>Ga0209121_10001714_pt1 | contig 22952 bp, 20 predicted proteins | sample Cruoilmetagenom3_FD_187292 | JGI IMG/M metagenome (GOLD analysis project Ga0209121, IMG submission 187292) | Oil polluted marine microbial communities from Coal Oil Point, Santa Barbara, California, USA - Sample 3 (SPAdes) (version 2) | ecosystem: Environmental > Aquatic > Marine > Oil seeps ... | reverse complement strand
TCTTCCGTTTACATCATAAACAGTAACTGTTTTTATTGCTGCTGCAGTTTCTAAATGTATGTTTAAAATAGAATCTACTGGGTTTGGTACTATAGAAAAAGAACTTATTTCGTTTTCTTTAACATGTAGTAAATTAGTTAACAGACTTTCATTAACAGTTGTAGTATCATCTACACTAGCAAAGGGAATAACAATATGAACTGTATTTGATCTAAATACTAAATTGCCGTTGCTATTGTCGTAATAATAATAAGACGTTTGCGTAGCAGTTCCTGCATTTGGTATATATGGAGGCAAACTTAAATCAACTATTTGTTCCATTTTTAGCCTGGTAACACTTCCGCTGTAAGCTCCTACTCCAACATCATTTAAATTTAAAGTTCCATAAGCATCTACCGTTTTTATAATATCTCCTTCAAAATCACCTGATACTGCTGCTGTAAATGATCCTTCCACTGCATCGGTATTAGTATAACCAAAACTTAGAGGAAAGCTACCAATTAACGCATTATCATCATTATAATTTAATTGTAAATCTGGTGTTACTGCTCCAGTAATAGAGAGTTCTTCTGCATTTTCTTTAAATAGAATATCGTTTGTAGAAGTACCAACAGTATTGGTAAATACATTAGTTGTTCCAGGAAAATTTGTTGATTGATCTGCTGTTGGTCCTAAATAAGTATCTGTAGAGCTTTCTGTGGTTGTTAAATCGGTAAAACTCCATGTAGCATTTATTCCTGTGGCACTATGATCTATAGTGCCATCAACAATGGCATATTCTGAATTATTGACACTGTTAAAAGTGCTAATACTTTGCGCATAAGTATAGCTAGTAATTACACAAGCTAAAAAAAGTAGTTTTCTTTTCATTTTATAAAGGATTGATTAATAGTAAAATAAAAATACAAAAAGGAATTAGACAAGCTATAATTATACCATAAAAGACCACTAAAAACGTTTAACTGTAAAATAACTTGTTGTATTAACTACAAACCCACAAACATGCTAAAAACAAACAGCACAAACACATGAAAATCAATTAAATGCACAGTAATAACATTAAAATTTTGTATATTTATGTAATACATTACGCGTACTTAAAATAAGTAAAGCCTCACGTTTACACCATTTTTAGCTTTCCTATTTCTTTATGAAAAAGCTTTATTAACTTAAACTATAATTTCATGAAAAATTTAATTGCAATAGTATTATTACTACTAGTACTGGTTTCTTGTAACAAACCACGTTACACGCAAGACTCACCAGAAATAGACATTGTTAAGTCTGTAATAAATAATTACGACTACCAAAAATGGGATAGCTTAACTATGCATTATGCAGATACAGCTAAGGTATATTACAATACAAGAAACCTGTATTTTACAGCTAAAAGTTTACCTGAATATCACAAAAAAAATGATTCTAGCTTTTTAACTAGAGCTTTTGAAGAAAACCGACGAGAGTTTGAAATGGTTACCGATGATAACGGAAAAAAATGGGTGAACTTTTGGGGAATTTGGGAAGGTAATCTCTTAGAAAACAACAAAAAAATTGAAATGCCTGTGCATATAACCTATCAATTTATTGGAAAAAAAATAGCACTTGAATACGGTTATTGGGATGCGAGTCTGTTAATATTAGAGCTACAACGATTAGAAAATATGAAGAAAGCAGATACTATTTTTATTAATTAACAAAATAGCATCTGCTTTTTAAATTTAGTTTTTAACCGTACTTTGTTTAGGTAAAGGGTTGGTACCATAGGTATCAAACAAATACACTAACGAAGCCATAGTTGCTGCGCCAAGTTCAAGTTCGCGTTTATTTACAGCATCAAAAGTATCGGTAGCTGCGTGATGATGATCAAAATAACGTTGTGAGTCTGGACGCAATCCTGCTAATACATTATTATCTGTTTTTAAAGGACCAACATCTGCTCCACTTCCTCCTTTTTCAAAATAATGAATAAGATACGGTTTAAACAAAGGTTTCCAGCTTAGTACTTGATTAAAGTTAGCATCGCTACAATCAAAACTAAAACCTCTTGGTGTAAATCCTCCTGCATCACTTTCAAGGGCAAACACGTGGTTTTCCCCTTTTCGTTTTGCTTCTTCTGCATATTTTTTTCCGCCACGTAATCCGTTTTCTTCATTCATAAATAAAACAACACGAATACTTCTTTTTGGTGTAATACCAGATGCTTTTAATAATCTTAAAACCTCCATAGATTGCACAACTCCTGCTCCATCATCATGAGAACCATCACCTAAATCCCAAGAATCAAGATGACCTCCTACTACCATATACTCCTTAGGAAATTCGCTTCCTGTGATTTCACCAATAACATTATAAGACAATACATCTCTAAATTGCGAGCAACTTTGTTTAAAATAAAACTCTAAATCTGCATCTAGTTGTAACGAGGTACTTAACAGTTCGGCATCATTGGTACTAATTGCTGCTGCAGGAATTCTTTTTTCTAATGGTAAATTATCATAAGTCATACTTCCTGTATGCGGAAAATCATCTAAACGCAAAGTCATAGAGCGCACAATAACACCAACTGCACCATATTTTTGTGCTTCAACAGCACCTTGATAACGTTGATTTACACAGCCTCCATAAGCATTAAAAGTGCTAATTAAATCTTCTTGCATAGGTCTGTTATAAAATACAATCTTGCCTTTTATTTGTTCTTCACCAAGTTTTTCTAGTTCTTCAAAATTTTGAATCTCTATCACCTTAGCTTTTAAACCTAGTGGATTGGTAGCTACAGAACCACCAAGAGCACAAATATTAACATTGGTAGTTTGTTTTTTAGAAGATTCTATAAACGCATATTCTTTGGCTCCACGAACCCATTTTGGCACCATTACCTCTTGTAACCAAACTTTATCTAATCCTAGTTTTTCTAATTCTTGTTTTCCCCATTGCACAGCTAGTTCTGCTTGTAAAGATCCTGATAAACGTCCTCCTATTTGATTAGACAAATAATCTAACCATTGGTAGCTTTTACCATTGGTTAATGCTTGTTTATATATTTCTTTTAGGTTTTCTTCATCGGTTTGCGAATAGCTTACCATAGCATGTAACGCAAAAAGGAGTAGGATTATTTTTTTCATACGTAATCAATTTTAGGCAATGTAATTTAAAGTTTAAAGGTACTATTTCTATAAAATAGGAATTCTTAAAGAAAGTATAAATAATGCTCTTTTTAAAACAGCAACTACTTTCTATTTTAATTCCTTTTGCAAACTGCTAGATCAAGGTATCTAAACAACACTTTAATAACACTTTAGACAATGAAGCATTTAAAATTATTCATTGAACAGAAGTACTACCAAACTATAATCTATTCTGGCACTTTAGTGGTATTCCATCTTAAAATGGTAAACCCAATAATAGCGGAAATAAAGGATCCTATTAGAATACCAATTTTTGCAGAATCCATATACATTGGTGCATCTTGAAAAGCCAATCCGGAAATAAAAATAGACATTGTAAACCCTATTCCTGCTAAAAAGGCAACACCTATTATTTGTTGTACGCTAATATCTTCTGGTACCTCAATAAACTTTAATTTTTTTGCTATAAAAATAACCGTCGGAATTCCTACACTATTACCTACTACCAAACAAATAATTAAATTAGTTATAAGTTGCACATCTAAAGCAACCGCATTATTAAAGGCAACTCCTGCATTGGCAAGCGCAAATATGGGAATAATAAAATAAGCAATCCAACCATGTAAATTATGCTCTAAACGCTGTAATGGAGATTGGTATCTCTCTGTCCAATATTCTAGATTATCTATTTCTTCAATTTGCTCTTTAGTTAAAACAGGATCTTCAGTGATTCTAGCATTTTTAATTTTATCTGCTATTTCCACTAGGTTATTTATAAATTCTGGTGTGTCTACTTTTTGTCTAACAGGAACAGAAAAAGCCAATAAAATTCCTGCTAAAGTAGGATGAATACCTGCTTTTAAAAATAGTGTCCAGATAATTACACCAAAGCCTACAATAAGGTATTTAGAGTAAAAACCTTTATATGCTATAAAGTACAGTATTGCCAATAAGGAGAAAGCACTAAATAGTAGCGTTAAATCAATATTACTACTGTAAAATAAGGCTATTACTAAAACGGCTCCTATATCATCAACAATAGCAAATGCGGTTAAAAATATTTTTAAACTTAAAGGAACACGACTACCTAATACATTTAAAACAGCCAAAGAAAAGGCAATATCTGTTGCCATAGGAACTCCCCAACCTTTAAGTGTTTCTGGGTTATCATTTAAGAATAAGAAAAACAAAACAGGAACTAACATACCTCCTAAAGCTCCAAAAAGCGGAAACGCTATTTTTTTCATCGAGTTTAGTTCTCCTATTAAAAATTCTCTTTTTATCTCTAATCCAATAAGGAAAAAGAAAATAGCCATTAAACCATCATTAATCCATAAAATCAGTGGTTTTTGTAATTCAAAAAAAGGTGTGCTAAATCCAACTTTATATTGCCAAAGCGATTGATAACTGTCTGCATATGGTGAGTTGGCCCAAAGAAGCGCTATTAGAGTAGTTACAAGTAGTAGGATACCACTTAAACTTTCTATTTTTATAAATTTTTGAAATGGTGTGAGAATAATTTTTTTTATCATATAAAACGGTTAAATATTGGTATTATTTACATAAAAGAAAGTTGCTTTTTCCTTGTTGAAATTTTAAAATAAAATTAAAAACAACAAAATAGCAACTACTTAGTTTTTGCAGTAAAATAACAATAAATCAGGAAACCATAAAGTCTATTTTCTTATAATATTCTTAAAGTTTTAGCCTGTATTTTATAATAAACCTATATTTTTTTAACCGTTTTAATATTTGCGCAATAAAATTACTTAAACCTATTTTTTTAACTCATTATTACACCCAAAATAAACGCTCTAGAAACTACTCTTTACTAAGTTGTTCTTTATAATGTTCAATATTAGCTTTTACAGCATCATCTAACTCTGGTTCTTTAATATCTCTATATTTTTTTAAGGTATCATACATTATTTTAGCAACAATATATCGTGCTGTTGCTTTATCATCTGCAGGAATATTAAACCAAGGAGCATGTGGCTTAGAGGTTCTGTTTATAGCATCTTCATAACATTCTTGATATGCATCCCAAAGTTTACGTTCTTCTATATCTCCTGGAGAGAATTTCCAGTTTTTAGATTTTTTATTTAAACGACGTAGTAAACGGTTTTTCTGTTCTTCTTTAGATAGGTTTAAAAAGAATTTAAAAATAATTGTTCCTGTTTCTGTTATATGTTTTTCAAAATCATTTATCTGTTTAAAACGCGTGTTCCAGAAAGCATCATCAATATCTTCTAAAGTATTTACTTTTGGTAAATGTTCACCTAAAACATATTCTGGATGCACTCTTGTAACAAGTACATTTTCATAATGGGTTCTATTAAAAACACCAAACTTACCACGTTCTGGTAACGCTATATAATGACGCCATAAAAAATCATGTTTTAACTCTAAAGATGTTGGTACTTTAAAACTGTGTACTACTACTCCTCTAGCATTAAAATCTTTAAACACTTCACGAATTAAACTGTCTTTCCCTGCAGTATCCATACCTTGAAAGCATACTAAAACGGCATATTTACCATGTGCATAAAGAGTATCTTGTAACTCGCCAAGTTTACGCCTTACTTTTTTTAATTCGTCTTTGATATCTTCTTCATCTGCTTTTAAGTCAAAAGCAGTTTGTAGGTTAGAAATCTCTATTTCTGATTGTATTTTAAAGTCTTTTATTTTTATGTTTTTCAATGGTATGGACATTTTAAGTTATGTTTAAAGATATTAATATTTTTGATTAATATAAATTCTACTACAAAATAGTATAGCTACTCGTTCTATTCCTTTCTTACTACACAAACGCAAACAACCTGCCTAAGTGACTATAATTCAGTTTATTATAAATATTGTAATTTTAAGATTAGCTAATTAATCATGAAAACCTTTTACTTATATTTATTTCTACTAGTACTGTTTCCGTTTATTGCTTTTTCGCAACAAGAAGATGTGATACCTACTACCATAAAAAACGGAATTACAAAACCTAGTATTTTATCTTCGCATCCTTTTGGTATCTTTTTTTCAAGACTTCAAGGAAACTTTAAAACGCATGCTACCAAACATAGTATGCTGACCATTAGCTTAGAAAGCGCTAATGTTTGGGGACCACCTGTAACTACATATATCCCTAAAAATGAAGCCATAAGAAAGGAAGCAGAAAAACACAACTGGGATTTAAGGCAATATCATTTTAACGTAGAAGAATTAGATGCAGAAATTTTTCAATTGCAAATAGACGGTGTTATTAAAAATATTAAGGCTAATCTTGCTATTAATTTAAAGAAAAACAAAGAAATAGTAATAGCCTTACGCCTTGCCATGCTTTCTAATGGAAAACAGCCTTTTTCTATTTTTACAAGCGATACATTTATTGAAGATTTTCACAGCAAAATTGCAGGAGGAAAAGATCCTTTTGATAGAAAAACTTTTCAATTAAATGAAGCAGGAATTACATATACAGACAGAAATGGCAATACTGCAAAACTGAAAAAAAACGATGTTTTTATTAGCGGAATAGAAACTACCTACTATTATTATCCAGAATGGCTAACTAATAAAAATTATTTTATAAATATTGGCACTCACCTTGGCACAAACCTATCTAAGTATAACACCTCAATAGACTTAGGTGTATCTATAAATGCGGTAAAAAAAATACCTTTTAACAACAGAAACTACTCTCAAATAGGAGCTAGTTTAGGCACCTTAAGAAAAAATGCCTTGCAACTAAAAAAAGACAATCTAATATTTGGAACCAATAAGTATCTTGCTTTTTTTGAAAGCGCTTTAGAGTATGCTACTATATCTAAAAAGGGAACTACGCATACTATTGGTTTAGACTTTTACATACAAACAAGCTTTAATAAAAGAAAAGAACTCAATTATATTATACCTATTAGGCATCCAGAGGTACATGATGCTTGGGGAATTGGTACTACCAACTTATATAAAAACACTAATTATTGGACTTTGTTATATTCTTTTACCAGAAAGATTACCACTACCTTTTATATACAACAGGACCTTACCGTAAATAACAATCCAGATATACAAACAGGAGTTGCTGTACTTTTTAAAATTTAAAATACTAAGAGCTTCTATTACTAACAAAAAAAGACACTACGTGTGTAGTGTCTTTTTTAGACTTTAAAGTGTTTTATAATTTACTTACTAGCAAACATTTTTACGTCTTTCTCACTCACTTCTTTTTCACCAAGAATAATTAAACGTTCTACCACATTACGTAACTCACGTATGTTTCCTGTCCAATCATATTCTTGTAATAATTTGATAGCCTTTGCTGAAAAACCTTTTTGTGCAGTGCCTTGCTCATTCGCAATTTTTTCAGCAAAATATTCTATTAATAACGGAATATCATCTCTTCTATCATTTAAAGCAGGAACTTTTATTAAAATTACTGCCAGTCTGTGGTATAAATCTTCACGAAATCTACCTTCTTCAATTTCTTTTTTCAAGTCTTTATTGGTTGCAGCAACTACTCTTACATTTACTTTAATGTCTTTATCACTACCAACACGCTGTATTCTACTTTCTTGTAAAGCACGAAGTACTTTTGCTTGTGCAGAAAGACTCATATCACCAATTTCATCTAAAAAAATGGTTCCTCCATTTGCAGCTTCAAATTTACCTGCTCGGTCTTTATTGGCACTTGTAAACGCTCCTTTTACATGTCCAAAAAGTTCACTTTCTATAAGTTCACTAGGTATTGCTGCACAGTTTACCTCTATCATTGCACCTTTAGAACGATCACTTTTTTGGTGTAACCAATGTGCTACTAATTCTTTTCCCGTTCCGTTAGGGCCAGTAATTAACACACGTGCATCTGTTTGTGCTACTTTTTCAATAATTTCTTTAATTTGATTGATAGCATCACTCTTACCAATCATTTCGTAGTTTTTGCTAACTTTCTTTTTTAGCCTTTTATTTTCTACAACAAGCTCTTTTCTATCTAAAGCAATACGTACAGTATTTAATAAACGATTTAAATCTGGTGGCTTAGAAATATAATCAAAAGCACCTAGACGCATTGTATTTACTGCAGTATCTAAATCACCATGACCAGAAATCATAACCATTGGTGTTTCTGGTTTTATTTTTTTAGTAGCTTCTAATACTTCAACACCATCCATTTTTGGCATTTTAATATCACAAAGTACTAGATCATAATCTTCTTTCTTAATTTTTTCGATTCCTACTAAACCATCTTCCGCTTCTTCAACGGTATAGGTATCATTTTCTTCAGAAAGTATTTTAACTAATACTCTTCTAATTGCTGCTTCATCTTCAATTACTAATATTTTAGGCATCTTATATTTTTTTTATTTCTGAATAATATGAATATCTCTTTGAGGAAAAGGTATAGATATATTGTTTTCTCTAAATAGTCTGTCGATTTCAAAACGTATATCGCTTTTAGGAATAGAGGCTTGAAAGCTATCATTTAACGTAAAAACCAATTTAAAATTTAACGAACTATCTCCAAAATTAGTAAATAATACTAAAGGTGCTGGATGTTTTAAAACCAATTTATGGTTAGAAGCGGCTTGCAAAAGCAACTCCTTTACTAACTGCACATCACTACCATAGGCTACACCAACCTCAACACTTTCTCTTGTGGTGGTTCCGTTTTGCGTCCAATTAAACAGGCTATTAGACAAGAACAAATGGTTAGGTATCACCAAGACTTTATTGTCTATGGTAATAGCTCTTGTAGTACGTAATTTAATTTCCTCTACGCGTCCTATTTTCTCATCTAATTCTATAATATCACCTACATGAACCGATTGGTCTATTAAAATAAATATTCCTGAAATAATGTCTTGAAACAGGGTTTGTAATGCCAAACCTATACCAATAAGTAATGCAGCAGATGCGGCAAAAACACCTGTAACGTTTACACCTACAGCATGTAAAGTAACAAGCACTATAATAACATAACTAAACCAAGTAGCATAAGAAAAAACAGCTTTAAATTTTAACTTATCTTCATCTGGTAACTTTCTAGTTATTAAACGCCTAAGTATTCTTAAAACAATAGTTGCCAATATTAAAATAACAACCAAAAGCAATATGTTTTGTACGCTTATTTCAACATCTTGACTTATTTTAATAGACTTTTTTAATATGTTTTTTATTTCATTCATATTAATACTTAATCCATTTTATAATCTCTTTATAACTAGGCTTTTTTCCATACATTAAAATACCTACTCGGTATATTTTTGCTGCAAACCAAACCGTTAGCATAAAAGTACCAATTAATAATAAAAAAGATACTATTTGTTGCCAAATAGGAACACCAAAAGGAATACGCATTAACATCACTACAGGTGAAGTAAATGGTATAAATGAAAATACCGTAGAAACCGTACCATGAGGATCTTCTATAACAGTAAAAATACCAATATAAACCGCTAAAACTAATGGCATGATAATAGGAAACATAAATTGTTGTGTATCTGTTTCGTTATCTACAGCTGCACCAATTGCGGCATATAAAGAACTGTATAACAAGTAACCAGCTATAAAAAAGAAGATAAATGCAAAGACAAGGTTTGCTATGGGTAAGTTCCAGAAAGCAAGCATTGCATTTTGCATTTCTACTGCTACTTCTGGGTTATCTATAGCTTGCTGCATCATTTCTTGCTGTGGTGATTGTTGCATAAGGTCTATACCTAAAATTGCAGAAACTACAGTCATTAAAATGCTTCCTATAAGAATCCAAATTACAAATTGTGTAATTCCTGCTAAAGAGGTTCCTATAATTTTACCAAGCATTAATTGTATTGGTTTTACAGATGAAATGATAACTTCTATAATTCTGCTTGTTTTTTCTTCTATAATACTTCGCATAATCATGTTACCATAAATAATAATAAACATGAATAATAAGTATCCTGCTGCTAGACCAAAACCTAATTTAAAATAACTATCTATTTTAGAGGTTTTCTCGCCTATAAAACTTTCTTGTGCAATATTTACACTAGTTTTTGATGCGGATAACTTACTTAAATCTATACCTTGTTGCTGTAACTTAACGTCTCTTAATTTGTTTTCTAACTTGCTTTCTAAACCAGTCATTACAGACAAAGAAGGTGTTTCTTTAGAGTAGAATTTAATATGCGTTACTATAGCTGCAATACTATCTTGCTTTGGTATATATAGCAAACCATAAGTTCCTGCTTCTTCTACAATAGTTTTTGCTTCGTCTAAAGACACATTACTAAGTATATTATAAGTAGTATGCTCTGTATTCTGAAAAATTTCGGTAACCAAACCAGATGCATCTAATACAGAAATGGTTCTCGTTTTATTGTTATTTAATTGCGATAAGTAAGCTACAACTGCAATAAGTGCTATAAAAATAATAGGACTTAAAATAGTCATAATAATAAACGATTTGTTTTTAACTTTTGTTAAATACTCGCGTTTTATAATAAGTGGTAAATGGTTCATAAATTAATTATTCTTAACTGCTTGAATAAAAATATCGTTAGCACTAGGTATTAACTCTACAAAATGAGACACTTCTCCTTTAGTAGTTAAATAGCTTAATAAATGGTTTGAGGTTTCGTTTTGGGTAAGCTTTATGTTTAGTTTTAACTCATCGTTTAACGATTTAAAATCGGTAAGCGAGGTATCAAACTTTTTCGATATCGTTTCAGCAAGTGCTATTTTATCACTTGTTTTTATACCAACCTCAAAGGTATTGGTTTTATATTGTCTTTTAATATCTGTTAGTTTACCATCTAATATTTTGTTAGACTGATGAATTAAGGCAATATGATCACACAGTTCTTCTACAGACTCCATTCTATGTGTAGAAAATATTACGGTTGCACCATTGTCTTTTAAATGTAAAATCTCGTCTTTAATTAAATTGGCGTTTATAGGATCGAATCCTGAAAAAGGCTCATCAAAAATTAACAGTTTTGGTTCGTGTAACACAGTTACCACAAACTGTATTTTTTGCGCCATTCCTTTAGAAAGCTCTTGAATTTTTTTGTTCCACCAATCGCCAATTTCTAAACGTTCAAACCAATACTTTAATCTTTTTTTTGCTTCTGTTTTACTTAAACCTTTTAATTGTGCTAGGTATAAAGCTTGCTCTCCTACTTTCATCGATTTATATAAACCACGTTCTTCTGGTAAGTAACCAATATTCTGCACATGATGGGCTTGTAGTGGTTCTCCGTCTAAAATTACATGACCAGCATCTGGCATGGTAATTTGGTTTATAACACGTATTAATGTTGTTTTTCCAGCTCCATTAGGTCCTAATAAACCAAAAATGCTTCCTTTTGGTACTGCAATGGATACGTTGTTTAACGCTGTAAAATCTCCAAAGTTTTTAGAAACTGCATGTGCTTCTAAGAGGTTTTTCATAATTTATTTTTAGTAATACCAAACTTCTTTATTGGTACTATATAAGGGTTGTAAATATAGAAAATGTTACATGGATTAGCATGCTATATTTTAAATTTAAAGATACCAAAAAGAGTTTAAAGTAGCAGTATAATGAAGATAGCATTTAGTACGAACAAGAATTGTCATAAAAAACAAAACCCACCCTTTTACTTGTGGTGAAAGGATGGGAAAAAATTGCTATGAAAAAGAAAAATTACCACTAAAATTAATTAGTGATAATCAAATATACTATTTTTTGCTAAATAAATGTTAATGTAACAAGATTAGTTCTAAATTCTTTATAAAAAAATTCCACTTCAGGAAGTGGAATTTTTATCTTTTGCATGGTTTTACTACGAAAACATGTCTTTTACTTTTTCAAAAAAAGATTTATCTGTGCTTTCAGGTTTAGGCATGAAATGCTCATCATCACGCATCGTTTCAAAGAAATCTTTTTGTTGTTTATTTAAGGTTTTAGGTGTCCATACATTTACATGTACTAGTAAATCTCCTTTACCATAACCATTAATGCTTGGTATTCCTTTTCCGCGTAAGCGTAAAATTTTACCAGATTGCACTCCAGCTTCTACTTTAATACGCACTTTACCTGTTACTGTATCTATTTCTTTTGAAGTACCAAGCACTGCATCTGGAAGACTTACATATAAGTCATAATGTAAATTATCACCTTCACGTTGTAAGCTTTCATGTGCTTGCTCTTCAATAGCTACTAACATATCTCCAGAAATACCATTTCCAGGAGCCTCGTTACCTTTTCCTGCTACTTTAAGTTGCATACCATCTACAACACCAGCAGGTATTTTAATAGAAACCGTTTCTTCTTTTATAATTAAACCATGTGCATCTGCATCTGCTGGTTTTTTATCTATAGTTTGTCCTGCTCCACCACAAGCGTTACATGTAGCAGCTGTTTGCATTCTTCCTAAAATAGTATTGGTAACTCTAGTCACTTGACCTGAACCATTACAAGTAGAACACGTTCTATAAGTAGTACCAGGAGCTTGAACTTTACGTTTTACTTTTATTTTCTTTTCTACACCATTAGCAATTTCTTCTAGCGTTAGTTTTACGCGAATTCTAAGGTTACTACCTTTAACTCTACGTTGACCTCCTCCGCCAAAACCACCAGAGAAGCCTCCTCCTCCGCCAAAAGCGCCACCAAAAATATCTCCAAACTGGCTGAATATGTCATCCATATTCATGTTTCCGCCACCACCAAAACCTCCAGAGCCATCAAATGCTTGATGCCCAAATTGGTCATAACGTGCTTTTTTGTCTGCATTACTTAAAACTTCATAAGCTTCTGCAGCTTCTTTAAATTTAGATTCTGCATCTTTATCATCTGGATTTTTATCTGGATGAAATTTTAAAGCCATTTTTCTGTAGGCTTTTTTTATTTCTGCAGCTGTTGCACTTTTACTTACTCCTAATATTTCGTAATAATCTCTCTTTGCCATAGTTCTTTTAGCTTTCAGTTTTGTAGTAACAGTCTACGCTTTTACGATTTCTGTATACCTTTTACTGAATACTTATTTATTTTAATTTGCAGATTCTGCATACTGTTGTAGTAATTAATTACCAACAGCATACTGTTTTATTGTCCTATTACAACTTTTGGATAACGGATTACTTTTTCTCCTAATCGGTATCCTTTTTCTACTACATCAATTACTTTTCCTTTTAAATCTTCTGATGGTGCAGGAATTTGAGTAATTGCCTCATGATCATCAGCATTAAAGGCATCTCCTTTTTCTACTTTAATAGCCTCTAATCCTTTCTGCTCTAAGGTAGAAAGTAATTTTTGATAAATTAAATGTACTCCTTTACGTAATTCTTCTGCTTCTTTATCTTCGTCAATATGCGTTATAGCACGCTCAAAATCGTCTATAATAGGTAAAAGTGACACCATTACATCTTGACTTGCAGTTTTAAACAACTCAATACGTTCTTTAGATGTACGTTTTTTATAGTTTTCAAACTCAGCAAAAAGACGTAAAAACTTATCTTTTTCTTGTTGTAATTCTCCTTGTAGTTGCTCTTCAACAGATAACTCTTGGGTTTCTGCTGTGGTTTGTTCAACTTGCTCTTCTATAACTTCTTCTTTATTTTTCTTGCTCATTTTTGTACCTAGATTTTAAATACTTTTTTTAAGATGGCAAAAGTACTGCCATTATTATAAAAATGTCAAAATGTCATTGATTTTTTTTTAGTTATTTTTTATTTAACTCGTTTAACAATTTGTATTTTTGTTATTTAACGCTAAAAAACAAATAATAATTATGAAAAAACAAGTCTTAAATATTTTTACTGTTATTGCATTATGTACTGCTGTAGTTGGCTGTAAAAAAGCAAAAGAAGCAAACACAAGTGAAGCCGAAGCTGCTGCTGTAAGCGAAAGCACTACCCAAAAATATGTTGCTAATGTAACAGAATCTACTATTGAGTGGAAAGGTTTTAAACCAACTGGTACACATAATGGTACTGTAGCTATTGAAAGTGGTGTTTTTCATGTAGATAATGGAACTTTACAAAGTGGTACTTTTTTAATTGACATGACCTCTATAAACGCTATAGATGTTGAAGGAGATCAAAAAAAGAATTTAGAAGCGCATTTAAAAGGTACTGTTGAAGGTAAAGAAGGTGACTTTTTTGATGTTACCAAATTCCCAAGTGGAGCTTTTGAAATTACAGGAACTCAGGCTGCCGAAGCTGGTAAAACAATGCTTTCTGGTAATTTAGCTTTAAAAGGAAACAAACATAATGTTACTTTTCCTGTAACAATTACTACAGAAGGTGATTTTATTACTATTACAAGTGATGCTTTTTCTATTGATAGAACAAAATGGGGAATTAACTATGGTTCTAAAACAATTTTTGATAACCTTGGAGACAAGTTTATTAATGATGAAATGGAGTTAAAAATAACTGTTAAAGCTAAAAAAGCTTAATTACATCTATTTATATTTTTATAAAGCCATACTTTTTTAAGTATGGCTTTATTTTTGCTCACAGTTAAGTATAAAACAATAATTTACAACCACTTAACCGTTAAATACGGAATATACTTGTAGTTTATCGAATAATTAACACGTATCCTTACATTAAGTGTACTTTTTATAAATTAGTATGTTATATTTATTTCCCATAATTATGGAAAATGAAGCCTTAAATTTAAAATTACGTAATGAAATTTATTTTTACCTTTTTATTTGTATTTACCTATATCTCAACAGCATTTAGCCAAGAGTCTAACACCTTAAGTTTCGCTAATTTTGAAACTGATTTTTTTACCTACAAACCAGAACAAAAAAAATCGGTAACCAATGACCATTTTAGCTTTGCCGAATACGTGATTGCAGAAACTAAAAAATCTTTAAATAATGAGGTTAGCAATTACAATGTAATTCACTACTGGAATATACTAACTGCTTTAGATATGCTTAAAGAAGATAAAGGCACGATTCTTTTAGCGTTTCAAAAAATGGCAGAATTAGAAGGTAGCTGTAAGTATATAGTAAATTATAAAGACAAGATTTCTTTTTATAAAACCATTACAGGAATGTATGAGCACTACTACGCGCAATGCAAAAAAAGAGACACCTTAGTAGGCACCAATTAATTACAGTACTTTTGTAGCTCTAAGCATATGCCTTTTTCCTGGAGGTCCTTGCAAACGTTTTAAATTAAAACCAACATTTCTTAAGGCTCTTTTTACACTGCCTTTTGCGGCATAAGTTACCAAAACACCATTCTCTTTTAATGCTGTATACATGCTTTTAAAAATTGCTTCTGTCCATAATTCTGGTTGTACTTCTGCGCCAAAAGCATCAAAATAAATAATATCAAAAGCGTTCTTTTCGCTTATTTCCGAAAAATCTTTCTGCTCTTTTATTAAATCAAAATACTTAGTAATTGCTGCTTTATTTTCCCAAGGTATGGCATGTAACTTATTAAAAGCAGCTTCTTGATGTAATGCATGTAATTGCGAAACATAGTTTAATTGCTTTAACTCTGTTGCTAAAACAGGAAAAGCCTCTACGCCTTTATAGGTAATATTAAGCTGCAATCTTTCGGCCTCTAGCAAGGTCATAAAAGCATTTAAACCAGTACCAAAGCCTATTTCAAGAATAGAAATAGGCTTTGCTTGGTTAGTATCTATATAATAATGCAATCCGTTTTTAATATATACATGCTGTGCTTCTTGAATAGCACCATGTGTAGAATGATATTGTTCATTCCATTCTGGAATATGAATAGTTGTAGAACCGTCTTCAGTAATAATTATTTTACGTTTCAAAAGAACAACTATTGTATTAGTAGTTTTTTAATTCTTGGTATAGGTCCTGTACATTCTGTTTGATGACAAGAGATACATACATTTACAGCATTATTAAATCTATCTTCAATAGGAAGACTAGATGCTGTATTGAAAATTTCTTTTTCTGCCGACACAAATAGTGCGGAAAAGGATTGAAATTTTTGGTTTCTAGCTTTAAAATCAGAAAGTTCTGCTGTATGAATATTTAAAAAATCGGTAGGAAACTCTGTAGGTATTTCACCTGCAAGAATTTCTTTTTTAATTTTTAAGTTATGTGCATACATCTGGTTCATGAGTATTGCCATTTCTGATGGCTCATACATATCATACACCTTTTTTTCTTTAGTTTCTTCTTGTTTTGTTTTACTAGTACAACTTAGTAAAAAAGTAAAACAAAAAAACAATAGTACATGTTTCATTGTAATTATTCTTCAACAATTAAAACACCATCAGCCTCAAAAGAATAAGTTTTTTCTGCTGCTGTTATTTGTGCAATCTCTTCTTCGGTTTTTCCTGCATCTGCAGCATAATGACGAAGTTCTTCAACAGGCACTTCATTTACATATGCTTTACCATTTACAATAACTTCTTGTCCTGCAATGTTTTTAGGCATAAAAAAACCGTAGTCTTTAAATTTAACCATTACCTGCTCACCATTGTCTAAATTTAATTTCATCCAACATCCTTTAGCTTGACAAACCGCATCTACTTTGGCTTTCATTTTAGTGTTTATACTATCGCCAACTTCCATTTTTTCATATTGCGCTGTCATAGACGCAGAAGACAAAGCATCATCTGCTTTAATTTCTTTCCCAAAAGATGCGTAGCTAATTTCTTTTGCTTCTGGAGCTACAACAGTTTCTTTTTTAGCCTCTTCTTTACAAGCTACAAACACAGATAGAAGTGCGGTAATACATATAATTTTTTTCATTGTAATAAAATTGATTTTGAATATTTTGCCCTAAAGGTAGTGCTTTTTTAAAAAATAATTAATCTTTTTTATACCACTATAATTCTGTATTTTTGTAGGAATTAAACAGCTATTAAATATGAGTAATACAATTGTAAACGAAATGAAAATAGTAAAAGCAGAAAGCTCAAAAATACAAGATGTAGATTTTGATAATATAGATTTTGGTCGTGTGTTTACCGATCATATGTTTTCTTGCGATTTTAAAGATGGAAAATGGCAAACACCAGAAATAACACCTTATCAGCCACTAACAATTGATCCTTCTGCAAGGGTTTTTCATTATGGGCAAGCTGTTTTTGAAGGAATGAAAGCCTTTAAAGACGATAAAGATGCTGTATGGTTATTTAGGCCTGAAGATAATTTTAACAGAATAAACATTTCTGCTAAAAGACTAGCAATGCCAGAATTTCCAAAAGAATACTTTTTTAATGGATTAGAAACCTTATTAAAATTAGATAAGGAATGGGTAAAAAAAGGAGACGGTAACGCGCTTTATATTAGACCTTTTATTATTGCTTCAGAGCCTGCAATTTCTGCATCTCCAGCTGAGGAGTACAAATTCATGATTATTTGCTCTCCTGTTAAAGCTTATTATAAAGACAAAATAAAAGTGGTTATAGCAGAAAAATATAGCCGTTCTGCAGATGGTGGTGTTGGTTTTGCTAAAGCTGCTGGTAATTATGCTGCACAGTTTTACCCAACAAAACTAGTACAAGAAACAGGTTTTCATCAAGTAATTTGGACAGACGCAAATACGCACGAATACTTAGAAGAAGCTGGAACTATGAATATCTTTTTTAGAATAAATGATAAACTAGTTACTGCGCCTACAAGTGATAGAATTTTAGATGGTATTACTAGAAAGAGTATCATTCAAATTGCTAAAGACAATAATATAGAAGTAGATATACGTCCGGTTACAGTTAAAGAAATTAAAGAAGCTGCTAAAGACGGAAGTTTAAAAGAAATTTTTGGTAGTGGTACTGCTGCAGTGGTTAGTCCTATTTCTGCGTTTAAACATGGAGAAGAAGTTTTTGATGTTGTAGAACCAGAAAATACTTATCATGGTATGTTTAAAAGACAACTTATGGATATACAATACAATATTGCAGAAGATAAACACGGATGGCGTTATAAAATATAACACCTACCTTATTTACAAGATAAAAAAAAGAGAAGCTACTGCTTCTCTTTTTTTATTTGGTATGCTTTCTTTTTATTTATCTAATATCTCAGAAATATTCGGTTTAAAATAATTTGGGCCTTTAAGTACTTTTCCGTCTTCTCTGTAAATAGGCTGTCCGTCTTCCCCAAGTTTACTCATGTTACTTCGTTGTATTTCATTAAATACCTCTTCTATTTTATCTTGCATACCATGCTCTATAATAGTACCACAAAGTATATACAACATATCTCCTAAAGCATCAGCAACCTCAACCAAATCATTATTATTTGCTGCTTCAAGGTATTCTTCATTTTCCTCTTTCATTAAATTAAAACGAAGCGTGTTTTTAGCTTCTCCTAAATCTGCTTTTGGCGCTTCTCTATGCCCTATTTTAAAAGCAGTATGAAATGCTTTTACTGCTTCAATTTTATTTTTCATATAAATTTTTATTTTTCCTTTCCGTAAAAACGGAAATCTTATGGTTTTGTTTCTTAATTTTGCATAAAAGTATAGATATGTTTAGTAATGGTCAAATGGTTTTCGGAATTTTATTTGCAATCGCATTTATTATAGCGCTTGTGTACACTTACCGAAAAGACTTAAAATTACACAAACGTTACTACAAAGGAAGCATTTGGGTTTTACTCGCTTTTATTTGCTTCATTCTATTTATTGTATCTATAAAATACTTCTTTAAGTAAGAAACTTTTTTTGTTTTTTTCTTAACTATATTCCTCTTCTACCAATTATAGGAAAGTTTTACATAAAGTGTATTCAACAAGAGTAGTAAATGTATTCTATATATTTACAAAGTATAGTTCACCTCGATAAATCTCAATAAAAAAAAGCCTTCATGTATTGCATGAAGGCTTTTTTAAAAGTAAAAGTTACTTATTTCTATTCAGTAAGAAAACTGTAAGTTTTACTATAGTTTAGCATTTGCCCAACAAAAGTTTCTGGTTGTGTTACTTGTATTGCAGTAATTTCACCTTCAGCATTCGTTTCTGGCACAAGTACAGGATTTACAAATCCACTATAAGGAGCAGATGTAAATTGCTTGTTACGCTCTAAAATTTCAGCATGTAAATCTTGGTCTACTTTTACACCATAATTTTCTACTAATGCTTCAACAGCTTTATAATCTCCTTCAGATTTTATACGTTGTGTTTCGCGTAATAACTGACCAAATAAATCATGTAATTTATCATAATCATTAATGTTATAATAGGTTTTTCCGTCACGTGTAATTTTTTCTATCACGTTATCTGCTTGTCCTTTTTCAAAAACCCAAGCACTTACCCATTGTCTGTTTCGCATATGTGCTTCTTCTACATCATCTCCTAAATTTAAACGAATTAATTGTGTCATCAATCCATTTCTAATATAACCATCATACGCTGCTTTTCCAACAGATTTCCAATCGTCTACCAAACCTAACTCTTGTAATTTAGGGTTGTATAAATAATAAAGACCTACTAAATCTGCACGTCCTTCTTCTAAAGTAGAGGCATAATTTTTAAGCGTTTCTTTAGTTTCACCAACACCAGGATTTAATTGTCCAGAAGCATGACCAATAACTTCATGCAATGCTGTGTGTAATTTATCTGCTAACTGTCCGTATTTTTCTTCTAGTTGCTCTTCTTCTTCATCGTTTACAAATTCTTTTAATCTACCTGTACTTCCTGCATTATTATAGGCATGAATTATGTTTCCTAAAGAAACCGATTTACTTCCTACAGCTGCACGAATCCAATTGGCATTTGGTAAATTAACACCTATTGGTGTACTTGGCGATGCATCACCAGCTTCTCCTGCTACATTAACCACTTTGTAGGTTACACCTACAACATTTTTCTTTTTATGTGCATCCATTAAAGGAGAATTATCTTCAAACCATTGTGCGTTATCAGACAATACTTTCATTTTTTCAGACATGTCAAAATCGTTAATTTGCACAATACTTTCATAAGATCCTCGGTATCCTAACGGATCATTATACACTTCAATAAAACTGTTTATATAATCTACATTTCCTGCTGTTGCTGCTGTCCATGCTACATTATAATCATCCCAAGTTTGTAAATCTCCTGTTTTGTAGTACGCTATTAATAAATTTAAGGCATCTGCTTGTGCCTTATTTTCAGCAACACCTTGTGCCAATTCTAACCATTTAACAATTTGGTCAATTGCAGCACCATATAATCCTCCAGATTTATACACCATTTCTTTTAATTGGCCATTTTCTTTTACCAACTTAGAGTTTAATCCATAAGACAATGGCTTTTCTGGGTTTGGTGATTTTTTATCTTTATAGAATTTTTCTACATCTGCATTGGTAACGTTTGGTCCATAAAAATTAACTGCCGAAAGTGCTACATTATCTACACCTTTAGCTTGGTTAACTTTTTTAGCATCTTTATCGTTAAAAATAACTGCAAAAGCTTCTCCTTCTAAAGTAGTATCGGTTTCTGCTAATAACAGTTTTAAGTAATCTTCAGAAAATTCTGGTTTTAACTTATCGTTAGAGTAATGGTGGTGAATTCCGTTACTAAACCAAACACGCTTTAAATACATTTCAAAAGCTTTCCAATCTGCAGAAGTCTTATCGCCATCATAATGTGTATAAATGGCTTCTAAGGCAGTTCTAATTTTAAGATTATGACGGTAATTTTGATCCCACATAATATCTCTTCCTGCTAAACCAGCTTGCGTTAAATAATAAACTAGTTTTTGTTCTTTTAAAGTTAAATGTTCCCAACCAGGAATTTGATAACGCAATATCTTAATGTCTGCAAACTGCTCTACATTATAATCAAAAGTCTGTTCTTTTTTTACTGCAACAGGTGCTTCTACTGCTGTTTTCTTTTCTTGGTTACAAGACACCAAAACAGTACATGCTAAAGCAAAACTTAATAGTTGTTTCATTTTTAAAATTTTAAATATTGAAACACAAATGTAACACTTATTCAAACAGAATAAAATTGATTATCTTTGAAAAACACCTAAAACTGGATACATGAAAACTTTTAAGTACCTACTACTTGTAATACTAATCTTTATTATTGGTTTTTTCACCTACGTGGCTGTGCAACCCAATAAGTATGAAGTAAAAAGGACCAAAGTAATTAATGCGCCAGCAAAAATTATTTTTAACCATATTAACGACTTAAAAAAATGGGAAAATTGGGGACCATGGCATGATGCAGACAGTACTATTGTTACTACCTATTCTGAAAACACCATAGGTGTTGGTGCTACTTCTAGCTGGACAAGCAAAGATGGACCTGGTAATATGAAAATTGTAAATACAGTGCCTAATCAAACCATAGACTTAAGCTTACAGTTTGGAGAATATGAACCTACAGATATTCATTGGATTTTAGAGGAAGCAGAAAAAGAAACCAAGGTAACATGGATAATGAAAAGCGACAATACGCCTTTTTTATTTAAAATTTTTGGAGCCTTATCTGGAGGAATGGATAACATGCTAGGCCCTATGGAAGAACAAGGATTAGAAAATTTAGCCAAAGTGGTAGATACCCAAATAAAAAATATGCCTAAAGCTTTTACTCTAGGAGAGGTAGAAGAAGTAACTTTACCATCACAAACATTTATTGGCTATTTACAAAAGACTTCAACAGATATGAGTCCTGAAGAAATGTCTAAACTTTTTATGGAGTTTATGCCTAAAGCAGGAATGTATATTGCAGACAAACTAACTCCAGAAGCCTATATTCCTGGTACTTTTTACACCAAATGGGATGAAGAAACAAAAGAAGCAGAATTTTATATTGGTCTATTGTTAAAAACAGAAACAGCTCCTGCAGAAGGAATGACTAAAATAGAAATCCCTGAAGGCAAAGCATTAAAAATCGCGAAGTTTGGTAACTATGGCAAAGGAGATTATGAAGCACACACTGCATTAGCAAAACACATGCAAGAAAATAATATAGAAATGAATGGCACTTCGGTTTGGGAACTGTATGTTAATGACCCAACAACTGTAAAACCAGAAGAAATACAAACAGATATTTACTATCCTATAAAATAAAGGAAGAACCATAACGTAATAAAAAAGCAGCTCCAAAAGAGCTGCTTTTTTGTTTTAAATAAACGATTCCAAAATTAATTTCCTTTTAAACAAATGGTTTTTGGTAAATGTCTGCCATCATGCATTTTTATACTATTTACAATAGTTCGTGGTTTTGCGTACAGTGTAATAGCGCCACAATTTTTTGTTGTAGAAGCAGTAAACTCAAAGTTACCACTAAACGCTGTATCTGCAGGATTTGTTGGCGTTACATGCTCTAAAATAGTTACAGGAACATTATTAATATTTGTAGATAGTCTATAATATTCTATATGACTTTCAGACACCGAAAAATCACCTTTAATTGGCAATCCTTTTATAAAGTGCGAACAATCGCCATAGTTTTCTATGTTTAACTCTAAAACAGGACTTGTATTATCCATTTGAATAATTTTACTAAAGGATGTACCGTCCATATGCTCTATGGTAATTCTAATAGCATCATTTGTAGGATGATAAAATTTTGCAACCGCATTCAATGAATTATTTGATGCATCACCATAATAGGTGTACTCATTGGTTACTGGATCCGGATTAGAAACATAAATGGCCTCATCCATAATAAACGAATTAGAAACATAATAACTAGAGCCATCACTCATATTATCTACTCGAACTTTGTAACGTTGCCCATCAAAAGCATTCGTTTCTGCTTCTACAATAATAAGTCCACCAAAAGCACTACCTGAAGTAACAGGTAAACCCGTAAATTTAAAATGAGCACTTGGTATGGTTAGTCCTGTTGCATTAATATAATCTATATCTACACCTCCAATGGCTACAATTTCTGGCCCATCTCCTTCAAAAACTCTTTTTGGTTGCAA
>Ga0209121_10001713_pt1 | contig 22960 bp, 19 predicted proteins | sample Cruoilmetagenom3_FD_187292 | JGI IMG/M metagenome (GOLD analysis project Ga0209121, IMG submission 187292) | Oil polluted marine microbial communities from Coal Oil Point, Santa Barbara, California, USA - Sample 3 (SPAdes) (version 2) | ecosystem: Environmental > Aquatic > Marine > Oil seeps ... | reverse complement strand
ATCAACATACCTGAGTAGTTACAATTGGGTGCAGTACAATTTCAAGCTTGTCTGATTTAATATGTCGCTATAATCTATATGACCGAAAGTCATGTAGTACATAAAGTATAACTTTATGTGCTCAAGTAAATCCGACCGAAGGGCGCTTTCTTGTGTTATCTGCTTCTCCTCGCCAACCATCGTTTCGGATAACTATATACCTGCCCATATACCTTCTGTCCTCAGATATGGATTACCTTACTCCTCAGATAAAGAGCAAGCTGGAGAAACGTGGCTACCATCTTGTGGCTCACGGCGCGGTCAAGCCCTGCCTCTGGCTGAAACGAAGCATACGCGGCGGAGACCAGTGTTACAAGAACCACTTCTACGGGATCGCCAGCCACAGGTGTGTCCAGATGACTCCTACCTTGCTCTGCAACCACCGCTGTCTCCACTGTTGGAGGCCCATCGATGACATGCCCGCAATCGGTGGCGACTGGATCGAGCCTTGCGAGCTTCTGGATGGCATCCTCAGAGAACAGCAGAGGCTAATCTCTGGATACGGTGGATCTCCCACCACCGATATGAAGCGACTGGATGAGGCGAAGAGACCGGCTCATGTAGCCGTATCCCTGATGGGCGAGCCCACCCTCTACCCCATGCTGGACGAGCTCATCGTGGAGATCAAGAGACGGGGCATGACAGCCTTCTTGGTAACCAACGGGACCAGACCCGAGGTGATCGAAGAGGTGAGACCGACCCAGCTCTACCTCAGCCTCAATGCGCCCGACGAAGAGACCTATCTTTTGATCTCCAATCCCCCGGTCAACCTCTGGGACAAGTTCCTGGAGAGCCTGGTACAGCTGAGAGGGTCTCCTGCCAGGACCGTGGTCCGGATTACCCTGACTAAAGGCATGAACATGAAGGATCCTGAGGGCTACACCAGGCTTCTCGATATGGCCGAGCCAGACTTCGTGGAGCTGAAGGCCTACATGCACCTGGGCAGCTCCCGGAACCGGCTATCCAGGGAGGCCATGCCCAAGCATTCCGAGGTGATGGAGTTCGCGGAAGACCTCTCTGCCAGACTGGGATATAGACTCGTCGGCCAGGTTCCTATTAGCAGGGTAGTCCTCCTCTCCAGGGGCAGCGCACCGGAGAAGATTCCGCTATGAAGATTATATTGCGCAAGATCAAATTATTTTGTACGGTAGGATTAAATTATTTCGTATGATACTTATTCAGACATGTTGCCCAGATATTTCGAGGGGAAAAGTATTTTTGCTTGTAGACGTGCAACCTGTGACTCGTACTCATGGCGCCGTAAGCAATCGGCGATCATCATGAACTTCGAGTGGTTGGACGAAGATGGATGCACGAAAAGTAAAAATTATGCTCGTGGAAGACAACCCCGATGATGTCGAGCTGACGATTAGGGACTTGAAGAAGAACGACCTTGACAGAAACCTCCACGTGACCGCAGACGGCCGGGAAACGTTCGACGCCCTACAGAAGCTGGCAGATACCGGATCGCCCCTCCCCGACCTGATGCTCCTGGATATCGGGTTGCCCGACCTGAGCGGGCTCGATCTTCTGAGGGAGCTGAAGGCGGATCATAGGTTTAGCCACATACCCGTGGTCATGCTGACCGGCTCCGAGATGGTCCAAGATATCCAGAAGAGCTACGACCTGGGTGCCGTATCATACCTGATGAAGCCCATCTCCGTGGACGAACTGGTGACGATGCTGAACCACGTTACCTGAACCGGTACTATCCTCATCTTAGCCCCTCTCCGGCAAGCTCTCTCACCACCCTGATGTTCCCCCTGACGTCTCTCGTCTCGCCTACCGGGGTCTCTAGGATCAAGGGTCTTCTTCTAATCTCCGGATCGGCGAGGATCAAACCGAACCCGGCCTCTCCAATCTCTCCCAGACCGATGTGCTGGTGCCGGTCCAGTCTGGAGCCCAGACCGCCACGGGAGTCGTTCAGGTGGACCAGCCTCAGCCGATCTAGCCCGATGATCTGGTCGAAGAGGTCCATCGTCTCCCTCAAACCCATCTTTGTTCTCAGCTCGTAACCCGCGGCGAAGACGTGGCAGGTATCCAGACAGACCCCCAATCGGTCTTCTCGGTCCACCACATCCATAATCTGCCGCAGGTCCTGGAAAGACCCGCCCATGCTGTTCTTGGTATCCGCAGTGGTCTCCAGGAGGAGCATGACGTCGTTCTCCACCCGGGAGAAGGCGTTCCTGACGGCCTCTGTGATCCTCTCGAACCCCACCTCCTTGCCCGCGCCCAGATGGCTTCCGAGATGGGTCACCAGGTGGGATATCCCCAGGATGCTGCACCTATCCAGTTCTACGGCCAGGGCGTCTATGGACTTCCTGTAGGTCTCCTCCCTGGGCGAGGCCAGGTTGGGCAGGTAAGGCATGTGGTCCACGGGAGATATCATGCCCGAGCTCTTCACCTTCCTCTTGAACTCCTCCGCCACCTCTTCGGAGAGCTCCTTGTACCTCCATCCTCTGGGGTTCCTGGTGAATATCTGGAATGTGTCGCAGCCCAGTGCCTGAGCTCTCTCCACCGCCTTGTCTATGGAACCTGCTATGGATACGTGCGCGCCGACTATTACCATCTTTCTTCCACCCCGACCGATTCAGCGGTACATGCCTCACTCACCGGTCTCTGGAGAACCGTTTTATACCTTCCGGGAAAAGAGAAGGACGGCGGCGTCAGGTTCTGGAGGCGCCGTGTTATCCCAGAGCCGATGAAGAAAAAATTCTGGCTGATCCGGTGATGAGCCCTATGAGTCCTGAGGCTCTGAGAGTCCACTCGACCTTTCGGCGGTGGAGCATGCTGTTCTTCTAGCTGGTATCTTCCGACCTGTTCCTGGCCCATTGATCGACGTGATCGATCAGGTTGAACTCGATTATCTTCTTTGCGTCGCTGAGCATCTCGGCGACCTCGCGCAGGGTGAAGCGCTTTGTCTCTCCCGTTCTGTCCACCACCTCGATCTCCTCTTCGAGGTCTGCTCCACCCGATGTCAGCATCACAGATAGATCTGAGCAGGCTTTCTTGAGGTAGCCGACCGAGTAATCTGTCATGGTGTCTCTGTCACCGAGGTTCTTGTTGACTTCTCTGATGGACCAGCACATGGTTAGGATATCGTTGTACATCTTGGGCTTAATCGCACAACTGCATATTTAAGGTCTGCGTCACGAGCAAGTAAAAGAATGGGGCTGGTGCGATTCGAACGCACGATCGACGGGTCTCTCCGATACTGAGAGTGGATCTCAGTGCTCCAACGGATCATCAACAGCTTCTCCGTCGAGAAACCTCAGCAGACCCGTTGCTCATCATCAATATACCGCTGGAGCCCGTCGCCATACCTGACTAGGCCACAGCCCCATCAAAGCGGGCCGAGAGGGATTTGAACCCCCGACCTACAGGTTAAGAGCCTGTCGCTCTACCTGACTAAGCTACCGGCCCGCATCCACCATTACCGATGCTAGTTATATATGTTTCGGCACCGAGTGATACCGATCGGGCGGCGAATCTTCTCAGATTATGTTTATGTATCGCTCGATCTCCCAGGGGTGGACCTGCTCGTTGTACGCGTCCCATTCGAGCCGCCCCAGCCTCACGAAGTTGGTGTAGAGATGCTCACCCAGGGCGTCTCTGATCACCTTATCCTCCTCAAGGAGATCCAGAGCCTCGCACAGGTTTGACGGCAGGACCTCTATCCCCCGCGCCGCGCGCTCTTCATCAGAGAGATCGTATATGTTCACGTCCACCGGATCGCCGGGATCGATCTTTCTCCTGATCCCGTCCAGACCCGCAGCCAAAATCGTCGTAAAGGCGAGATATGGGCTGCAGGAAGGATCGGGCGACCTGAGTTCCAGACGCGTGCTCAGGCCTCTGCCGCTGGGCACCCTTATCAAAGAAGACCTGTTGGGCCCGGACCAGCTCACGTAGACGGGGGCCTCGAATCCCGATACCAGTCGCTTGTAGGAGTTTATTAGTGGGTTCGTCACCGCTGTCAGGGCGCAGGCATGTTCCAGCAGCCCGCCTGCAAAGTACCTGGCCAGATCGCTCAGCTCCATGGGGTCCTCTGGATCGTAGAAGGCGTTCTGGTCGCCCTTGAAGAGGGATATGTTGACGTGCATCCCCGACCCGGCCTCGCCGAAGATAGGCTTCGGCATGAAGGTCGCAGCGAGCCCGTTTCTCATGGCGATGGTCTTGGTAACGTACCTGAAGGTGACGACGCTGTCGGCGGTCTTCAGGGCTTCTCCATAGGTGAAGTCGATCTCGTGCTGGCCCCGGGCAACCTCATGATGGGATGCCTCGACGGTGAACCCCATCTCGATGAGGGAGATCGTTATCTCTCTCCTGATGTCTTCCGCCAGGTCGACGATCCCCAGGTCGAAGTACCCGCCGAAGTCATGGGGCGTGGTTGTGGCCCCGTCGTCCTCTCTGTTGAATAGGAAGAACTCCAGCTCCGGTCCAACGTTCATGGTGTAGCCCGTATCATCGGCCTGTTTCAAGGCCTTCCGCAGGACATGTCTGGGGTCTCCTACGAAAGGATCTCCATTTGGTTTGCAGACGTCGCAGATCAACCGGGCCACGTTCTTGTCCTTCTTGGCCCTCCAGGGAAGAAGAGTGAATGTGGAGATATCCGGACGCAGGATCATGTCTGATTCGTGAATCCTGGCGAAGCCCTCGATGGAAGATCCGTCGAAAGCTATCCCGTTGTCTAGGGCCTTTCCCAGCCTGGTAACGGGGATGGCCACGCTCTTTACGATGCCCTGGATGTCGGTGAACTGCAACCTCAGAAACTCGACGTTTTTATCGCTAATGATCTCCATCAACCGCTCTTTCGAGTCCATAATGTTCCTCTTTGTATATAATATATAACATTTTACCATCCACGCTCTTTGGTACTCAACCAGGATCAGGTGCAGAGGTCTTCTGGTCAGAACGATGATTGCGGGTCGTGGCAGATGTTTCTAGACGGATGGATTGGGTCTGACGCCCTTAATATACCATCGCTTCCAGACCGTCCTGGAGACCGGGCTGTGCGCCCAAGCCCTCGATTGGGTAAATATGCTTATCTATAGGATAAATCCACTCAAAATCGGTGTGAGATCACATGTCTGGTGCAAAGGTTCTGGTTGTTGATGCAGGAGGCAGAGGTAACGCCATAGCCCACGCCTTCGCCAGGAGCCCGCAGGTGGAAGCGATCTATGTCGCCCAGGGGAACGCGGGCAGCACGCTCATGGAGAAGTGCAGCATGGCCGCCGAAGGCGGCAAGTCCGTTAAGGAGATCCCGGCGATGATCGCCTTCGCCAGGAAGAGGGAGATCGATCTGACCTTCGTGGGTCCCGAGGGTCTCCTCTCCGAGGGTATCGTGAACAGCTTCCACGAGGAAGACCTCTCCATAGTAGGCCCCCAGAGAGAGGCTACCATCCTGGAGGGGAGCAAGTGCGACGCCAAAGACTTCCTGAAGAGCATAGGTGTTCCTGTGCCCGCTTACCGGAACTTCTCCGACCAAAAAGAGGCTAAGGAATACGTATCCCAGTACTACGGCGATAACCCGGACGAGAACCTCGTAATTAAGGCCGACGGTCTGGCAGCGGGCAAGGGTTCGATCGTCTGCAGCTCGGAAGAGGAGGCGCTCTCGTCCGTCGGCCGGATCATGGTGGCACCGAGGCTATTCGGGAAGGCGGGGCGAAGGATCGTGGTGGAGGAGAGGTTGCGGGGAAGAGAGCTGATGTTCTTCGCCGTGACCGATGGCAAGACCGTCCTGCCATTGGAGTCGGCCATGGACTACAAGAGGGCCTTCGCCCCCGATGAGACGGTGGCCATACGCCTCTTCAACAAGCTCTCCGGTAACCCCAACCTGGATAACAACCCCAACACCGGGGGCATGGGAGGATACTCACCTCATCCCTGGTTGGACAAGGAGCTGACCGAGACCATCATGACGACGATAGTCGTTCCCACCGTCACCAGGTTCAAAGAGCTGACCGGTGTGAACTACTCCGGGATGATCTACTTCGGGTTGATGGTCTCCGAGGAGGATGGAAAGAAGGTACCTCGAGTCCTGGAGATCAACGTGAGGCTGGGCGACCCGGAGACGGAGTTGATCTTGCCCCGGCTGGAGACGGACATGTACGATCTCTCCCGAGCCGTCCTGGATAAGGAGCTGGACGCGATGGAGCTGGAGTGGTCTCCCGACTACTGTATGGGAATCTGCGCCATCAGCGGCCGAGTGGTGAAACCGGTGACCAGCGGAGCTCAGGAGGAGAGGCCAGGGTATCCGGGACCCCATTACACCAACATGCCCATCAGAGGCCTGGATAAGGTCGATCCCGATGTTTTGGTCTACCACAACGGCACCGCCCTGAGGACCGACGCCCAGGGGAAGGAACGGCTCTACACCACAGGAGGCAGGGTTCTCACCCTGGTGGGCAGGGGTGGTTCTTTGGAGCAGGCCAGGGCCAGGGCCTACGAGAACATCAAGAAGATCAGGTTCAACGGGATCAGGTACAGACACGACATGGGTCTCTGATCTGCTCTGCAATCGAGGTGAAGGATGAACGTACTGGGACTGGAAGGCACCGCCTGGAACCTGAGTGCGGCTCTGGTGGACGAAGACGACGTAGTGGTCGAGGAGAATGCCATCTACGTCCCTGCCAGGGGGGGGATCCATCCTAGGGAGGCCGCCCAGCATCATGCCGAGCATATGCTTCCGGTGGTGAAGGCGGTTCTGGACATGGCGGAGGACGAGGACCTCTCCATAGACGGTGTGGCCTTCTCCCAGGGTCCGGGTCTGGGTCCCTGTCTGAGGACGGTGGCTACCGCGGCCAGGGCGTTATCGCTCAGGTACGGCGTCCCCTTGATGGGGGTGAATCATTGTGTGGCCCACATCGAGGTGGGCAAGTGGAAGACCGGGGCCAGAGATCCTGTGATCCTCTACGTAAGCGGGGGCAACTCTCAGGTTCTGGCTCTGCGCCGGGGGAGGTACAGAATATTCGGGGAGACTCTGGACATCAGCGTGGGGAACGCCCTCGACAAGTTCGCCAGGCGAGCAGGACTGCCTCATCCCGGAGGACCCAAGATCGAGGAGATGGCCCGGGAGGCCGATGAGTACGTTCCCCTGCCTTATGTGGTGAAGGGCATGGACTTCTCCTTCACCGGGCTGAGCACCGCGGCTGCCGAGGCGCTCAGGAAGCATGACCTGACCGATGTATGCAGTTCATTGCAAGAGACAGCCTTTGCCATGTTGGTCGAGGTGACGGAGCGGGCCATGGCCCATGCCGAGAAGAACGAGGTCCTCCTGGCAGGTGGCGTGGGCGCCAACCGGCGCCTCCAGGAGATGCTCGATATCATGTGCGATGAGCGGGGCGCGAGGTTCTACGTGCCCGAGAGGAGGTTCATGGGGGACAACGGGTCCATGATCGCCTATACCGGGTTGCTGATGCAAAAGAGCGGGGTTGAGATCTCTCTGGCCGAGTCGAAGGTGAGGCCAGGGTACAGGACCGACGAGGTAGAGGTGGTCTGGGTTTAGGGGGCTCTCACCGCTCGACCGCCATCTCGTAGGCTCTTATAGCATCTGTCCGGGTTATTATCCCCACCACCTTCCCGGGGTCGTCTCTGCTCACGACAGGGAGCCTTCCGATCCCGTTCCGGTACATGAGGTCCATCGCGTACTTGGTGGACTGATCGGGGTGGACGGTGATCACGTTCTTGGTGGCTATATCTCCTACCAGGGTCTTCTTCTGAACGTCCAGAGGCACGTTTCTGATGTCGTCGAAGGTGATCATACCTTTCAGTCTGCCTTCGTCCATCATAGGAAAGCCGGTGTGATTATAGATCGTTATCTTCTCTCTGATGTCGAAGACCGGCGTTTTGGGGCTCACGGTCATCACATCATGCTCCATGACCTCGCTTATCGACACCTGGCTGAGCACCGGTTGAGACTGGTCCAGGTAGATACCTTTCCTTATCAGCTTGAGGGTGTACAGCGAGCCTCCTCTGAGGAGGATCTGAGCCACGGCATAGCTCAAGGTGCAGGATATTATCAGGGGCGGGAGTCTGCTGTAGTTGCTGGCCATCTCGGGTATCATCACTATACAGGTTAGAGGGGCCCTGGCCGCCCCTGCGAAGAAGGCTCCCATTCCCAGCAGCCCGTAAGCTGCGGGGTCGATGGCGATCTCTGGAAGGAGCCGTACTAGGATCATCCCGAAGGCCACCCCGAACATGGCCCCTATGTACAGAGAGGGAGCAAAGACCCCGCCGCTCCCGCCGGATCCCACGGTGAACGATGTGGCCAGGATCTTGAGGATGCCCAGACCGATGAGCAGGATCAGGAGACTCTCCGAACCCGGTGCGGACGCCATCTCGAAGACCTTATTTATGCCGTTGTAACCCACGCCCATTATCCCGTACTCGAAGAAGTAATACCCGCTTATCCCGGCGATTGTCCCTCCTATGGCAGGCTTGAGCGTCTTAGGTACTCTGAGCGCCTCAAAGCCGTCCTCGAACAGATAGAAGGCCTTCACCCAGAGAAAAGCCAGCACCCCGAAGAGGGGTCCCAGGATGAAGCAGATGACCAGGTCGTGGGTGGTGAAGATGAACTCCGGGTTCACGAAAGCGGGGGTGGGGCTGATCAGTTCGCCTGCTACCGCGGTGCCGACCACCGCTGCCAGCAGTATGGGCACGGCATCGTAAGGCGAGAACCTCCTGGAGACGACCTCCATCCCGAACATGGCGCCGCCCATGGGGGCGTTAAAGGTTCCGGCTATGCCTGCGGCCACACCACAGACGGTCAATAGCTTCAAGTCTCTTGGGCCCAGGTTGCATATCTGTCCTACGAGAGAACCGAAGGAGGCGCCTATCTGGGCGATGGGCCCTTCCCTACCGGCACTGCCACCGCTTCCTATGGTTATGGCCGAGGAGCAGATCAGTATGAAGCCTACCCGTTTTCTGATCTGACCTCCTCCCCGGCAGAGGCTCTCCATTATCTGGGGCACGCCGTGTCCCTTCGCCTCGGGCACCAGGATATATACTATCGGGCCTACGATCAGCCCACCGATTACGGGCAGCAGGATCACAAAGTAGGGACTCGGTGCATGGGGGAGCATGCCCGAGAAGAAGAGGATGTTGATGAACTCGATGACGTTCCGGAATACTATGGCACCCACACCGCCTGCTACGCCTACCACGACGGCCAGAAGATCGAGGTAGGCCCATTTGTAACCCTCCGAAAATCGTCTGATGAGGCCCGCCACGTTCTCACCGATTTGCGTTTTGGATATAAATCTTTATGCCCGAGTTTCTCCTGGTGAAACAATCTCTGGACCACGTTCTGGCGCTAGAAGGACGTAATAAACTCGGATTCTATAGTAATACTTATTCTTGTCTCTGTGGATGGTTCTGTGGGTTATGGGCGTTTGATCTTACTTCTATTGCGATGGTGATATCTAACCGGATCTCATGCAACCCCGAACTCTCACTTTATCGACTCATGAATTGATTATGGAAATATACATTAATATACATGAAATATAATCTTATTTTAAAAACTGCTTAAATTATAGATATGGATTATAGTAATAATATCCAAATTAAAGTTTATTATATGTTTGAATGATTATATCACACAGCATATCATATACTGGCATGTTATGAATCTTAGTATATTAAATAATATCAGATTCAGTGTAAATAATATATTCCAAAATAGATACACATTCTCAATACTTATCATTACATGAAATTGTGGTTGTAGTATATGGACAATTTTATAACTATAAATTCACACCAGATAGTCCTTTGTATTCAGGCGGATTTCATATGTATAAAATATGCCACATTATATCATGAGGTGGTTGTTATTCTGATAGACTATGTGTATAGATATGGCCGGGATATGATATGTATTCCAAAAGAGGTTTTCACCCCGTGAAGGGTGGTTGTAGGCGACGAAAGGGGCGTATTCATATAGTTTATGGAACAAGTGGGTTATCAAAATGCAACAAAAACCACGGGTGCAACATCTATACTTATAGTATATAAGAACAACTTCACCGTGACGCGCCGGATCTCTTGTTGGTCTGGGCGGCCCATATTTAGCAGAGACACCCATCACCCACATCTGGAATTAATAGCGCAATTATACTAATTCATGTTAGATATTAACCCACGGCCTAAAATAATCTATATTTAATTTGTTGGTTTGGATTAATGGATTTGATTATTGTTACATTGTTCTGTGACATGATATTTTATCATTATAAAACAAAAAAATATTAAATCTAATAATAACATAGAATTAAGTATAATTCAGTATTAAGATAATATTCTCAACATATCCCGGTCACCGGATGCCCGGTAGATGTGAGAGTTCGCCAAGAGACCCCTGCTGGAGGATAGCTCGTAGAGTAGAGGATATCCTAGCGGGCTTCGGAGATCTATCGGAGAAACCCGCTGACCTGGGTTCGATTCCCAGCGAGTTCGCTTCTATCTGGATATGGGGTTTGTGGTATCCTGGCCGAACTCTCTGGCCTTTGCAAATGCCGCCTCGGCCTCCCCAATCCGGTGAAGCGCCCGCAGTGCGATGCCTTTGTTGTCCCAGGCGATGCTATACTCTGGAGATATTTCTATGGCCTTCTCAAAGCAGATGAGAGCTTCATCGTGCCTGCCCAGACTGCCATAGGCACTTCCTTTATCGATCCAGGCAAAGAGCGCTGATGGATCCAGCTCTATGGCCCTCTCAAAACACCCGATAGCCTCTTCATATTGTTCCATCTTGGCAAAGGCAGTCCCTTTGTCGGTCCACGCAATTGCATTTGCGGGATAAAACTCGAGCGCTATATCATAACACTCAATGGCTTCCTCGTACAGACCCAGCCATCGCAGAGCAAGACCCTTGTTGATCCAGGCGGCTCCGTACAGCGGCTCCACTTCCAGCGCCCTCTCATAACAATCGACCGCCTCTTCGTATCTACCGAGCCTTGAGAGTGCATTCCCCCAGTTGTACCAGGCAATTGAGTAGGATGGATCTATCTCAGTTGCCCTCAGGTAACACTCGGTCGCCTCCTCATCTCTCTCCAGGGAGCAGAGAACGTAGCCCTTGTTGTTCCAGGCTCTGGCGTTCATCGGGTCTGCATCTATTACCTTGTCAAAGTAGCTCAGTGCCGTATCGTAGGAACGGTTTCTGGCATAGGATACGCCTCTCTCAAACCAGTCCTCTCCCATGATGTTCTTTATTTCCAACTGATTTGTAATAAACATTGCTAATGGATTGACAACCCGTCCTTGAGAGCGCTTGAACGGAAATCCTTTCTGTTATGAAGTACCAAACTTGAGCTGGGAAGTGTATATTTGATTGATCTCCTAGGGAAAGGAAAGCTGGAGAGCCAGATAATGGGACTGAAGTCGAGGATTGCAGCACTGGAGAGATATCTCAACCAAGCTTGATAAGCGTGAAAAAGGCTGCGCTGGCGCGAATGGGATGATAAGGACGAGAGTTGTGGTGTTCATGAGGATCAATCAGGGCGAAGCCGTCAGGCTGCTCGGATCGTCACCTCATCATAAAGGTCTGCCTGGAGTTCTGCAAAATGAGGTCATTGGAACAAGGGTTGTTACCGCTGGGCTTTTAAATGCAAACCAGGTACATCCACGTGAGATATTTTCAGACGCCATCTTAGACCGTGTGGGGCGAGAGAGAAGCCCACCGCGTATACGGAGACGAGCTGTCCTGGGGGATTTTGGACATCAATCCCTTCTCCAGAGGCCACTCTCTGATCATCCCCAAGAGGCCCGTCCCCTGTGGCCCGATCTGACCAAAAAGGAGACAGAGACCCTGGCCAGGGTAGAAAAGGTGCTCCCCCGGCGCCGGATCCCGTCCTACCCGACGTCCACAGGCAGACCCGTGACACCGCCACCCATGGGCAACGTTTTTGAGCACTCCCGGATAGATAGGAACCGGAGTTAGACGACCTGGTGATCGATGATGCTGGAACTGGGAGACCGGGTAGCGGTTTTTAAGGCCGAGGTTAGGTACGAGGGCGTCCTCATGCCCTCTGTGAGCGATCGTATCGTGATAAAGCAGGACAGCGGCTACAACGTGGGCATAAAAAGAGAGGGCGCCACCGTGGAGCTCCTGGAGAAGGGACATGCCCTGAAGCTGCCGCCTGCTCTGCCGCTGAGGCGGCGAGAAGGCCTGCCCAACGTATCCATCTTGTCGACAGGCGGTACCATCGCCAGCAAGGTCGATTACCGGACAGGCGCGGTGACCAGCCAGTTCTCCGCAGAAGATATAATATCCTCCATCCCCGAGCTGGAGGAGATCGCCAACTACGAGGGGAAGGTGATCTACAACATCCTCAGCGAGAACATGAAGGTCGAGTACTGGCAGGAGCTGGCCCGGTCCGTCGCCTCGGAGATCCGCAAGGGCGCCGACGGGGTGATCGTGACCCATGGAACCGATACCATGACCTACACCGCCGCCGCCCTATCCTTCATGCTCCAGACCCCGGTTCCTGTGGTCGTGGTGGGTTCGCAGAGGAGCTCTGATCGGCCCAGCAGCGACAGCACTATGAACGCGATCTGTGCTGCCACGGTGGCAGTAAGCGATATTGCCGAGGTCTGCGTGGTGATGCACGGCACCACCAACGACGACTTCTGCCTGATACACAGAGGGACCAGGGTGCGCAAGATGCACACCTCCCGGCGAGACGCCTTCCAGAGCATAAACCAGCATCCGATAGGCAAGGTAGACTATTTGTCTCGCCGTATCGAGACCTTCGGGACTTACCGGCACAGGGGCGAGATGGATCTGGAACTCTTCGATCGGCTGGAGCACAGGTGCACCCTGGTCAAGTACTTCCCGGGAGCCTCTTCCGATATCTTGGACTATTACGTCCAGTCCGGCTACAAAGGCATAGTCATCGAAGGGACGGGCCTCGGCCACGTCGCCTCCGACTGGGTGGATTCCATAAGAACCGCCACCGATGCCGACATACCGGTGGTGATAACCTCACAGTGTATCCGGGGAAGGGTATGTGACAGGGTCTATGACACCGGCAGGGACATGCTGGCGGCAGGAGCCATCGAGGGAGAAGACACGCTCCCCGAGGTCGCCCTGGTAAAGCTGATGTGGATTTTGGCCAACTCTTCCCGGGAGGACGTGGCCACCTTGGTCAAGAGGCCCCTGAAAGGAGAGATCGCCGCCTCTACACCGGCCACCGTCTAAGGAAGCCTTATAAACTCGATAGATATAGTAATCCAGGATCACGATTATCTGGAGGAATTTGTTTTTGGCACGTAAACCAGCAAGTATGTACAGGAGGTTGGAACGCCCCTATACCCGTAAGAAGTACATGGGTGGCGTTCCAGGAAGTAAGGTCGTCCATTATGACATGGGCAACCTCACCGCAGATTTTCCGGTGAGTCTGGACCTTATAGTAAAAGAGCCTTGCCAGATCAGGCACACTGCCCTGGAAGCCGCCCGGATCACCGCCAACCGTTACCTACAGAAAACTGTGGGGCGGATGAACTTCCATCTGAAGCTTAGGGTTTATCCCCACCACGTGATCAGAGAGAACAAGCAGGCCACAGGAGCCGGTGCTGATAGGGTCTCCAGCGGGATGCGCCATGCCTTCGGGAAGATAGTGGGAACCGCTGCCCGGATGGATGCCGATCAGAAGATCTTCACCATCAGCACCTCTGCCCAGAACGCAGACCATGCCAAGCTCGGCCTGAAGAGAGCGGGTCATAAGCTGCCCACCCCCATCAAGATCGTCATAAGCAAGGGGCAGGACCTGATCAGATAGTTTTGTTTTTGGTGTTGTTTCGATGGAAGATTATATGAGCAGCCTGGAGCGGGCGATGAAGATGATGCCTGCATCCAAAGGCACCGAGGACAGATTCACCATCCCCCCTACAAAGATCTTTTACGAGGGCAAGACTACGGTGCTGGAGAACTTTGCCAGCATAGCCGTCTCCTTGAACAGAGACTCAGATCATCTGATGAAGTTCATGCTCCAGGAGATGGGTACCGCGGGAAAGATAGAAGGACAGCACGCCGTCTTCCAGGGAAGGTTCTCCCCGGAGTCTCTGGAGCGTCACATCGACTCTTACGTCCAGGAGTACGTGATCTGTTCCGAATGTCACCGGCCAGACACCGTGCTCGTCAAGAGCGACCGGGTCTTGATGATGAAGTGCGAAGCCTGTGGCGCTCACCGGCCGGTGAGGAAGAGGAAAGCCAGGGCGGCCATACCCAAGGACGTACTCGAGGAGGGCGAGATCTACGAGCTACGGGTCGAGTCGGTAGGGAACAAAGGCGACGGAATAGCCAAGATGGATAAGTACCTGATCTTTATTCCTAATACCGTCAAGGGCGAGATTGTCCGGGCCAAGATCAACAAGATAAGCGGGACTTTGGCCTTCGCCGAGCTGGTGGAAAGGAAGAGGAAGAGTTCAAGCTAGGGGGACCATGAGGGAGCAGATCAACCTGGAGTTCACGGACAGGCACAAGTACCACATGGAGTTTTCTCCGGCAGGTTTCTGGAGACCCTTTGCGGAGAGCTACAGCGCTATCGAGTGGGAGGAACAGAGCGACGATAGGCTGACCATCGTAGCCGAGAACTACTCCTACCTTCTGGACCTGCTGGTACAGGCCCGTCTCTACTACATCAGCACCAAGCCTTACGAGGAGCGGTTCAAGTAATCCATGGACATCATATCCGGCCAGGTCGTCAAGGGCATGCCCCTGGTGAAAGAGGGCGACGACTTAGCCTCGATGATAATGGAGCGCTTCGCCCTGCAGGATAACGATCTGGTCTGCATCGCTTCTACGATAGTGTCCAAATCGGAGGGCCGGGTCAGGGGTCTTGCCAGGTACCGGCCCGGACCTGTGGCCCTCCGCCTTGCCGGACGTCTAAGGAGTGATCCCAGGTTCGTCCAGGCGGTTCTGGAAGAATCGAGAGAGATCCTGATAGAGACCCCGTTCCTTCTGACCGTCACCAAGTTCGGCCACGTCGGAGTTAACGCCGGGATCGATAACTCCAACGCAGGACCGGGCAGGATATTGCTGCTGCCCGAGGACCCCATGGCCAGCGCCGAGAGAATAAGGATCGCCATGCCCGAAGACTGCGCGGTGATCGTCACCGACACCTGCGGCAGACCCTTCCGCTGCGGGGTGGCCGGGGTGGCGATTGGCTGGGCCGGGATAGGGGCGGTCCGCGACTGGAGGGGCGAGTTTGATCTGGAAGGCCGAGCGCTGGCGATCACTCAGGAGGCGATCGTAGACGAGATCGCGGCCATGGCCAACTTCCTGATGGGCGAAGGGGACGACGGGACCCCTGTGGTGATATTTCGCGGCCTCGATTATCCAAAGGAGGGGGGCAGACTATTCCGGCCCAGAGAGATGGACGTGATAAGGGCCCGTCTCGGAGATCACCGGCCATGAGACCTCTTCTGGTGATCGTACCCTTCAGGCTGGAGAATGCCAAGAGCAGGCTCGCACCCATCCTCACAGCAGAAGAACGAAGACGCCTGGCCTTGACCATGTTGGGAGATGTGGTGGAGGCGGTCTCTGTCGTAGGCGATGTGGTGGTCCTCTCCAGAGATCCTCTTTCCGAGGCGGATACCTTCCTGACTGCAAAGGTGGTCGTATGCCGCCAGGAACTCGATCCTGCTCTGAACCAATTCATAGAATGCTGGAAGGTGAAGAAGAACTGGCCTGCCGACCTGCTGATCGCCATGGCCGATCTGCCTATCATCAGGGCCCGGGACGTGGAAGAACTGGTCCGGACCTCCGGTGATGTGGTGATAGCGCCGGGACGTGGTGGAGGCACCAACCTGATCCTGGTCAGAGATCCCGGTTTCAGGGTCTGCTATTACGGTCTGAGCTACCTCAGGCACCTGCAGGTGGCGCAGGATCTGGGAATGTCCGCGGGGGTCTACGAGTCTTACCGGTGCGGGTGTGATATCGACGAGCCCTCGGACCTGGTGGAGGTTCTGCTCCACGGCCAGGGGAAGACGCCAGAGCTCCTGAGAGAGCTGGGGTTCGACCTCAACGGCGCTGCGAAGAATAGGGCGGCGTGTCTTCGCAGCATCCGATAGGCTCTGCGAACAAACGTTATACTGTCGATAAAGCAAGGAAGCTATGGCTAACCTGCTAAGCCTGCGCAGATCACGTCCCTACATGAGCGGTTCAGGTTGCCGATCGGTCCTAAGGTGAGGCAGGATGGCCCGGTGGATGACCAAACCATCCTCAAAATGGAGGGCTCGATTGAGCACCAGGCGCTTTCCCATATCTGTCAGGGCGAAGACCGGAATGGATACCCCCATCTGTATCTTCGCCCTCTTTCCCACCATCTTCCTGGCCCATTTAGAGGCGCAGGACCACACGATATCGCAGTGCTCAACCAGGATCCCGGCCTGCTCCTCGCTCATGCCTGTGTTATGAACGGCCAAGATGACGGGCTGCACACCGCACTTTTTTCCCATCTCCCGCAGCAGCCTGGCCTCGAAGGCCCTGTGTCCGGTTATGGTGACCACGATCTTCTCGAACCCTGCCTTCACCGCCACCTCGTACCCCTTCACCTGGTCGATGGTGCACTGGCGGTCTAGGAGAATACTGCCCCTTTCTTTCAGACCCCTTTGTATCTGGCCAATGGGTTCGGTGTGGTAAAGGCCGGTCATATGAGCACCAATGGCCTGCAATACCTCTGACATGGTGACGATGACTGTTCCTGCGCCTTCGCATACCACCACCGCAGCGTCAACAAGATCTTCAGCCATGGCGTCGGTGATTATCTCCGAGGCTCCGAAGCTTACTGGTTTCTGGTCAAGCTCCAGCACTCTGTTCGGACCGTACATGCCGAGCTCTTCCATGTGCTCTCTAAGCACCTTCTCCACGGTATATCGAGAACTCTTTCTCACACCCGTACAGATCCTCTCTCAGGGGGCAGCGGATTATCATGGGGTCGGTCAGCACCTCGATCTTCCCGTCTTTCACCCTGACCTGCGCCCGGGCCATCTCAAGAATGTGCTCTGACATGAAACGTTACCTCCTTCGTAGCTGTGGAAAACTGCATCTTATTTGCGAGTTTATATATAAGAGACTTTCGATGTACCTGCCAACCAGTCCCCATCTTTAAATACCCTTTAAATACCTCGACATTGTCACGTTGGACCCCTAATTGAAGCTACTGATATTTTATATATTTTGTAAATATATCTGAAGCCTCCGGTGCCTACTGTTATTGATTTTACCCCATAATGTGACAATGTCAAGATACTTCAACCGATGAATATCGGATTTTGTGGTTTTTTTTTGATATCCTCCATCGCAACGGCAGAAGTTGTTACGGTACCAAAACCCTTTCGTATATTAAGATAGTAAGATGCCTAGGCAGGAGGTTGGATGAGGCTAAAGTCGCTCTTATTCTTGATGATCTTGGCGTCTCTGCCCACGGTGGTACAGGCAGACGTTGTCACCATTGGTGCTGGTGGTGAGTATATCAGCATACAAGAAGCCATCGACGCCGCCCGCCCGGGAGATACCGTCGAGGTGCAGAGCGGCACTTACTACGAAAATATAATCGTGGATAAGCCGCTCGCAGTCCGTGGCGTAGATACCAGCGGCGGCAAACCTGTTGTGGATGCTGGCGAAGACGGGAGCGCGCTAACGCTCTCTGCAGGCGGTGTCCGGCTCGAGGGTCTCATCTTCAAGAACGCCGGTGTTGGAAGAGCCGGAATCGAGGTGAGGTCCAATAACAACCTCATCAAAGATAATTGTGTCATAGAGAACGGATGGTATGGTATCTTTCTCGAAGGCTCGAGCTATAATACCATCGTCAATAATACCGTCAGCAAAAACAAATATGGTATCTGGATCGCTATTAGTTCCAACAACAACAAGATCCATCAGAATCGCTTTGTAGACAACGAGAACCGCAACACTACCGATCTGGGCGTCAACCAGTGGGACAGAAACCTTTACGGTGATATTGATAGGTTCGGTGCGATTTATGTGGTTCCGGGCGGCTCGAACGTTGATAGGAACCCTTCGAGGTCCGAGGAAGAGAAGGCTGCCGGTCTGGAATATACACCAGCCTATTGGCTCCAGAGAGGCGACGCTCACGAGAAGAGGGGCGAGGACGACGAGGCTGCAGGTTGTTACGGTAAAGCCCTCGAGATCGATCCCGGAATCGCCGACGCCTGGTATAAGAAAGGCCTGATACTCCAGGCAAGTGGCGAAGGCGACGAGGCCACCGATTGTTACGGCAAGGCCCTCGAGATAGATTCCGGAATCGCCGAAGCCTGGTACAAGAAAGGTCAGATCCTCCAGATGAAGGGTGAGGACAACGAGGCTGCGAGTTGCTACGGCGAAGCCCTCGAGATCGATCCCGGAATCGCTGACGCCTGGTACAATAGAGGCTTGATACTCCAGACGAGAGGCGACTTCAACGAGGCTGCGGGTTGCTACGGCGAAGCCCTCGAGATCGACCCTATGATCATAGACGCCTGGTACAATAGAGGCCTGATACTCCAGGCGAGAGGCGATTTCAACGAGGCCGCCGATTGCTATGGCGAAGCCCTCGAGATCGACCCCGGAATCGCCGACGCCTGGTACAATAGAGGCCAGATACTCCAGGCGAGAGGCGATTTCGACGAGGCCGCCGATTGCTACGAGAGGGCCCTTGAGATCGACCCCGGAATCGCTGACGCCTGGTACAATAGAGGCATGATACTCCAGGCAATGGGCGACTTCGACGAGGCCGTCGATTGCTACGAGAGGGCCCTCGAGATCGACTCTGGGATCGCCGACGCCTGGTACAACAGAGGCCAGATCCACCAGATGAAGGGCGAGGGCGACGAGGCTGCCGATTGCTACGGCGAGGCTCTCGAGATCGACCATATGATCACCGACGCCTGGTACAACAGAGGCTTGATCCTCCAGGCGAGAGGCGATTTCGACGAGGCCGCCGATTGCTATGAGCAGGCCCTCGAAATCGATCCTGAGATCATTGATGCCTGGTACAACAAAGGCAAATCTCTCCAGAATATGGGCAGGTTCGATGCGGCTATCGCATGCTTCGACGAGGCCATCAGGATCGGCCCATCAGAGCTCCTCTGGAACGATAAGGGTCTTGCTACCTTGCACCTTGGCAGATATGAGGACGCGATCGAGTGCTTCGATAGAGCTCTCGCTATAAATCATTGGTTCGCAGATGCCTACAACAACGAGGGCCTGGCCTTCTCGCATCTCGGCAGGTACAGAGAAGCTCTCGAACGTTTCGACAGGGCCCTCGGGCTGGAACCAAAGCTGGCAGATGCCTGGTACAACAAAGGTAGCGTGCTCCAAAAGCTGGGCAACCTCGACGTGGCCGTGGTCTATTTCGATAAGGCTCTCGACGCGGATCCCCAACGCGCAGACGCCTGGTACAGCAAAGGCTGTATCCTCCTGGCAGAAGGCAGCCTCGATGCAGCCGCCACATGCTTCAACAAGGCGCTCAATATAGATCCCCGGCTCGCAGGGGTCTGGTACAACAAAGGCTGTATATTCCAGATGCAGGACCGTCTCGATGCTGCTCTCATATGTTTTGACAAGGCCCTCAAAATCGATCCGCAGCTTGCAGACGCCTGGTATAACAGGGGTCTTGTTCTTCAAGTGCTGGGAAAACCCGATGCTGCTGTCGCCTCCTTCGAGAATGCTCTCGGTATAGATCCACAGCTTGCAGACGCCTGGTACAACAGAGGTCTTCTTCTCAGGGTGCTGGGAAAGCCCGGTGCTGCCGTTGTCTCCTTCGAGAATGCTCTCAGTATAGATTCAGAGTTCGCAGACGCCTGGTACAACAAAGGCCTGGCTCTCAACGAGCTGGGGAGGTTCGAAGAAGCCGTAGGATGCTTTGACGAGGTCATCGAGATCGACCCCCAACGCGCAGACGCCTGGTACAATAAAGGCCTGTCTCTCGACAGACAGAGCAGGTTCGATGAGGCCATAGATTGCTACGACAGAGCCCTCGATATGGATATCCGGATCGCAGATGCCTGGTACAACAAAGGCAAGGCTCACCAGATGCTGAGACGGTTCGATCGGGCTCTCTTATGCTTCGACAAGGCCCTCGAGATCGATCCGTCAGACGCAGCCGTCTGGAACGACAGAGGGCAGGTTCTCAACAGGATGGGCAGGTACGACGAGGCCATCGCGTGCTTCGAGAAGGCGATCGAGATCGATCCGCAGCTTGCATCGGCCTGGTACAGCAAAAGCTGGGCTCTCCAGCGGCTCGGCGATGATGATGAGGCCGAGGCCGCCTTCGCCCTGGCCAAGGAGCTCGGGTATGGCGGCTAGATGCGTTCTTCTCAGCGACGTTGCTATTAGAGCCATCGTTCTCCGGTCCAATAGATAGCATGATGGAGGTCGATCAAGATGACTGAACCACAGATAGCGCCATACGGTTCCTGGAGGTCGCCGATCACCTCAGACCTCGTATCGTCCGGGACGATCAGGCTCGAGCAGACTATCATCGACGGTGAAGATATCTACTGGATCGAGATGCGTCCTGCCGAAGGTGGCAGATACGTCGTCGTGCGTTGGTCCCCAGAGGGTCGTATGTCCGATGTTGTGCCGCCGCCCTTCAACGCCCGGACTCGGGTCCATGAGTACGGCGGCGGATCGTTTCTCGTCGTAGACGGCACGGTCTATTTCTCGAACTTCTCCGATCAACGCCTCTGCCATTTGGATGGCGGCCAGCCGTGCCCGATCACTCAAAGTGGGTACCGCTACGCGGACGGGATCATAGACCGCCACCGACAGAGAATGATCTGGGTGTGCGAGGACCACACCGTCGCCGACAGCGAGGCTCTCAATTACCTGACGAGCATCGGCTTGCGCGGCGAAGATCGGCAGGTGCTCGTCTCCGGGAACGACTTTTATTCGTCGCCGCGCCTCAGCCCGGACGGATCCTGCCTGGCATGGCTCACCTGGAACCATCCCGAGATGCCCTGGGACGGAACCGAGCTTCTGGTCGGCGAGCTGGAGGCGGACGGATCGGTGGGCAGGACCGAGCATATTGCGGGCGGTGCCGACGAATCCATCTTCCAGCCGGAGTGGTCGCCAGACGGCGTCCTCCATTTCGTGTCTGACAGGACCGGCTGGTGGAACCTCTACCGATGGCACGAAGGACGCATCGAGCCCCTCTTCGAGATGGAGGCCGAGTTCGGGAGCCCCCAGTGGGTCTTCGGGCTCTCCACCTATGCGTTCGAGTCGGAAGACCGTTTGGTCTGCGCCTACTCTAGGGATGGGACCTGGCACCTGGCGAGCCTTGACGCTGTGACCCATGAGCTGGAGACGATAGAGATACCCTACACCGAGATCGCCTATCTCCGGGCGGCGCCCGGCCGCGTCGTCTTCGTCGGCGGTTCGCCCACCGAGCCGCCCTCGGTCGTCCGGCTCGACCTTTCCAGGCGGCAGGTGGAGGTGCTGCGTTGTTCGAGCAAGACGGCGACCGATGCCGGATACCTATCGATGCCCCAAACGGTCGAGTTCCCCACAGGAGTTGGTCTGACCGCGCACGCATTCTTCTATCCGCCACGGAACCGGGACTACGTCGCTTCTTTCGGCGAACGACCACCGCTCCTGGTTATGAGTCATGGTGGACCGACATCGGCCGCATCGAGCACCCTCGACCCGAAGATCCAGTACTGGACCAGCCGCGGGATCGCCGTGCTCGACGTGAACTACGGCGGCAGCACCGGCTACGGCCGGGCGTACCGATCGCGCCTGAAGGGACAATGGGGGATCGTCGACGTCGACGACTGCGTGAACGGCGCCCTCTGCCTGGTCGAGCGCGGCGAGGCCGACGGCGACCGGCTCATAATTCGTGGCGGGAGCGCGGGAGGCTACACGACGCTGAGCGCGCTTGTCTTCCGTGACGTCTTCGGGGCGGGCGCGAGCTACTACGGGATCAGCGATCTGGAGGTGCTGACCAGGGATACTCACAAGTTCGAGTCGCACTATCTGGACCGGCTGGTCGGTCCCTATCCCGAGCGGCGCGACATCTACCGGGAACGTTCGCCGATCAACTTCGTCGATCAATTATCGAGCCCGGTGATCTTCTTCCAGGGGCTGGAAGACAGAGTTGTCCTTCCCGACCAGGCGGAGAAGATCTTCGAAGCGGTGTGTGCCAGGAAGCTTCCTGCCGCGTACATCGCCTTCGAGGGAGAGCAGCACGGGTTCCGCCGTGCCGAGAATATCAGGCGCGCCATCGAGGCCGAGCTATACTTCTACTCGCGGGTATTCGGTTTCGAGATCGCCGACCCCGGGGAGCCGGTGCCGATCGAGAACCTATAGGATAGGAGGGAGAAGTTCGTATGTGGTCGGTGCCGCGGGCGGGAAAACTATGAGGTGACTAGATGACAAAGATCGGAAGGAGATTGAATGAGACTAAAATTATGGGGGTATTGACCATTGTTCCGCTGGTGTAGACTGCTGATGCAGCTTCAAGTTAACCGATTTGAAGATATGGAAACATGCACGCATTGGGATAGTAAAAGGAGGTGGTTAGTATAACCAGCAAGAATAGCATTGGATATTGCTTGGTAATTGCGGGTCTGGCTGTTGCATGGATAGGACAATACTGGCTTGGCGATACTTTGAGTTTTTGGGCCGATCAACTTGCATCAATGGATTCAGATATCTGGTTCAAGGCTCAATACCAAGCATCATTCCCCCCGGCAATACTCACTGCTTTGGGTTATATATCATTTGGTCTAGGTTTATTATTTTTGGGTACTTATCGTGAAAAAAAAGGTGGTATTTCGGATATAATTGATGTAGTAGTGCAGATAGTAGGTCTGTTGATTATTCTCAGCAGTTCCCGTTGTGGCTATAAACGCATGCGGACAAAGGGGTAATTATTTATACTTTCGCAAACACTACGTATATTGTTGAGTAATATATAGAATA
>Ga0209121_10001710_pt1 | contig 22976 bp, 20 predicted proteins | sample Cruoilmetagenom3_FD_187292 | JGI IMG/M metagenome (GOLD analysis project Ga0209121, IMG submission 187292) | Oil polluted marine microbial communities from Coal Oil Point, Santa Barbara, California, USA - Sample 3 (SPAdes) (version 2) | ecosystem: Environmental > Aquatic > Marine > Oil seeps ... | reverse complement strand
TTTATTGGTGCGCCTGACAGGAGTCGAACCTGCAACCTTTGGATCCGTAGTCCAACGCTCTATCCAATTGAGCTACAGGCGCATTTAGTTGGGAGTTGGCAGCTTTAAACCTAAAATTCCTTTATTCTCTAAAAATTACCACTTCCTACTATCGACCAATAACTTTGCCCTTCGACAAAGCTTGATGCAAACAGGGCATTTTTCTCGTTTTTAGTGACTTGCCACGTGACCCCGTAAAGTTTTACACCATGGAGTTTTACGTGGCCTGCCACGTGTTTGGCGCAGCCAATTTTACGTGGCGGAGAGGGAGGGATTCGAACCCTCGAGGGAGCTTTTGACCCCCAAGCTGCTTAGCAGGCAGCCGCACTAGGCCAACTATGCGACCTCTCCAAAAATCAGTTAATAGTTTATAGCTGATAGCCAATAGTTGCAAACCTTTAAATATTTACTTTTCTTGCTAATTACTTCTCACTATCAACTGGCCATCTTGCCCTTCGGCAAACAACCCAAGACATTTTTCTCGTTTTTAGTGACTTGCCACATGATTGGCACATTATTTTTATGTGGCTTGCCACGTGACCCCGTAAAGTTTTATACCACGGGGTTTTACGTGGCGGAGGGGAAGGGATTCGAACCCCCGAGTGAGTTACCCCACTAACGGTTTTCAAGACCGCCGCTTTCAACCGCTCAGCCACCCCTCCAATTAGTCATTAGTCGATAGTTAATAGTTGGTAGTTAAAAACCTTATAAAAATAAGGGATTTGCGTTTTTTTATCAACCAAAAACTATCAAATTTACGATTTATTCTCATTTCAAAAAAATACTCAAACAATATCAAATAAAATTTATCATAGCACAACCTACTGCTCAATTTGGTATAACCCTTAAGTCCTTGACGTCTTAAAATTTGTAGTTGAAAATAAGCGAAGAGTTAATTTAGGAGTGAGAAATGACAAAAGTTAAAGACTACATAGAAGTAACCAAACCACGTTCCGTGCTTCTTTTGGTATTCACTGCCCTGGCCGCGGCACTCGTTGCCATCAAAATTTATCCAACAGAACCATACGTTCTTACCGTAATAGTTTTTGCCCTAATTTTGGGAACGGGGGGAACCAACGCCCTCACCTGCTATATCGATAGAGACATTGACGCCCAAATGTCCCGAACCAAACATCGGCCCATCCCCAGCGGAAGAATTGAGCCCAAAAAAGCGTTGATATACAGCTTAATTTTAATTTTTATTGGCACCGTATTGGTCTATTTTCTTCATCCTCTGGCCGTCCTCTTCATGCTCTTGGGCGTAGCTGACTCCGCGATAGTTTACAACGCCATAACCAAACGCAAAAGCCCGTTAAATATAATCCTTGGCGCCCCGGCAGGTGGGATGCCCGTGCTTGTTGCTTGGAGCGCAATCGCGGGCAAGATTGAATTTATCCCGATTATGATGGCTTTACTGATAATCTTTTGGACACCAATCCATATCTGGAGTTTAGCTATCTATTTTTCCGACGATTATACGAAAGTGAAGGTGCCGATGCTTCCGGTTGTGACAAGCCACGAGACAACGATAAGATGGATTGCACTTTTTTCCCTGACGTTGGTGGCTTTTTCACTCTTTCTGATACCAAGCTTCGGAAAGATTTATTTGATCACATCCATAGCAATCGGCATAATAATAACTATATTGAGCATTCGTCTTTTGTTTAAACCAACAAAGAGTATGAGTTGGCAACTGTTTAAGTTTTCAAGCCCTTATCTTTTCTTAATATTTCTGGTGATGATTTTGGACTGTTGGATTTAATCAACAAATCTCCTTGAGCAAGTCCGGGCGAACGAAGAGAAAAATAGACATGAACAAGCACGCTAACGCTCCTATGCCTACGGCTACCGGCGCCGTTAAAAACTGTGCAATCGAACCAAAAATAATGCTTCCGATGGGGAAAAACCCTAAAAATATCCAGACAAATATCCCCATCACCCTTCCCCGAACCTCGTTGGGCACGGCCGACTGTATGGAGGTATTTATCGATGACGCAGTGGTTAGAAAAGCCGCGCCAACAATGGTCAAAAGAATTAACGAAAGCAAATAATTTTTCGAGAAAGCAAACGCCGTTAAGGAAAGCCCAAACATCAAAAGCCCGGTTTTTATCAAGTTTTCCTTCTTAGCAACCGAGGCAACATACGCAACGGTAAGAGCACCAATCAACGCCCCCAACCCGTTTGCTGCAAGCAGAAATGCATTGCCTCTCGCTCCCACCTTTAATATGTCTCCCGCAAAGATGGGCATAAGTACAGAAAAAGGCATCCCGAAAATCGTCAAAACCGCCATGGTGAGTAAAAGCACGGCGATTGTCGGATGACTTCTTGCGTAACAGATACCCCCAACAATATGTTCCCAAACATTTTCTAAATCATGTTTTTGGGGAACAACATAGGTCTGCATTAGGAAAAGAGCGACTATGACGGTGAGAAAGCTTACACCGTTTACATAAAAACAGGCAGCGACTCCCCAAATGCTAAGAATCAATCCGGCAAAGAAAGGACCGATTAAACGCGCTGTGTTAAATTGGGCGGAATTCAAGGCTATGGCATTCAACAAATCTTTTCGTGGGACTAAATCGGAGATGATAGCCTGCCACGCCGGAAAACTAAAAGCCAAAGCAATCCCCGCGCCAAAGTTTAGAAGAGCTACGTTAAATATCGTTGCCACTTTGGCAGAAGTTACAACGCCCAAAACGATAGCGAAAACCATAAGAATTCCCTGTGACCAGAGAATTAAAGCTCTTCGGTTTAACCTATCTGCCACCGCTCCGGCAAAGAGCGCAAAAAGCAAGATGGGCAAATTGCCGGCAAAAGTGATAAGGCCTAAATAAAAGGAAGACCCCGTAAGCTCATAAACCAGCCATCCCAAAGCGACCATTTGAATCCATGTGCCAACGTTAGAAATCAGGGCTCCAACAAAAAAATAACGAAAGTCACGATGAGAGAGTGAGGCAAAAAGTCTTTTTAATCCCTTCGTGGTAAGAACAACTATTTTCGATTTTGGGCACGCGGCTTCGGCTTCGAGAAGTTCGACCTGCGAAGAGCTAACCATCTTTTCCTCGTTCATCTTGTCTTTCATTTTTTTATCCTTAAATAAAAAGGACCATTACCTGTAAATGGTTTTGATAAATTACCGCAGAGGTTCTTTGTTTTACAGATAGGCACCTATTCAACAAGAGATGCCTCGTTGGAGCTTATTTCTTTTATCTCTAAAATCCTATCAACTCGAAAGCTTCGATGGTCCTCCCGCTTTAAGCAATACGCCCAAACCCCAATGAAGCTTTTTCCCTTATATTCCATCTTGCCGACACTTTCCGGCCTAATCATCCGTTTCGATTTTTCATCCCTGGATTTCAGGTAAGTGATTTCCAAAAATGAATCGTTATTGATAGCCATCTTGATTAACCCCATTTTTTCATCAATGGGCATTCGTTTTTCCGAAAGTTCATACTGATATTCGGTAACAAACTTTATCACCCGCCAGTCCGTCCAAATATTCGACTTCTTAATTTTCTTTTTCAAAAAAACCCCATCAAGACTCCGACATCGAGAAATGGCCACATACAATTGTCCTGGCGTAAATGTGCCTCGGCCAATATCGATTGCCACGCTATCAAATGTCTTGCCCTGGCTCTTGTGAATGGTTATTGCCCATGCAAGCTTGACGGGATACTGCCTAAAGGTACCAACGGTTTCCGCATTCACAGCTCGTGCTTCCTCATTCCAGAAAAAATTGTAAATTTTCCAGGTAAAGGGGGCTAATTCCTCAGTGCTTCCATCCGGAAGCTTAACCGCCAAACAATCTTTTTTAAGCTCATCAACAGCAGCAATTGTTCCATTGACCCAGCGACCGGCCGGGTCATTGTTGAGAAGCATTACTTGGGCTCCCTTTTTAAGTTTAAGTGTTTTCTCGGCTGGAAAATGCTTTTCGTCAAATTTCCCCTCAGTCTCAGCTTCAAAAACACGCGGTTTGCCGCGAAGTCGGGCCAACTTCGCTTTGTTTAACTCATCGGCCATCGCGTTGGTTGTAGTCAGACAAATGGCATCACCTGACAAGTTATCCTCATCTTCAAAATACCGTTTGTTAATCATCTCAACATCTTTATCATCGACGGTCTTATTGCGGATTTTATTTAAGAGCTCTATAAATCTTTCGTCCGTCTGACGATAAATCTTCTCAAGCTCCAAATATTCGATGCTTATACCATCAAAAGCTTTCGCGTCAAAAAAGTACTCGCTTTTGTAATGATTTCTAAAAACCTCCCGCTCGCGCCCAACCACAACAGGTGGAATCTGATAAAGGTCCCCTATGAAAATCATTTGGATTCCCCCAAAAGACGCTCCTGAAATCTTGCCGTTGATTCTTAGAAACTGATCGACACAATCCAAAAGATCAGCTCTCACCATGGAGACCTCGTCAATCACGATTGCATCGAGCTTTTTATAAACCGCAGACGTTTTCTTCTTTGTTTTTTTTCTAACTTGCTCAACCGTCACATTCGGCTTGAAGCCGAAAAATGAGTGAACGGTCTGGCCAAAAACATTCACGGCCGCTACTCCCGTTGGCGCTAAAACCACGATATTCTTTTTGGTGTTTGACCGAAAATAATCAAGCAGCGTCGATTTTCCGGTTCCCGCCCGGCCGGTGATGAAAATATTCTTATCACTTTCTTCCATCAGATTAAGCGCTTGCTTAAAAAGAGAATTTAATTCAATCATTTAATAAACCTTTCCATCCAACTTTTTTTGTACTATAACGTTTGTTTGATTTTTCTCTCCTTCGTTTTGCCAATCAAATAACCAACAAACACACCGATTGCCACATAACAAGCTATGCTAAAAACAACTGCAACGTAGGGGCCGATAATTTGTAAGGAAGGATGTCTCCAAAATAATTCACCCAATAGGCCAATCGGAAAACAAAAAATCATTTCCACGGGAAGCAGGATTAGAGCAGAAACAATCCCAAGAAATTCTAAGCTGGGCACGGTCATTGCGATAAGTGACAAAACCCAGGCAAATATGGCTATTGAACCGCCAACAATCGCTCCCTTAACTACACTCTTCTTCATCTAAACCAACCCCTCAAATCGCTTCTATAATGGAAACAAACAACAAGGGCAACAACATGAACAACACAACCCATGAAGCAACCGCTATAAGGACCCAAATCCAGCCCTTGGACATCCACCCGCCCCTATCTCTGAAGCGAAAATAAAGAGCAATTGTTACAAAAAAGGTGATTAAAAATTCAATCAATTGAGCTCACCCATGAAATTATACACTTAAATCGGTTTCTTATTTCACCCCGGCGAGTTGGGAGTAATTAGTTGGAGGCTGATAGCAAGTTTTAATGAAAAATTAAAATATAAAAATGAAAAACTATATAGAAAAATTTAGAATTGAAAACTCTTCAAGATAACGTTTATCATTAGATCAGCATCTGTTGCTAGGCAAGCTATGCTTGGAGACCTTTTTTATTTTTTCATTATCATTTTTCGTTCTCCATTTTTCATTCTTCATTTCAACCTTACCCTCTACCCTTCACCCATTACCCTTGCTTTTATTCTATCTTTTCAACCCCGCCCATATAAGACCTAAGGACTTCAGGCACAATGACGCTTCCATCTTCCTGCTGGTAATTTTCCAAGATAGCAGCAAGGGTTCGGCCTATTGCCAGGCCGGATCCGTTTAAGGTGTGGACAAATCTTACTTTTTTGGATTTCATTCTATACCTTATGCTCGCCCTTCTGGCCTGAAAATCCTCGAAGTTGCTGCAGGACGATATCTCTTTATATCCCTCGTACGATGGCATCCAAACTTCCAAATCATATGTTTTAGCCGCCGAAAATCCTAAATCGCCCGTGCAAAGTTCAATCACCCTGTAATGAAGCCCCAGCTTTTGAAGGACTTCCTCGGCGTTGTTTGTCAGTTTCTCCAGTTCATCGTAAGATTCTTCGGGTTTTGTAAATTTCACCATCTCCACCTTATTAAATTGATGCTGACGAATAATTCCTCGGGTATCTTTGCCCGCCGCTCCGGCTTCACGACGGAAACAGGGCGTATATGCGGTATATTTGAGGGGAAGATCTTTCTCTTTTAGTATTTCTCCTCTGTAGATATTGGTCACAGGGACCTCGGCCGTAGGTATTAAATAAAGGTCATCATCGGCACATTTATAAAGCTCGGCGCCAAACTTCGGCAACTGCCCCGTACTCATCATACTTTTAGAGTTAACTAAGACTGGTGGAAAAATTTCAGTATAACTATGCTCATCCGTATGTAAATCGAGCATGAAGTTGATAAGCGCCCTCTCAAGCTTTGCGCCAAACCCTTTCAGTAAAGTAAAGCGGGATTCAGCAATCTTTACCCCGCGCTTAAAATCGAGAATATCCAGATTTACCCCTATATCCCAATGAGCTTGGGGCTCGAATCCAAATTCGGGAGACTCTCCCCAACTCCTTATGGTTTTATTATCGTTCTCATCAACCCCCACCGGAACACTCGAATGAGGAATATTTGGAATTTCCAACATAAAATTAGAAAGCTTGCTTTCAATCTCATTGACCTTGATGTCCATGTCCTTTATTTTTTTGGACAACTTCCGCATAGAAAATACTTTTTCCTCAGCATCCCTTTTTTCCCGTTTAAGTTTCCCAATCTCCTCAGAGATGATGTTACGAGTACTTTTTAGTCCCTCAACCTCAACAAGCAACCGCCTTCGTTCCTTGTCCAATTCGAGAAACCTACTCAGGTCGATATTGGACCTTCTGTTTTTTAGGGCCATTTTAACAACGTCTGCATTTTCGCGAACGAACCTCACGTCCAGCATGTTTTCTCCTATTTTTTAGCCATAGGGTAAGAACCAAGAACCTTAACGGACCGAAACTTGCATTTCAGGCACTTTATTGCCGAGGACACAGCCTCATCCTCGATATGCCCTTCCATGTCTATCCAAAAGCAATAATCTCCCAATCCCTTTTTGGTAGGCCTCGACTGAATTTTAGTCAAATTGATGTATCGATAAGCAAACTCCTGCAATATCTGCAAAAGACTCCCGGGCCTATCCTCATAGATAAAAACGACGATGGATGTCTTGTCTTTGCCCGTTCTCTCAGCAGGTTCTTTACCCAAGAGAACAAACCGCGTCTCATTGTCCTTAAAATCTTCAATATCAGTTTCCAACACTTCTAAACCATATAATTTGGCAGCAAGCGCCGTGCCAATGGCTGCCGTGTGGCTATTTCCTTCTGCAACCCGCCTAACTGCATCAGCGGTACTATTTGAGGCCAATACCTCCACGCCCGAAAAATTTTTCGCTAAATATTTTCGGCATTGAGCCGTAGCTTGTGGATGAGACACAACCGTAGTGACATCCTTAAACCTCACCCCGGGCTTGACAATTAATCTATGACTAATAGAGGAAATCACCTCGTGCTCAATATACAAATCGTTTGCGTCGAAGGTGAGCACGTCAAGCGTGGCGTTAACCGAGCCCTCAATGGAGTTCTCGATTGGAATGATTCCCTTCTCGACCTCGTCATTCTCAACAGCTTTTATCACATCGTAAACCGTAGAATACGGAATAAGGTTTTCTTCTTTTACCGAAATCGCAGAAAGCAGCGCTTCTTCAGTAAACGTGCCCCTCGGTCCAAGAAACGCTATCTTTTTATTCTCAAATTTTTTCATATTACTCTCCAAACAACCTTTCTTTACCTTGCCTTGAGAACCTACCACTCATTGCTTTTGCTATTGCCTCTTTTTCCTCCCGAGAAAGAGTATAAGAAGATTGTCCTCCCTTTACCGGTTTAGCGTAGCATCGGCTTTCCTGACGACCATTGATTGAGCTTACAATGAGACCGTCGCCACTTTCGTTTAACATGGCGGCAGCAAAGCTAAGATTCCCCCCTGCGTCGCCGAATGCATCGAATCTCACCATGCCCACTCTTTGAATAACCCCTTGGAGTTGATTCCAGGTTTGCTCTTGATATAATTTAGCCTCTTTAAGTTGAGTCTCAATTTCATCAATATCTTTCACGCATTGGTTAATTGTACCGGCAAGATTTCCTCTCTTTGCCGCCTCGTTAACCACACGATATCTTCGCCGAATTACAGATAGCTGTATTGAGAGAACCACCAGCCAAACAAAAAGCAAAAACACAATCCCGATCAAAATAGTCGGGTTCCCTGCAGTGGTCGACAAAACAACCCCTCCCCTTTTTAAAAACTTGGTATGATTATACACAATGGATACATCTTTTGCATTCCCTTTGCCTCTGATATATTATTCAAGAGATTGCGTGGGAGCACCTATTATGTACTACAAATTGAAATATAAGAGATTACTTAAAGCAATTTCTTCTTCCAACGACGGGGCGGTCATCGCTTTTTCCGGAGGGGTAGACAGTTTTCTCCTTCTCAAAGCAACCAAAGATGTCTTTAAAGAAAATGTTCTTGCGATAACCGGATGTTTGAGTTTAATCCCTTCAAGCAACTTAAAAAGAGCAAAAGAGCTCACAAAGCTCCTCAAGGCAGAACATCTCACAATTAACACCGGAGAACTAAAAAATGAGAATTTCATGGTCAACTCGGATAAGAGATGTTATTTTTGCAAACAAAATCTCTATAAAAAAATAAAAGAGGTGGCCGACAAAAAAGGGGTTACTTGCTTACTTGATGGAACAAACGCAGACGACGAAGCTGAATCTCGCCCCGGCATGACGGCTGCCAAAGAGTTCGGGATAAAATCTCCCCTTGCCGAAGTCGGTCTCAAAAAGAAAGAAATCCGCCGACTTTTAAAGGATTTCAACCTGCCGGATTGGGATAAACCCTCCGAAACGTGTTTGGCAACACGCATCCCCTGCGGTGAAAGGATAACCTCAAATAAGCTTCGAAAAATAGAGGCAGCGGAGGAATTTTTAAAAAAAGCGGGGGTCAAAAATTTAAGGGTCAGATTGCATAATGAGCACACGGCCCGCATCGAGGCAGAAGAGAAAGATGTCCCTTTCTTTCTCCAAACCGAAATGCGCAGTTTGATTTGGAACAAATTCCATCATATTGGCTTTGATTATGTATTTCTCAATTTAAGAGGATACAAAACCGCCGTGTTCCCAACGATGGAGCTTCGGCGGGAAATGCGGTTAACTGCCGGGAAAAGTGAGATTAACCAATGAACTTGAGACTTAAAGGCTTATTAGAAAAAGTGAGAAGCGGAGAGGTTGACATTGCCGATGCTATGAAGGAGTTAAAAAACCTTCCTTTTGATGACTTGGGCTTTGCCAAAATTGACCACCATCGCCCTCTAAGAACCGGTTTCCCCGAAGTAATTTTCTGCGAAGGAAAGTCTCCCGAGCAAATATACAAAATCGCGAAATCCCTCAAAAAAAGCGGGGGTCTCATCCTTGCAACAAAGGCTGATGAGCAAGCATTTGAAGCAATAAAAAAGGCGGCACCGGATGCAAAATATCACCCGGATGCCAGAATGGTGGTTTTTGAAGAAGACAACATTCCCAAAATTGGGGATGTTCTGGTCGTTACGGGAGGTACGTCTGATATAAAAGTTGCCGAAGAAGCGGTTGTAACCGCCGAGAGCATGGGCAGCTGTGTCGAGCGCGTATATGATGTGGGAGTTGCCGGAATCCATCGCCTCTTTGCTCACAAGGAGAAACTAAAAACCGCCCGGGTAATCGTCGCGGTTGCGGGTATGGAGGGGGCCCTTCCAAGCATCATCGGAGGGCTGGTCTCATGCCCGGTAATTGCCGTTCCTACAAGCGTGGGTTACGGAGCGAGTTTTGGCGGACTTGCCGCCCTCCTTGCGATGATGAACTCCTGTGCACCGGGAGTAGCAGTCGTAAACATCGATAACGGGTTTGGGGCGGGATATATGGCCGCACTGATAAACCGAATGGATAGACAAGTTGCGAGTAAATCCCGACAACGAGGAAGAACCGATGTTTAGAGCTCCAAATGACATTGAAAAAAGTTTATACAAAGAGCACGCAAAGCTTTTTGAGCACACCCATAAATTGCTCAAATTGGCAAACGAACTTTCTAAAACAAAGTTCGAGCCCTCCACCACGTTTGAGAAAATAACCATCCTCTTTTTCGCAAAAAGCCGAAAGACCTACTGGGCCACAAGCATATTGGCCAACGAGGGCTTTGGCGAAGACGCCGGCATCCTTTTGAGAAGTCTTCTGGAAAACTTAATTGACTTTTACTGGATATCGATTGAGCCTCAAGGGAGGAGCAAACGATTTTTGGATTTTGCCTCATTTACATACGGGGAAGGACTCAAAAAACTAACGGAAGATAAGCTTTACACACACCGAGGCGAGCAAATTCCCGCTGAGATAATGGAAGAAGCCTTGAACGATTACAGCAAAATTAATAAGCAACTCTTAAAAAGCTTCCTGAAATATAGAAAATGGACGCCGATGGGACGCCGAGAAATGGCAAAGGAAATAGATAAAACAACACATAAAGACGATTTTTTATTACTTTACAATAAAGCCTACTGGCTCCTGTCAAATACGGTTCACCCAAACCCGTTTACTTTAGATGATTTCATCGAGCCGGTCGGCAATAAATTAGCTTTACGGACACAGCCCAGCCAAAGACACATTGCAAATTGGCTCACATTGGGCTTCCACATCTTTCTAAAAATCGTCGATAAGGTAAACGAGATTCACAAACTTGGCGCTGAGAAAAATATCAAAAACCTGGAGAGCCGATTTGTAAAAGATTTCGGGCAGTAAAATCACCTCGTCAGCTTTCCGAAAAGATGTTAAAATTAAAAAAACAAAAGGAACAACAGCATGAAGATAGCTTACTTCGATTGCTTTTCAGGAATAAGTGGCGACATGACCTTGGGAGCCCTTTTAGATGCGGGGCTACCCTTTGAAGTACTCAAAAACGAGCTAGATAAGCTCCCGTTAAAAAATTACTCGCTCCGGGCCGAAAAAGTAAAAAAATCAGGGATAGCGGCAACTAAAGTTCGCATTCATGCAGAAGAAAAAGGAGTCATCCGCTACTGGACCAACATAAAAAACTTAATTGATGACAGCGATTTAAATGAAACCGTCAAAGTAAAAAGCAAAGAGGTTTTTCTTGCTTTAGCCCGAGCAGAAGCAAAAATACATAGAAAAAGATTAAACAACATACATTTCCACGAAGTTGGAGCAACCGATTCCATAATTGATATTGTGGGAGTTGCCATCGGATTAAATTACCTGAAAGTCGAAAAAGTCTTTGCCTCTTCCATAGCTACGGGAATGGGACTTATCAAAACCGAGCACGGAATCATCCCCCTCCCTTCCCCGGCAACCCTGGAAATTTTAAAAGATGTCCCGATTTACTCAGGTGGAACAAATGTGGAGCTAACTACACCAACAGGGGCATCTATTATCAAAACTTACGCTGAAAAATTTGGAGAGATCCCTCCGTTAAAGATCACTTCAACGGGCTATGGAGCCGGAGCAAGAGACTTAGAAACCCCAAATGTTCTGAGAATAATACTCGGCGAAATGATCTTGTCTTCCAAAGATGCTGATGAAGACGAGGTAGTCGTCATAGACACCAACATTGATGACATGAATCCCGAATTTTATGAGTTTGTGATGGAAAAACTTTTCGATGCCGGGGCACTTGATGTATGGATAACCCCCGTATATATGAAGAAAAATCGCCCCGGAACGGCTCTTTCCATACTCGCTCCCCTTCAAAAGGAAGAAGAGATTTTGGACACCATATTCAAAGAAACCAGCACTTTGGGAGTGCGAACTTCAAGAAAGGTGCGCAGAAAAATCCTGCGCGAAATAATCACCGTCAGCACGAAATTCGGCAAAGCCCGGGTAAAAATTGGAAGGTTTAAAAATCAGACGGTCAGCATTTCTCCCGAATACGAAGATTGTGCTCGTCTTGCAAAGGAAAAAAATACTGCGGTTAAAGAAGTCTATAACGAGATTAAGCACATCGCAGAAAAGATGCTAAAAAAGCCTACTTAATTACAAATTTATATTCCCTTGTATTGTTTGTTGTAATCTTTTCCCCCGGTAGTGGCCCGACGGTTACCGTAAGAAGGTTAACAACTCCTCCCCCGGTTGGCTCCAATCCTTGTATCGTTATAATTTCCCTCTTGTCTGAGGCAAGAGAACTAATTCTGGCACTTTTAATTTGTCCCTCAGGATCCGTCTCAGATTTAAGAGTAATCTCGACAGGAATATCATTCTCAATTTGATTTCCTTGATTCTCAACGGTAACCGTCACAATAAAATCATCTGCTTTGGGCAAAGTCGCCGTCCTTGTTTCCTTGCTGTACTCTGTTCTTTTTGGATTGGTTTCAAGCTCAACGACAGCAACCCCGTGGATTACTTCAAGAGTTTCAATCCCCTTCAGTTGCTGCAGATAAGACAAAACCCTTGCCTCCTCAAAAGCCCGCTCGTCATCGAGAAATCTCGATTCCAACAAAGAGGCATCGATCCCCTCATCTTTAAGAAACTCCTCCGTTTTTTCTCTGTAAAGCCCGTAAGCATCATCGCTTAATGCCAGATATCTTAATGCTTTAGATACTTGAAAGCCGGCAACTTCCAAATCTTCATCTTTAAGAGCATTAAATATTGCCAGTTGATAGTCTTCCATACCCTTCGTCCGCATATCAAAACAGAGCTGCAAATAAGGATGTGTTTTCTTGAGTCTTTCAGGTATTTTTGTTAAATCAGAATCGTTCTGCGCATCGGCGCAATCCTTTATATATTGTGCCAATCTCGCCTTAAGCTCCGCCCTTGAAACCATCGAAACCTGCTCCTTTAATTCATTGAAGCCCTTGGCTGTCTCGTTTGACTCACGAACCAATTTATTTACTTGAATAACATAATCGGTATACTTAGACGAACGCCCCTCACCAAGGGTCCCTAAAACATAGAGTAGAGCGAGAGCGAGCAAAATTGGTATTAAGAACTTAAGAAAAGATTTCTTGCGAGATGGCTTTCTTAAATATCTTACTTTACCCTTTGAGACATATTTCTTGGTTGCCATAACCCCTCTAATTAAAGTCTTTTGTGAAATAAGTTAACCTGGTGCCGAGGACGGGAGTCGAACCCGTACGAGCTTACGCTCACTAAGCCCTGAACCTAGCGCGTCTGCCAATTCCGCCACCTCGGCTAAAGCTTGTATCAAAAACATTCGTGCTTAAATCGGCGAGCAATTTCACCAACTCCACCATCGAGAATACAATTTGCCTTCCCTCGAGGGGAAAGGATAAATTAATTTGAATTATAGCACTTTTGTCGACGAATTAAGCCACAGTAGTTAAATTGCCCTAAAGCTAGTAGAATAAATAGAAATTGTAATGTATCGGAGATGGCCTTGAGCAAAGAACTTTTGTTAGAAAGATTTCAAATTCTTGAAGAAGTAGGCATTGGGGGCTCCGCAAAGGTATACAAAGCGTTTGACACACGGATGGAACGTGTTGTCGCAATTAAAATAATCCCCATCAGCGCCAAGAATGCCCCGAGGACATTGCGGGAAGCTCAGACATCTTCCCTGTTAAACCACCCCAATATCGTCACATTATACGAGTTTGACAAGGATGAAGAAAACTACTATTTAATCATGGAATATGTAAACGGCATACCGCTCTCCAAAATATTGCAACGAGAAACGCCTTTTACGCTCGACCAAAGCATCGCCATAGCTTCCCAAATATGTATTGCCCTGGAATGTGCTCATTTAAACGACGTAATTCACAGAGACATTAAACCTGAAAACATCATGCTTCTTCACGATGGCAGAGTAAAAGTTATGGATTTCGGGATCGCCAGACTGAAGGGAACATCGACGTTAACGTCCGAAGGAACTATGGTCGGGACAATTGGATATATGTCCCCCGAACAAGCATCAGGAGACTATCTCGATGAAGCAACCGATATCTTTTCCTTGGGGGTAGTTTTTTACCAGATGCTTACCGGAACAAATCCTTTTGAAGCCGATACGCCGGCGACAACAATATTTAAAATTTTAAACACTGAACCTCGGCCGCCAAGCGAGATAAACCCAAGCATCCCTAAAAAACTCGATTCGGTGATTGCAAAAGCGCTGACAAAAGATCCCGACGAAAGATACAGAACCATAACTCAGATGCGCTATAAAATCGAAAGGCAAAAAGATTCAAACGCAAACTCAAAAGCCATCCTAAGACCGCTTTTTGAACAAGTAGCAAACGGTCTCGATTATCTCGAGGATGAAGATGAATTCGAAGGCGAAGAGAGACTGGAAAATTTAAGAAATACCATTTGGGAGGTTTGGGAAAACAAAGGAGAGTCCATTAAAAGAATTTCAGGAGCTTTGCTTATGGCCACTACGTCCTGGTATGCTTTGGATAAACTTGGGTTTTATTCCGCAAACCTTGCGCTTTTTCTTCCCTTGATTTTATTTTTGGTTGCCTTGCTCCTTCCTCTCCTGGGGCTTATCCTGCTACCAATATTAATTACACCTCCGCTTTTCAATTTTTCTCCCGCTTTAACGGTGCTTTTTGTCATATTTTCGGCGATTTACATAGCCACTTTCGGCCGCCGGAACCCCTTGATTGCAATAATTCCGGTTGTCGTCCCTTTTATGGCTAAAATAAATTTGGCCCCATTGTTTCCTCTGTTTATGGGACTTTTTTTAAGCGCATCTACTGCAGCCTTAATCAGCGGAGTTGGCTGTTTGGGCTTGGGGCTTTATATCATCTTTTCGAGCCATTTAGTTAATCCGCTATCCGCCATTCAAAGTCCCTGCCATTTAGCAGCAAATTTAATGGGGCGCACAAATCCGCTTACAGCCCTTGCCGATATTCTTATGACCCTGCTGGCTGACCAACCTCTGCTTTTACTCCAAGTGTTTATTTGGGTCATATGTGGATTTGTGGTCGGCTGGATTGCAAGAAATAAGCGTCTTATGGGAGACATTCTCGGCTTATCACTCGGCATTCTGTTGCTCACCGCAGGGTATGTATGGCTCCCTACCCTGATTGGTCAACCGCCTTTAACCATTGAGGAGACACTGCGAACTCTTTCGTTTTCCTTTATAATGCTTTTATTGCTGCTGGTGTTTGTTCCCTACAAACAAATGAGAGCAAAACACAAAAAAGGGTTGGCTTCCAAGAAAGCGAAGTGAAAGATTGAGCCTCTTAAGTGATTTTGAAAAAAAGCTCGAAAGTTTATTTGAAGGCTTTTTTGCCAAACAATTTAAATCCCACGTTCAACCAATCGAAATTGCAAAAAAAATATCCCGGGAAATGAATGAACATAAAGTCGTGGGGATTAACAATATATATCTGCCAAATTTTTTTGCCGTCTATTTGAGCCCAAAGGATAAAGAAGGCCTCGTTTCCTTTGAAGGAGCTTTAGTAACAGAACTCTCCGAATTCATCGAGGCTCACGCAGAAAAAGAAGGTTCCGCCCTACTGGGGGCTCCTCAAATTAAAATCGAGGCAAGAGACGACCTTTCTCTCGGAGAAGTTAGGATAGAAAGCTCTCTCGTGGAAGACACCCCTTCCGATAGCAATATTTTACCCTCCAAGGAGAAAAAACGGGATAGTTTAATTTTAAAAGGAGCTTACTTAATCATCACAGAACAAGGCAAAGATTGTGCCCTTCCTCTTACCGAGAAAATTACAACCATCGGCAGGCTTGAAAGCAACGGTATTTCAATAAAAGACCCCAATGTTTCTCGTATACACGCCGAGATAAGAGCAGAAAAGGACAATTTCTTTATAAGGGACCTTGGAAGTACAAATGGCACACTTTTAAACGGAAAAAGAATTGTGGAAAGCAAGCTTGCCGGTGGCGATACAATAATCGTGGGGGCTACCCCAATTAAGTTTCTTAGGAGAAGTTATGTTTAGCCTGATACAGTTGAGCTTAAAAATTGTTTTTTTAGCTCTCATGTACCTATTCTTATACATCTTGGTTAAAGGAATTTACAAAGATCTCAAGGCTTATCAAACCAATGGACCAACCGGAAGAAAACCATCCAAAAATCCGCATCTCGTGGTTTTGGAAAGCCCCTCGGTAAAAGCGGGCAGAGTTTTTTCTCTCGCTCATGAGTTTATCATCGGAAGATCTCCTGAAAACAATTTGTTTCTTAAAGATGTCTTCGTTTCAAAACATCATGGCCGAATTTATAAACGTGGCGGGAAAATGTTCATAGAGGATTTAAACAGTTCAAACGGCATCTTTTTAAACGGAGAAAAAATTACCGCACCAAGCAGAATTAAGGTTGGAGACAAGGTAAAAATAGGACAGTCAACCTTTGAATTTGTGGAGTAAGCATATGAAATATGGAGTACGCACGGATATTGGCAAAACAAGAGAAATTAACGAGGATTCTTACATTGCAAACGGCAATATGTTTGCGGTGGCCGATGGGATGGGAGGACACAAAGCCGGGGAGATAGCAAGCTCGCTTGCTTTGAAAGTTCTGTCCAAAAACATAAATCCTGAAAAGGACATGAAAAAAAACCTCTCCTCAAGCATAAGAAAAGCAAATAAGACCGTTTATCGTGAGAGCTTATCTGACCCCAAAAAATACGGAATGGGGACCACGCTCACCGTGCTTATTCCTAAAAATGACAAAGTTTACATTGGGCATATTGGAGACAGCAGGGCTTACCTCCTAAGAAACCTCGAGTTGACACAGCTAACAGAGGATCACTCCTTGGTCGCCCAAATGGTGAAAGAGGGAAGGCTAACAACCAGAGAGGCTAAGCTCCATCCCTTAAGAAGCGTAATTACTCAAGCTTTAGGTGCTAAAGCAATAACTAAGCCGGATATCTTTACTTTATCCATAAAAAATGGCGATAAATTACTCCTCGCGACCGACGGGGTGACATCGATGCTTGCTGATTCGGAGATACTTAAGGTTATCATCCAAGACCGCGAGCCACAGACCTTGTGTGACCTTTTGGTGGAAGCAGCAAACAAAGAAGGGGGCTCCGACAACATTACGGTGATTTTAATTGAATTTAACAAAACTGATCCCGTTTTTCATAATACCTCTTCCGCAAAAAGCAAAAGTAGCTTAGTTAAAACCGCTTTTTTTAGCGTGTTTTTAATGCTTCTTGCCTTAATTTCTCTCTACATCATTCTTAGGAGGTAAGCAACCATGCCCAACAAAAAAAGAGGCAAAGAGGCTTTGCTCTTCCTTCTAATCTTCCTTTTAGCTACAGTTGGAGCGATTCTGGTCGATTTTCCAAACGTCGCCGGAGTACCCATCGGAGCACTTCTAATCGCCGGGATACTGTTTTTACTTCTTTTGGCCGCTTATTTATCCTATCGCTTTTTTTTGCCGGAAGCCGATTATTTCCTTTTGCCCTGCGTCTTTTTTTTGGTCTCTCTCGGCACAATTATGATATATCGACTTAAACCCGGTCTGGTCTGGCTGCAATTGCTCTGGATTGGCATTGGAATTCTGGCCCTGACTTTTACGTTAATCTTGTTTGGAAAAAAGAACTATCGCTTCCTCGAAAATTACAAATATATCTGCGCGTTAATTGGAATAATTCTTCTCCTTTCCCCGGTTTTTTTTGGAAAAGAAATAGGCGGAGCAAGACTTTGGCTAAGAATCGGCCCTCTCTCTTTCCAGCCAGCTGAAATTGCCAAATTATTAATAATTATTTTCTTGGCCGCTTATTTAAAAGATAAGTCTGAGCTCCTCTCAACTACGACCAGAAAACTGAGGGGCATAGATATCCCCGACCCAAAACATTTCGGACCATTGTTGGTCATGTGGGGAATATCGCTGGCAATCCTTGTTCTTGAAAAAGATTTAGGCACTTCGCTGCTTTTCTTTGGAGTTTTCCTTGCCATGCTCTACGTTGCCACAGGAAGAGGTGCTTATGTATTTGCCGGAACTACCTTGTTCATCGCTGGAGCAACCGCCTGTTACAAAGTCTTTCCTCATGTCCAAACTCGCATCAATATTTGGTTAAACCCTTGGTCCGATATAGCCGGCAAAGGATATCAAATTGTTCAATCGCTTTTCGCCATAGCAAGCGGCGGGCTTTCCGGTTCGGGTCTCAGCCTGGGCTACCCTTTTCACATCCCCGCCGTTCATACAGACTTCATTTTCTCGGCCATATGTGAAGAACTTGGTTTTCTGGGTGGAGTTGCCATCATTCTAACCTATCTGTTAATTGTTTATCGGGGCTTAAAAATTGGGATAGAGACAGATGACAAATTTGGAAAACTGCTCGCCGTTGGACTGACCTCAATATTTGCAATACAATCATGGGTCATCATGGCGGGTGTCACCAAGCTCATTCCGCTAACCGGAATTACCCTGCCCTTCATGAGTTATGGCGGAAGCTCCATACTCTCAAACTTCATCTTGCTCGGCTTTTTGTTGAGCATATCCGGTAACATCTCATCATCCCGTAATAAGCCCGGAGGTGCAATTAGTAATGAATAAACGCTCGCGTTCCCTTGGGACTGTTTTTTTGGGGGCATTTATCATATTGATAATTAATCTGACCTATCTTCAGGTCTTTGCCGCCAACAAAATATCGTCACATCCGGGAAATAAACGTGCCCTCGCCAAAGAAGCCTCCATCGAGCGCGGTAAGATACTTAGTGCAGATAATAGGATTCTCGCAGATAATAGGATTGGAGAAAATATTTACGTTCGAACTTATCCGGAAGGAGAAACGGCCTCGGCCATAATTGGCTTCAACAGCATTAAATATGGACGAGCCGGTATCGAATTAACTTACAATGACTACCTTCTTGGAAAACGAGAAGTAACTTCCATCGAAGATTACATAAAAGGAATAGCCGGCGAGAAAATTCCCGGAAACGATATCATCTTAACAATAAATTACTCGCTCCAAAAAGAGGCATTTGAGGCGCTCGGCAACAACAGGGGAGCAATTGTAGCCCTGGAACCAAAAACGGGAGCGGTACTCGCAATGGCGACAACCCCCGCCTTTAACCCAAACACCCTCGATGAAGACTGGGAAACCTTAATTAACGATTCTTCCGCACCACTAATCAATCGGGCAATCCAGGGGCTGTACCCCCCGGGGTCTTCCTTTAAAATAATTACCGCCTCGGCCGCCATCGATTCCGGCACAACCGCTTTCGATTCCATCTATAAAAGTCCCGGCGAAATCGAGGTTCACGGCAACATCGTTTCCAACTATAAAAAGGAGGACTTGGGAGAGATTCCTTTAGACAAAGCCTTTGCTCTTTCGGCAAACACGGCCTTCGCTCAAATAGGGTTGGATCTTGGAGCAGATAAATTGGTTAAATATGCTGAGGGTTTTGGCCTCAATCATCAAATCCCTTTTAATTTGCCCGTAAAAACGAGCAGTATCCCTGCCCCGAAAAAAATGGACGATGTGGATGTTGCCTGGGGTGCCATTGGGCAAGCGGATGTACTTGTTACCCCCTTACAGATGGCTTTGGTGGGCTCCTCGATTGCAAATGAAGGCACCGTAATGAAACCATTTCTGGTGAAAGAAATCCGCGACCACAGAGGAATCATCGTAAAAAGCTTTGAGGGTAAGAAATGGCTCAAGCCAATTGAGCAGACAACGGCCAAAGAGATAGCCGAGATGATGATTAAAACAGTTGAGGAGGGAACAGGCGAGGCGGCTCAAATTTCAAACATCAGCGTAGCGGGCAAAACAGGAACGGCCGAGGTCGCTAACAGCGACCCTCACGCTTGGTTTATAGGCTTTGCCCCGGCCCAAAACCCTAAAATCGTGGTGGCCGTGATAGTCGAAAACGGTGGGCTGGGAAGCAAGGGGGCCGCTCCTTTGGCTAAAAGAGTTATTCAAAAAGCTTTAACGCTCACAAAATAACATAGTTATCGAGCAAACAACTTAACGAACTGGAGTTTTCCCTTTTGGATTTTTTTAATTTCTGATAAAATAAGGTGTCAAAAAAAGGAGTTTAAAATAGATATGCACATGATAGGCAAGATTTTTAGCGGCAGATATAAAATAGTTGAAAAGATAGGACGAGGCGGAATGGCCAATATTTATAAAGCCGAAGATGTGGTCCTTAACCGCACCGTTGCCGTAAAAACCCTGCACCCTCAGTTTGCGCAGGATAAAGACTTTGTCGCCCGCTTTAAGAGAGAAGCCCAGGCAGCCGCAAGCTTAAACCACCCAAACATCGTAAGCATTTACGACTGGGGATGCGAAGATGCTACTTACTTTATAGTAATGGAGCACCTGGAAGGGTGGGATTTAAAACAACTAATAAAAGCTCAAGCTCCCCTGCCGGTTGATGAAGTAATTGAGATAGCAAACCAGGTATGCTCCGCGGTGGAATTTGCTCATCAACGCAACGTAATACATCGCGACATAAAATCCCAAAACATAATCATCACCCCTCAAGGGCAAGCGAAAGTAACCGACTTCGGGATAGCTCGCGCCGGGGCGGCCGGAATGACTCAAACGGGTTCAGTTATGGGAACCGCCGAGTACATCTCTCCGGAACAAGCACAAGGAATTGAGGTCGGAAAAGCAACCGACATCTACTCCCTCGGCATTGTCCTCTACGAGGCGCTTACCGGAAGCTTGCCCTTTAAAGGCGAAAATTCTTTAGCGGTGGCAATGAAGCAGGTTAAAGAAAAACCGTTGCCCCCAACCATTTTAAACTTAGAGATACCGGTACCGCTCGAGGCAATTATCTTAAAAGCGCTTGAAAAGAACCCGGCTGACCGATATCCTTCAGCTGAAGCAGTACGAAAAGATTTGCTTCGCGCCTCAAAAGGTATCCCCATTGAGGCAACGCCCACCTTATTCAGAGAAGACGGAGAAACAAAGGTACTTCCCACCACCGAAGTCCGCGGCGCCCAAAAAAGTGCTCCCATGAAAAAGAGCAACGGGGCTAAGTGGCTCCCCTGGGCAATGCTTGTTCTAATGGCAATTTTGTTGGCTTTTGGTGGATACTGGATTTATCGTTCCGCCGCAACCCCAAAGACGGTTATTCCAAACCTGGAGGGCAAAACCCTGACGGAAGCAACCAGCATATTAAAGGAAAGGGAGCTTAAAATTGAGTCGGAGGAGTCTTTCAGCTCCACCGTTGAGGAAGGAAAAATAATTAGTCAGGATCCGGAAGCGGGGATAAAGGTCGAAAAGGACACTATGGTTAAAGTGGTTGTCAGCAAAGGAGAGGAACTTATCACCATCCCCGATGTTGTTGGCTTAAGCCGCGATGACGCGATAGCTGAACTGGTCCGCATCGGGCTGGAGATAGGAGAAATCATCGAAGAAGAAAATGACGAGGTACCCGCGGGAGCAATTATTAGCCAAGCACCCGAAGCCGACACCGAAGTAAAAAAGGGCGCTGTCATTAATTTGGTCGCCAGCAAAGGAGAAAATTTGGTTCAAGTCCCGGATGTTGTCGGCAAAGACGCAGACGAGGCAACTTCTCGTTTAAAGCAGTTAGATTTAAATGTTGAAAAAAAGCAAGCATATAGCGACACTGTTGAAGAAGGCAAAGTTATAAGTCAAAACCCCGAGGCCGGAACCGAGGTTAAAACCGACTCAACGGTAACAATCACGGTAAGCAAGGGGAAAGAACTCGTAACCGTGCCCAATGTTATAAATATGACCGAGGCAGAAGCGATAACCGCACTTGAGGATTTAGGTCTCGAGGTTGACATAGAGTACTCCGAGCCGATTCCCGAAGGTGATGTGAGCTACGTCTTAGACCAAAACCCGATGGCAAACACGAAGGTTGAGAAGGGTTCGTTTATAAGGATTTTGGTTGGTGTCGCGGGGTAACGCAAAGAAACCCTTTGTTTAATCCAAATTTTATTTTCGTTTCAAATCTAAATGAGTTTAGGCTTGTTTAGTACTTTCTCTTTTTTTTAATCCCTTTGGACTTTTCTCGCTCTTTCTCCGATTCTTTTCTGTCGGACTCCCTTAAATATTTGCAGAAGAAGTACGCGGCCACCAAAGTTGATAATAAAAACACCAAAAATAATACGCCGGTCAACAGGTCGGCATAGAATACTCCCACGGATTCATATCTTCCGCTCTTTGCGCCCTGGGACATGCTAATTGCGCCAAAAATAATGATTGCTATGCTTAAAAAAATACCGATTCCAATCAAATAATTTTTATAGCCGTCTTTCATGTTAACTCCCTCGCACAATGTTTTTGCTAGCCTTGAAAGATTTTCCCAATGCCGGCCTCTCCCCGAACCTATTATACCTCTTGTGACACCTTTTGCAGGTTTGCTTTTAGTTTTTATCAAGGAAACCTGTCAAAAATAAAGGCGATAAAAAGCAGGCCCAGCAACCTGTTTTGCAGAAATTTAAGCTTTTAACTATCGACTAATAACCGAGACGACCTCCGCCTTGTAAGAGTGGTAGCGAGCAATTTGGGTGGAAGGAGTGCAGATGCTTGATAGGCGCTGTCGTCAGGAATTGTCCTCTTTCTCGATCGCCACCAACACACTAAGAATAGTACCCCAGGAACGACTACTATCATCGACAGAAGATAGTAGTCGTTGAACGGGGAAAATTGTGAGTGATTGGACTATGAATTAGAAGCAACGAGAGCGCTGCTAGTTGGAATACAATGGTAATCGTTCCTCCCAATTGCTCCCAACGCCAGGCAATGCCCAATCCCAAGACACTCAGAAACATAAAGATCGGAGGCAGAGCTTCTGTAAGGGGATAACCCTCCACTGCATATGGGTCTGCTGCACCGATTGTCATCCAGTTCCATGTATAGCCTATAAGCATTATCAGAGAGTAAGCAATGATAGAAAAAGACCAAATACGTGCAATCCAGCGCATCCATTTCGTTGTGCGATCACCAGTACCGCTAACATTTGGGGTTAATACTAAAAAAGTGTTGGTTTTTCCTTATTTATTACAACGCTTACGTACCAATAAAGGTAAGCTTTCCTTCTTGATTTTGAGAGTCCTCTGTG
>Ga0209121_10001709_pt1 | contig 22977 bp, 20 predicted proteins | sample Cruoilmetagenom3_FD_187292 | JGI IMG/M metagenome (GOLD analysis project Ga0209121, IMG submission 187292) | Oil polluted marine microbial communities from Coal Oil Point, Santa Barbara, California, USA - Sample 3 (SPAdes) (version 2) | ecosystem: Environmental > Aquatic > Marine > Oil seeps ... | reverse complement strand
GTTATTTCTTTTGTATCATAGGAGAAACATCCATACCAGCAGCCATACTGCTGATAACATTAGGAAAGGTACCATGGCCCGAATGTCCTTGAGCTCCAATTATTCGAGCTCTTCTTACTTGAAAATATTCACCACACACTGGCATTCTCTGTTCAGCTCTAGCTACAATCACCACAGTACTGTTTATTGTTTTGCATTCCCAAATTGTATTTTGTATTTCTTCCGTTAATATTTCAGGTAAACCTGCGGCTTCAAGATATAGAACAGCTCCTTCATTGTCCGTATATTCCTTAACTTTTTCTACAAAATTCTCCTTTAGAGGATTTATCACATAATCAGCGCCCATTTTTTTAGCTAGAACGGCTCGAGGTTCTCCAGGTTCTGAAACAATACATGTCGCAGCTCCCGCAGTTTTTAAAATTTTTATTGCTGCCAATCCGATTGGTCCTGCACCTAGAATCACCACATTTTCACCGGGTCGAATTCCGCCACCTCTTTCTATAACTGCATTATAGGCTACTGATGTTGGTTCCACCAAACTGCCTATTTTGTAAATATCGTCATATATTTCCTCTAATTTTTTTAAACTCCAACATAATTTTGCAGGAACAGCGATATATTCTGCAAATGCTCCATTTATGGAAAAACCAATCTCTGCTAATCGCTCACAATGATTTGGATATCCATCGCAGCATGGCTTGCATTCACCACACCATACCATTTCTTCTACAGTTACAGGCTCCCCTTTCTCGAAAACCTTGCTTGTTCTTTTATTTATTGCCCTACTGCCTACTTCCACAATCTCTCCAGAAAATTCATGACCAATAGTGACTGGAAATGCAGTTAACCCAGGATAATAGATGTATCCATCATCATAACTTTGGTTCATATGTACGTCAGAACCACAAATTCCACATCTCTTTACTTTGATTAATACTTCGTTTGGTTTTATTAGAGGTTTTTCTTTTTCTACTACTTTAGCAAAAGGATGTCGCCATACTTGAGAACCCAAATAGGTTAGTTTACCATCAATATCTTTAGATCCAAGTTTAAAATCAGGTTTTGGATCCCAATTTGCAGATATTTCTACAACTTTCATTGTTTTTATAATCTCTTAATATAATTTTTAATTAAATTAGTTTCAAGATCAAAATAAGGTTATTGGAATAAAATAAAATTTAATCCATTACTTAAAAAAAGTTGAAATTTTTGTTCGAAATCAATTGAAAGATTTAATTATCTATTAATATTATTCGAAATCAATTGAAAGATTTAATTATCTATTAATAGTTTTACTTATTACCATCTATTAAATTTTTGAATTATACTAAATAAGAAGTTAAATTTATGTTGGTTAGCATAGTATCAGGGTTAAATGAATACAAGAGCAATAAAAAAGATGTAATTAAGAAATTTTCTTCTTTATGTCAATTACTGAAATCCTTGAATTATGATGGGATTGAGTTAAGCCTTCTAGAACCAGAAAAAATTGACGTTAATAAAATTATAGAGATAAAAGATTCATATGAATTAGAGATTCCTGCTTTAGGTACTGGAAGTACTTTTATTCGTTTTGGATACTCTTTTGGTGATACCCATGAATCTATTCGCATAAAGGCGATTGAGAGGATGGAGAAATATATTGAATTTGCTCGAGAAACTCAATCTAAGGTCATTATAGGATTAATCAGAGGGCGTTATAAATATGATAGTAGTCCTCAAAAAGAACGATTAAATATTATCTCATCTCTTAAAGAATGTTGCTGGTTAGCAGAAAATAATAACGTCCAACTATTATTTGAACCAATTAATCGTTTTGAAATTGATTCTTACAATACAATTTCGCAATCAATAGAATTAATTGAAGAAATAGGTTCGAATAACTTGAAGTTATTAGTTGATTCTTTTCATACATACTTAGAAGAAGATCCTGTATATATATGGGATTATCTTAAAGAAATTGCGCATTATGTGGGACATATTCATCTAGCAGACACAACGCGCAGAGCACCAGGTTCAGGATATTTTGATTTCAAAACTTTTTTAAATATTTTTAAAGACTTGGGATATGCTGAATTTGTTTCAGTTGAAACAATTATGAAGCCTTCTTTTGAAGAGGTAGCGAAAAGATCTTCGGAGTATTTAAGATCGATTTTGTAGGCCCAAACTAGCTAATAATTGCGGAAATTTTTGGAGTCAGGATAACTTGAATATATGTAGTTACCATATTAAAAATCCCTAATCCTAAGAAAAATATAGTATCCAAAATCACAAAAAACTTATCTGTGAATAATTTCTTCACTCCTTCAAACATTAGAACTTTTTCAGTAGAAGGGTTTCTTGAGGGTGGTGTAGGGGGTCTACTTTTTACAAAGACAATAAAAAGAACCCCTATTACTAAACTTAAAATTCCATAAATGAGTAACATCGGGCTAAGATCGTTACCTACGATAAGAAATGGCGTTAGAAGCACTCCGCGTAAAATTCCAATAAACATTGAAATCGTTCCAAATCCTGTTGCGCTTGTTCTCTCAGATTCAGGAAACCAATTACCAGATAACTTAGTTATACTATTCATAATAAATGGCTGACCGATTGCTATACCTATACTAAAAATTAACATCATCACGTAATTTTAACCTGCAAAAAAACGTAAAAACCTAAAAATCGCAATCAATACCGCTCCTATACCAGATCCAATTTTAAAATCATATTTATCAATTAACCATGACGCTAAAAAATTATCTGGAATGTAAATAATCATAAAAATAGCCGATAATAGAAAAATGAACAACTCATCGCTAATACCAAAAAAGACCATTGATTCATTTGTAACAGCAGCAAAAGTAATCCAAAGTATTTGTGTCATTATATTTGCTAACATAAACAATAATAAAACAACAATTTATCACATTTTTTAGTAAATTTTTAATGAATAAAATATCTATTCAAAATAGATTTAATTTAATTTAAATCTTTTATTGTAAAATAATTACTAATTCTAAAAAAAAATAGTTTAATAATAAGGAGTCCCCCATGAGTCAAATGCTTGCTGCTGTATTTCATAAAATAGGAAAGACAGGTGGTGAAATTAAATTAGAAGAAGTGAATATTCCTCAAATGACAAAAAGCGATCAAATTTTAATGGAAATAAAGGCTTGTGGAATCTGTGGCACGGATTTAAAGATAATCGAAGGAGGACACCCTGCTAATGATAATATAATTTTAGGACACGAGTTTGTGGGAATAATTAAAGAAGTTGGAAAGGATGTTAAAGATTTAAAAATTGGTGATAAAGTTGTCGTTGATCCAAATGAAAAATGTGGGTATTGTATCAATTGTAGGAGGGGTTTATCAAATCTCTGTGAATATATGGCTTTAGGTTCTACATTTGGTATTTTTCAAAATGGTGGTTTCGCAAAATTTAGCGTTTTACCAAGAAGTACGATATTTAAACTACCAGATAATATAGATTTAAATGCGGCAGCCTTGGTAGAACCTCTTTCTTGTGCCGTTCACTGCCACAATATTGCGGATGTCAAAGAATCAGACAATGTTGTTATAATTGGTGCGGGGCCTATGGGTTTAATTATCGAATCTGTTATAAGGAAACATCCAATAAAAAAATTAATTAGTATAGAAATAGATCAATGGCGTGGTCAGAAAGCGTTAGAACTTGGTGCTGATCATTGGATTAATCCTAATACACAAAACGTAAAAACTGAGATTTTTAAAATAACTAACAATAAGGGGGCTGATGTCATCATCGATGCAGTTGGTATTTCTCAAACTTTTGAAATGGCTACTAAAATATGGGCTCATGGTGCTCGATTGATTTGTTTTGGGCAAGACTCTCGTGCTGAAACGATAATAAAACCAAACGATATTGTAAGGTATCAAAGGAAAATCATGGGATCTTATATTGGTTACGCTGAAGATTTCTTAGACGCGATCGAGCTAATTGCAAATAAAGTAATAGATGTTGACAAATTAATAACAACAACTATACCTTTAGAAAAATTAATTTCAACTGGGTTTAATCTTATGAAAGAAAAAAAGTGCGTAAAAATTATTACAATACCTTAATCGTATCAAAATTTTTTAATTGAATAATGATTACTTAAAACAAAGATAAAAATATAACTCTAAATTTGTCTAAATAATTATGTCTTTTGATATTTCCGCTCTTAAAGTACTCATCAAAAAAGTTTTTCCGCCTAAGAAATCTATATACAGTAGATATTACTGGCGAGGGAAAGGCAAACGCCCTCTTAATTAAAGCTTTGAACCTTTTAATGCCAATTCTGGTTCCAAAAGAAATTAAACTCGGTGGATTTAGCACCAAAAGTTTTGACATAAAAAACTTCGAGTTATCAGATTATGGTAAAATTTATCTTGATGAAATTCCGATCAATGTCTCTAAGAAAGATTTTGAAGTAGATAAACTTAAAGACCATTTCACACTTTATCATAAGGGAGAAACGTTCACAATTGATAAAGCATTACCGTAATATTTCTCTTCTGCCTTCCTTTTAAACATAAGAAGTCCTTTTTGAACCATTTTATCTAAAGCTTGTTCTAATTCTTCTTTTGAATTTTCAGGCTCTTTCGCACGTTCGTAAATGATATTTAAAGGTTCAAGGTCTCTCTCCCATCCAAATTTTAAAAACATAGCAATTTTCGCTTCTTGGGGCGAGAATAGACGCTTTAACAACTTAATATCGGACCCTGATTTTGTTGAAGGAAATCCTAAGGGCATTTTATCAAGATGCTCTTGTAGCTTTCTATACAGAGCTATGTTTTCATTGTTTAAACTCATAATTATTCCTATAATTTTTTTATTTTTATCTTAATATCAAGAATTATCAAAACAACTAGTTAAAGAATATCTTAATGATATAAAATATATTCCTAATGTAATTAATAAAAGGTTGTTTATTATTCAAAAAAAGACCCAACTCAATTTTATATTATTATTCATTTTATAGTATAAATTAATTCAAGAAACTTGATAATTATGGTCGAAAGAAAAGGATTAAATGTTGGCCTTGTACAAGTTTATTTTGGTCGGGGCAAAGGTAAGACCACTGCAGCTTTAGGACAAGGGCTTCGGGCTACGGGTCATGGTTATAAAGTATATATGATCCAATTTATGAAAGGATACCCTCAATATGGGGAAGTTACGGCTATAAAAGTGATTCCAAATTTCGAATTGAAACAGTTTGGAACACCAGATTTAATCGCAACTCCCGGAGAAATTGACTTTGAAGAAGGAAGGAAAGGTATGGAGTTTGCTAAGGAAATAATTATGAGCGATGAGTATGATATTGTAATTCTTGATGAAATTGGTGTAGCGGTCGAATATGGTATTGTAGACATCGACGATGTGCTACAACTAATTGACAAGAAACCAGAAAAGGTCGAGTTAATTTTAACGGGAGGTCCTAAGATGCATCCAAAAATAAAGGAACGCGCTGATTTGCTCACCGAGATGAGAATGATCAAGCATTATTATTCTTCGAAAGGGATTAAAGCTCGTCTTGGTATAGAATTTTAAAAAAAAAGATATATTATTAATGAGTATAAAAAAAAGAATAACATCAATTTTCTTAAAGATGCATAATGTAAAGGTGAAAGAGGTTGTTGTGGATCACCAAAAATATCTAGGTAAACATAAGAATTCACTAAAAATTTATGGATATCCCCCTGAAAATATGTTTTTCTCTCCATTCAACATGACTTTCGATTCTATAGATCGATTAATGCTTATTGATTTTGAAGAGGACCCTATTTACTACGGAATTGAACTTCAAATTTTCCGTATTGTAGATGAAGAATACCCACTCGTATTACTATATAGAAAAGACGACTTAGTGGACATCTATTACACCAATGAAGCAATCATTGATAATAGAAAGAAATTAATTGAAGATCTGCTAACTAATGTTTCGTTTTCTCAACTTGAAAAAATAGATTTTAAATTTCAAGTAGATAATATGGGATTGAATGCTTATCTCCACTTAAAAGACAAATTAGAGAAGGACATCGAGTTTCTAATTAAGGAAAATGCTCCTGAAAGAGATTTGACAGCAATGCTGGCCCCAGTTGGCGCTGGCAGCAAAAAACCTAAATATTTCCCAGTCATTTATCTTAACAAATTTGGTATGGTAATAAAAAAAAGCACAGAAATTTTCGTGAAAACTCATGGAACCCTAAGGAAACCGGTTGAAATGCCAGTTCGGATGAATGGAATGCATATTTATTTAGCGCGCTTTTCTTTAGAACCAATTATTAGTAATTGGAATAATTCATATAGTGGTAACTTAAATCCTATACTTGTAAATACTTCTGAGTTAAAGGTAAAAAATGAAAATTTGATTTATGAAATTTTAGACAATGGGGGTTATTACGAGATAGAAAAGATTTCGGGAAAAGATATGGTTGGTCATTCTATTTCTTTTGAATTTTCTCCCGCAATTCCTAATTTAATTGCCCTAAAAAGTAATGTGAATATTAAAGGTAAATTTTCTTGTTGTATTGACGATAGAAAGGGCATATTTGCCGGAGAATTCTATATTAATCGCGTAGACGATATAATTTCACTTAATATTCAACCAATTAAAGGATGGCAACCATTTCCAGGAAAATTATGGTTAAAAACTTACAAATGGACTGCCGACATAGATATTATTGATAATGATAATATTAAAATTCAATCGTATTGGTATAGGATATAAATCAAAATAATTTTTCATAATGTTTCTCTTTTAATAATACACAGAAAGTGGTAAATACTTTGAATGGTAAAAATATTAATAAAAATTCTAAACTAATAGCTATATGTGGTCTGAACTGCGGTGAATGTGATATTTATCTTGCTCCAACTAATCCCGTAATTGCTAAAAAATTGATTAAGCGATTTGAAGGCATGTGGAAAGATGTAAAAGCTACTGATTTCCATTGTAGCACTTGTAGAGGGGATAAAGCAAAATGTTGGACTGAAGAATGTTGGATTCGGGATTGTTGTGTAATTAGTAAGAAATTAGAATTTTGCTATGAGTGCAAAGAATTCCCATGTAAAAAATTAATAGAATGGTCAAAACAGAGCGAAAATTACGCTAAAGCATTACAAAACCTTAAAAATATGAAAAAAATATAAAGATTTAGTAGAAATTAAAAATTTATTGTTAATTTAATAGCAAAACGACTGTTTCACCATCAGTGAGAAGTTCTTCGTTTTGATTATAAGCCTTGGTATCACATCTAATGCACTTTAGCTTTCCGTCTTTTTTAGTAAAGTTTTCCTTGACTGTAGCTGCGGCCGTTAATTTATCGCCAAAAAATACGGGTTTAATGAATCTAACGGTTTGTTCACCATAAAGTATGTGGTTAAAAACATATAAATGGACCTCAGAAATACAATTCCAAGATAGCGGAGATATTAAAATCAGTTCTTATTGGCGTAGAATAAAAGGATGATATTTTACTTGGAATTTATTCTGCCGTATAATAAAGATAATAAGCAATCGATCTAACGATTTCCTGTTCTCCGCGTTAGTATATAAGCATGGGTTTTAATAAAACTTTCTTTCTGGAATAGTTTCTATAATGCCTTGAATTTTATTTTTTATTTCATTAAAAATCTTTAGTGAACTGGTAAATTTATTCGATACTCCATCTTTTAAATACATATAAAGAAATGATTCCAACGATTCCAGATTTTCTATATTACCTTCTGTAATACAATATAAATAGAACTGATTTTCGAGTTTTTTAATCGAAAAAAAACGATATTTTTGGAAACCTGATTTTACTGAAATCCATCTTGGATAACCTTTCATGTTTGCAAGAATACTTGCTAAAATCGCTTCAATTTTTGCAGTTAAGACTGATTCTCCAAAATCAATAATTTTTTTAACTAATCGAGAAATATCTTTTTCAGAATCAGGCTCAAAGTGTTTTTGCTCTCCAAATTTTAGAATATTTTCTTTATCTAAAAGAAGTGAAATAACACCAACCGATTCAGATGATAATCCAAAATAATGCAGTCTGAGCCAATTATCTATATAATTAAAATTTGGTTTCTCGAATTTAACTTTTAAATCGACTGCTTCTTCTATATGATTTAAGAATATATTCATTTTAAATGAAATCTCACGTTTTTCAATTTTCGTCAATTTTTTAATATTGATTTTATCCTTTTGTACTATATCGTTGAAAAACATTGAAACTTGATTAAATATCCAATAGCTGTCTTTATCTGAAAAATTTCCTATGAGAATGTGTATAACTCCATTCTTCTCAAAAAAACGAGCGATTAACTTATTTTCTTCTACTTCCCCCTCATTTCCTATAATTATCAACATTTTGTCAAGCGTTCCAGATAAAGTTCTCGTAGAAACATAATCTAAATTATTTGTTAACTCTAAAAAATACTTCCATTTTTTATCGTTATAATATATAGGAATTCTCTCTTTTGAAGCAATTCCGTAAAAATATAGGCTCTTAGCATTCTTTGAAATCTTTTTCTCTTCTGTTCCTTTAATATTTTTACTCGATATGCTTTTAACTTCTTTAGATTCTACTTTATTAACAAAATTGTTCTTCCCGTATATAAAACGAAAAAGTTTTATCGAAAAAAGATTACAATTTCTACAAGTACAATCATCTTGATAAGGCGCGACAAAAGTATATCCACAATGGTTGCATTTTATTTTACTATAATTTTTATCTTCATGTTCCATTTTCTGTTCTCTTTTCTTAACCATTGTAGTTATTAATAAAGTCATATTCTTCAAATATTTAAATATGTTCTTGTTTACTTTTGTGTTTATTCATTAAAAAAATAAAAAAAGAGATGAAACAAGACGATTAAAATGTTTCACTTAAGTTAATAATAAAAAGATAGTTAATTCAAGAGTAAAACGACAGCTTCACCATCGGTTACAATTTCGTCGTTTTGATTATAAACCTTAGTATCACATCGAATAAACTTTAACTTACCGTCTTTTTTGGTAAATTTTTCCTTTACTGTTGCTACAGCGGTTAGGGCATCTCCAAAAAATACGGGCTTTATAAATCTTACTGTTTGTTCCCCGTAGAGGATTCCAGGTCCAAATAAATGTACACCTAACGATGCTGAAATTAAACCTACACTAATAACACCATGAGCAACTTGTTTCCCAAACATTTGAGTCTTTGCATATTCCGGATTCACGTGTATAGGGTTGTAATCACCAGAAACTTCTGCAAATTTCATAACATCTTCTTCAGTGATCGTTTTTGTGAATTTAGCCGAATCCCCAACCTTATAATCATCAAATTTAACTGGTTCTAATTTTGAATTACTCATAATTTTATTTAATGAAATGATAGATAAAAATATTGACTAAAAATATAAAAAAAAAATTATGTGCAATAATAATAAACCAAAGAATAAGAAATAAAATAAGTCGAAAATTCAATCTATTAGTTTTAAAAATTTAAAATTTAATATAAAAATCAATTAGAGGTTTAAAAAATGGCAAAATTAGCAAGGAAAGTCGCACTTGTAGGTGCTGGGATGTGTAAATTCGGAAGAAATTTCCCACTTCAAAGAAATCCCGACATGTGGGTTGAAGCGTGGTTAAATGCTGTCAAAACAGTAGATAATGGTATTGAACCGAAAGATATTGACGCGTGCTATATCGGTAATTATTCCTCAGATTTATTTAACCACCAAGGACATTTAGGTCCTCAGATGGCAAATTTGGTCGGACTAACTCCAAAACCTGCACCTAGATTTGAAGGTGCGTGCGCTAGTAGCGGCATTGCCTTAAGACAAGCGGTTATTGCTATTGCTTCAGGCGTACATGATGTAATTGCAGTAGGCGGGGTAGAATGTATGACGGAAGTATCAACAACTTTAGTCACCGACACTTTAGCTACAGCTTCCGATTCTATTTTCGAATATCCCGCGGGGGCGACATTTCCAGGACTTTATGCGGCAATTGCTTCAGCACATTTCCATAAATATGGGACTACAGCGGAAGACTTGATGAGAGTTGGAATAAAAAATCATGAAAATGGAAAAGAAAATCCCTTTGCTCAAATGCAACAATCGATAAAAGAAATGATGGCCAGTAAAAAAGCTCGATATAAAGAACAAGGTAGAGATATTCCCGATTGGAAAGATGAATTTGACTTTCTTAAAAGTTCTTCGAACCCAATGATAGCATCTCCTTTAAGATTATTTGATTGTTCTTTGATTACAGATGGCGCAGCATGTCTATTTCTAGTGGCTGGCGATGTAGCAAAGAAATTTACTGATACTCCAATTTGGATAACAGGTACGGGTCAAGGAAGTGCTGCTTTATCATTACATGATAGAGATAGTCTAACGAGTTTTATAGCTACAAGAGAAGCAGCAAGGCAAGCGTACCAAATGTCCGGTCTGAAACCAAAAGATATTCAAATCTGTGAGGTACACGATTGTTTCACGATTGCAGAGATACTCGCGATGGAGGATTTAGGTTTTTACGAGAAAGGTAAAGCTGTTGAAGCTATAAAAAATGGAGAAACTAAATTGGATGGAAGGTTCCCAATTAACACTTCTGGTGGACTTAAATCAAAAGGACATCCAGTAGGCGCTACAGGGGCAGCTCATGCTGTAGAAACATTTAAACAGATGCGAGGTATTGCTGAGAGAAACAGACAAGTAAAATTTGATGTTGAAAGAGCTATGACGCATAATTTAGGTGGATCTGGTGGTACATGCGTGGTTCATATTTATGAAAAATAGAGGTGAAAAGAAAAATGACAGAAGCAGATAAAGAGTTTACAATAGAAAGTTATTTGGATTATATTCGTAATAAAAAATTAATGGGTTCAAAATGCAAAGATTGTGGCGAGCAATATGTTCCTGTTAGAAGATTATGCACGAAATGTAATTCAACTAATATGGAATGGGTTGAGATGTCAGGAAAAGGTAAAATTGCTGCCTTTACAAGCATTACTGTAGGTACACCTTTTTTTGTAGAGAAAGGTTACGGTAGAAATAAACCTTATTGTTTCTCGGTTATTAAGCTCGACGAAGGACCAATGGTTAGTGGTCAATTAGTAGGTGTGGATGAAAGTAAACCAGAAACAATTAGCGTAGGTATGCCCGTAAAATCTACATTTTTGGAGACGGAAATAAAAGACGAAACAAAAATAGATTTAGGTTTTGAACCACTATAATAATAAACTAAATAAATATATTTTTTATTTTTAATTTTTATAATAATATTAAGTCATTTGAACGTATCTTATCATTGGTGGATCCATATAAAAAAATCTCACAAATTAATCTTGACTATATCGATTGTGCTAATCGTGGTAATACCGATTACTATCTCGATTATTTTTTTATCGCGTAGTAATACATTCACAAATTTAGATGTTGATTTATATTTTAACGGTGATAACGCGTATACATATGTAGAAGATCAGTTAAATATTAATACAACGCATTATAGAACGCCGGGAACTCAAGGTAGAGAAGATTGCGCGAAATATTTCGTCTCAAAATTTCAAGAAATCGATCATTCGATAAACTATACTCTTCATAACTTTACAATTCATTCGGTAGACTGCCAAAATGTGTTGTTTAAAATGAACGAAAATTTTCCTAATATTTTGATTTTAGGCACGCATTACGATTCAAGGGCAAGAGCCACAAAGGATAGCGTAAATCAGAACTCACTCGTTCCAGGGGCTAACGATGGCGCAAGTGGTAGCGCTGTTTTAATAGAACTTGCTAAAGCTTTATATGACAGAAGACAAAATCTGTCTGCACAAATTTGGTTTTTGTTTTTTGATGCGGAAGATCAAGGTTATGATTATAGCCATGGAATTTTAGGTTGGGACTGGTGCGAAGGTTCTATAAAATTTGTACAAGACATCGAAAACTTCTATAACTCTTCTAAAGAGCATTTTGATGCTATGATATTATTAGATATGGTTGGAGGAGCAAATTTAAAATTTATTAGCGAACAACATTCAACCTCCTCGTTATTGAACGAATTATTTGAGACCGGTAGAGAATTAGGATATACTCACCAATTTCCTTCTGATCCAACAATCAATTCCATTACTGATGACCACGTGCCATTTGTAAATTATGGAATACCCTCAGCAGATTTAATCATTAACTTTTGGAATAACCCCGCTTGGCCTTACCATCACACGACCGAAGATAATTTGTCTCATATTTCAAATTATAGTCTCGAAGTAACGGGAAAAACAGTAGAGCAATTTATTTGTAATAATTACTTAGAAAATAACAACCAATTTCAAGGAAATTTTCCGTGGAACGACGATTTTAACCTTCCTGATTCTAGTTTTTTGTTTTTACTTATAATTATTTTACCCATAATTGGTATAGCATTTATTATTTTATTATTCCGTTCAAGGATTAATTAACCTAAAGTCCAAGTTTGAATACCTTTTGAGCATGTTTTGAACGCATTAGATGATTGTATTGAAGCTTAAAATGAGCTTCTTAGAAAATGTAATATTTAAGAAATCCAAATTGGGCTGGACCACGCGATGTGTTTATCAATTTGCATTACTCTAATAAAATAATAATCAGTTTCTAATTCTTTATTTTTATCTATTAGTTCAAATTCAACATCATAAGAATCATAGTCTTTTTCGTAAAAAATTTTACTCTTAATGTGTAATCGTGTTCCGCAGTTAGGACATTTAACAGTTCCCTCAATTTTCTTCTTGCGGTAAAATGAACATTTTCTGTTTGGACAGAGCCCAAAAAAATTCTTAATAATAAGCACTTTTTTTATTTTATCAGTACCAAATACTCTTACTTTGATTTTTCTAAGGTGATTTATTTCACTATTTACAATTTCACCCATTCTATGGTCATTAATTGAAAATTCATCAATTAAAATTCGTGCTCCCGTTGTTGCATAGCATGTTCTATTTATAAATGAATTCCACAAATCTTCTCGATTTAACTTTTTAATTTTAGCTGCCATTAGGCCTTCTATAGGGCAGGAGAGCATACCCTTTATAGCAGATCCTGGTGAACATAAATGACTATCTGAACCACCAATTAATCCCAATTTATATCCTCTTGCTAGAGCGTCTTGTACCATATTTATCCCCCCTGTTAAATATCTATGATTTCCGTTGTCACAATCCCATCCCATTTTATCCCCTCCATATTCTCTAACACCATGTACTGAACAAATTTCTACCACATGTTCAAGATGGGCAGGATCTTCATAATTTGTATCCATATTATCAACATCGACCGTTCTTATTGCTTTTCCGATCATAAAATGTGATATTGCTATTGATTTCAGATCGGATTGGTTCTTCCTTAAGAATTTAAATAACTCTTGTGGAGAATTTGTATCTAAGCTTTTCATAATCAAGGAGATATCATTTTTTTCTTTATAAAAATATATATTTATATCCCCTCCTATTGTTTTACACCATTCATAACCTAAAAATGTTAAAAATTCTCCTGGATGGTTAAATTTTCTGGCTGAATGTTCAAGTATCTCTATATCTTCTTCTAACAGAGATTGCCTTAGGAAATTTCTTACTTTTGGCTTTGTAAAAGCTTTTTTCATCTCCACCCAAGTGCCATGATCGCTTAAAGCAGCAAAATCTAGATTAGAGATATTCTTTGCGTAATTATAAAATTCATCAGGCATTCCTATGCCATCTGAAAATAATGTATGGTCGTGAATTTGACCCCAATAAATATTGTTTTTATTGTTAGAATCATCTCTCACACTAACTTTAAAAGGATTAGAAACCGCTTCAAGATTTAAAATTTCATCCTTTATAAGTATTCTTTTTATTCCTTCCTCATAAAAAATCAAATTCGGAATAAATTTGACTCCGTTTTCTTCTTTGGTAACAGTACATTCAATAATTGGATTAAATTCGTTATTTTTTGGGAAAAGATATACTGAAAAATTACTTTGATATGTTTTAATAACATTATTGTCTTTATCTACAGCTCGTACAAGAACTTTTAAAGGGGTTCCTACTGTTACTTGACTCTTTGCTAATACTTGTAATTTTTCAATCTTTCCTGGTTTTATTGTAAGTTTAGGATAACCTTCAGGTAATTTTTTATTAGACAATCTATTAAAAATTCTATTACCCTCAGTATCAATAACAAAAATAATATGAGTACTTCTGGAATAATTTGGCATTCTATAACCTTTAGATCCTTTACTCATATCACCAAAAGTAATTTCGATTACATCGTTTTCGATTAATGGATTATCCTTTACATGAATCATTATCGTTGGATTAACGACTACCCTTTTGCCCTTTCCAACTATTACACGCCCCCCATTTTTGCTAATGCATTTAACGGAAATAAAGTTATCCTCTTTTGATCTTAAAAGATTATAATCTTGTCCTATTTTACAACCAAGGGGATCACCCCATTCAAAACCAATTCTTATACCCCCTCCTATTGCTATTCCTTTTTTTCCAACAGTATATCTTAAAATAAAAGTACTATATTTATTTTTATCTATACAATTCGGAATTACTTCAACATTTCCTCTTAAATTATCCTTAATCATCTTAATCACATTAAATTATTATTATTTTATATTTGATTTTGTATTTTTTTAAAGAAAAACTAATTTACATTAATTGGATAATCTCTATACTTTCGATAGGTGTTTAGCATAGTTAAATAATTCTGCCATGGCACTTCTCTTACAATAGAATTTCCAGAACTCATCATATATCCTCCTCCTGGACCACACTTTTTAATTAACTCTCTCACGTAATTAGAAATCTCCTTTTTGGTTTTGTGTACTAGTAATTCAATTGGTACATTCCCTAATATACAAATTTTATCCCCATATTTTTCTTTAATTTGAAATATATCGATATTTGCTGATACTTGCCAAGGGTGAATTGCATCAAAACAATTAATTAAACCATCCAAGATAGGTCGGATATCGCCATCAGAGTGAAAAACGATTTTTACACCATGTTTATGTATTATTTTAGAAATTCTTTTATAGGAAGGCAAGAATATATTGTTAAAATAACGAGGAGATATAAATGGGCCAGAATTATAGGCCAAATCATCACCAATAAAAAACAAATCACATTGAAACTCATCGATTATTGATTTAATAACTTCGCTAAATAAAAGTTCACGATCATGGACTACTTTTTTGATAAAGGTCGGGTCTTTAACTAAAAATCTTGAAAAAGTCTCAATTCCAAATCCTTGCCATGTAGAATCGAATAACCCTGTAAAAAACCCAGGCATAATAAAAATTTTCTTAAAATCAACTTTTTTAATAAGGTTTTTATATAATAAATGCCCCAATGGTTCACTACTATTTAATTTACTTACGCTCCTATAATAGTCTTCTTTAGTTTTAAAGAAACCACCCACATAATAAGCATTAATTGCACCATTATCAAATTTAAATTCGTATATTTGACCAAATCCACTTACTAAACGATTTGGAGGAATAAAATGAAAACCATTATGGAGTACATTAAATGCACTTAAATCTACTCCCATTTTCATGAATAACTTAAATTTTTCCAGAGGATTATTTCTAACAAGAGGTTTTAGTATTTTAGGATTATTTCCAAAAGTAGTGAGCAATCCAAATATAGTTTTTGATAACTTATTTTTATTTCTGAGAAGATTTAATATTATATTTAAATCTAATTTTGACTCTTTTTGAATTCTTAACTTTATTGCGAGTTTTGGTTGCTGGATTGCATGTTCATAATAAGGTATTCTATCTGGTTCGTTATGATCCAAAGTTAATAAAACTCTCTCTCGACAATTCATAATACAAAATAATACATCCTATTTATTAGCGGTTTTATAGTTGATTTTACTAATGAATGATAAATTAAAATCTCTCATATACCTAATTTCAAAATTTAAGTAATTTTATCTATTTTTTTCTATTTTTCACCTATTTTTGGGAAGATACAATTTAATAAATTGGGGAATTTTATCAGCAAGCCATAAATCTCCCATTTATTAATCATGGTATTCTAAATTTTTTATTTTTCCATCAAAACCTTTTTTTTATCCATACTTCGTATTTTTAATATATAGAAAAATGCTAAATATTTTTCGTTAAGGTTCTATTATTCCTAAGTAAGAGTTATAAACCTTTTCCCACTTATTCGTCTCTTTAGGAAGATATTCTTCCATTGGAAATGAAGATCTTACGATTTTTCGTAGTTCAGAAACATTGTCAATTTTATTAAGTGCTAAAGCTTGAACCAAAATATTACCTATAGCTGTAGCTTCAATTAATCCAGCGTTTACTGTAAGATTCAAAGCATTGGAAGTAAACTGATTTAATACCGAATTTTGACTTCCTCCACCTATAATATATAAAATTTTAATTTTTTTTTGTATAATATCTTCTATCTTATTTAATGCACACTTATAACTTAAAGCTAGACTTTCAAAAATAACTCGAGAAATCTCGCCGATAGTTTCAGGAAACTTATTATATCGGTTTTTACAGTATTGTTGTATTGCTTTAATCATATTAGATGGGTTAAGAAAAGTTTTATCGTCTGGATTAATAAAAAATTGAAATGGTTGAGCATCCATAGTTTGTACTTCAAGATCTTCCCAACTGAGGTTCAAATTTTCTTTATCCCATATCTTTTTACATTCTTCGATTAACCACATCCCCGTAATATTTTTTAGAAATCTTATAGTGCCCCCAATACCCCCTTCGTTTGTAAAATTGTACTTTAAAGCTTTCTCACTAATTATTGGTTTTTTTAATTCCACACCCAACAAGCTCCAAGTTCCTGAGCTAAGATATGCCCATTCTTCATTCTTATATTTATCAATATCAACTGGTATTGCAGCAATAGCCGAACCGGTATCATGACATAAAGGTGCTATAACTTTAATATTTTTATCTAACCCAACTTCATCTGTTATATAATCTTGAAGCGTTCCAAGAATAGTTCCAGGTTCAATCAATTTGCAAAACCATTCTGGTTGAAGTCCTAACTTTTTAATCAACCCATTAGCCCATTTTTTTTTTAAAGGGTTGTAAAGCTGGGTAGTGGTTGCAATTGAATATTCTGTTGACTTCACCCCAGATAGCAAATAATTTAAATAATCTGGAATCATTAAGATCGATTTTACAATTGATAATTGAGATGAATTATTTAAAACCATCGAGAAAAGTTGAGTTGAAGTATTGAGTGACATAAATTGGATTCCTGTTTGAGTAAAAATCTCCTCCTTAGGGACCACTTTGGTCATTTCTTCCATAATTCCTTTGGTTCTTGCATCTCTATAGTGATGGGTAAGACCAATAATCTTATCATTTTCATCCAATAGAACAAAATCTACACCCCATGAATCAATTCCGATTGCGTTAAGGTTCTTTCCATACTTTTTTACAAATAAGGAGAGAGACGTTTTTATTTCTTGGTAAAGGTTTAAGATGTTCCAATAAAACGAGTCAAAAAGGCGAATACCTCCATTTTCAAATCTATATAAAGTTTCTAATTCAAGATTATTATTTTTAAGTTTTCCTATTATAGATCTTCCAGAACTTGCACCTAAATCAAAAGCTAAAACCGTTAAATCTTTGTTAGCCATAATTGTAATAATATTGAGTTTGTGTATTAGGAAGAAAACACTTTATTTTTCATTCTTTATTTTTATTGCATATCTTGACTTTATTGTAACTGGACCAATTAAACCTGAAGGCATAAATATCTTTCTCCGTTTATGATTTTTCCAGTTTTTTCCTCCTACTTTTCCGTAACCATTTAAGCGATTACGTAAAGTTGGAATTATTTCAATTTCAATAATGTTTTCTCCCCCTTTAATTTGAGTAGTAATATCCATTTCATAAGGATAGACTAATAATGGTTGATATTGAAATTTATTAACTCTTATAATAGCAACATCATGAACTCGTCCAAGATACAAAATCAATTTTAAATTCTCTGGAATATTAAAATTTTTATCTAAAATAAATTTTGAAGTATAAATTCCTTTACTTGAGCAGTATTTTAATTCTGGAATATTACACCAATCTTTTAATTCTTCTAACTTCATTTCTATAGATGTTGTATTTCCTAAATGATCCCTAAGATTAGTCTTTAAATGCCAATTTGTAAATTTAAGCGAAGAAAACGGTGTTTTGTTAATAATTATATTCTTTTTTGTCCCATCACTTAATTTTATTAGATATTCACCTGAATTATCAGAATAACTTACAATTTCCCCATTTATTCTTTCAGCTCTTAATGGACTTTCAAGAATATGAAGTTTTTCTTTTGCTTCTTTAAATTCTATTATAATAGAACCATAAGATTCAAAATAAAGATCCATTTTAACATAATCATTATCAGATTTATATTGAGCTGCTTGATCGATCTTTCCAGTCCATGGATTGAGAATAAAAGGAATTTTATTCGAATGAGAAAATTTAATAGAAACTTTTCTTGGTTGATTATTAGAATTTCGTAAGAAATAATAATCAGAATTTTCTGTAGATTTATGAATATAATTTATTGAGGGTTGACTACTATCGAATATAATCCCAGGTTTAATTCTTAAATTCTCTGTTAAATATGTAGTAATATCATGATTCTCATCAAGAAAATGAACCTTTTTAGTTTCAATCAAATTATTTAAGATCTCTTTTATTTTTTCATCATTTTCTTCATAATTCAAAAATCCAGGTTGCCTATCGGGGATTTTGTTTAAAAGAATTATTGGAATCTCAGATATAGCAATTTCTTTTAATTTCTCTGCAATTTCAACAGAGATTTGCTCTATGCTTGGAAGAATTAAAACTTCAATAATGGCATCTCCAATTATTAGCTTATTTTTATTAATTGTGCTTTTTAAAAGGCTTTCTTCGTTAACATGTGTGTAATAAAATCCATTAGAAGTTAGATTATCTCCTAAATTTAAAAGAACTAAAGTCCAAATATCATTAGAATTATATTTTTCCTTTCTTTTAAATTCACCATCAATAGCATCTTTAGGCATAGGAGCATCGTTTTCATCCAAATAACCCCCAATTAATTCTTCTTTTTTTAATACAGAATCGCAATAATTAAATACAGGATAAAAAATTGCTAGTTTACTAACGGTTTTTCCATGTTGTAATATATATTGACATCTCGTAACATACATGTTTAATATAGGGAAAAATTTCCAGAAGGGATTTATTCTACTGAAATTTGATGAAAAATTCATCATACCTGGTAAATATTGATTAGAAAATCCACAATATCCTGGATAAGGATATAGGGGATTCTGATAGGAAAAACCATGATAAATCATTTGGTTAATTCCCGAAGCAAATAATCTATCTGCAGCAACCTTCCATTTAAGAGGTGTGGTCATGTAATCTCTCTGATTCCACACAATAGACTCAGCTGTAACAATTGGTTTTTTATTAATTATACCTGCAGACCCAGCTAATTTTAAAAAATCCATAGCTCCACCCCCATATAATTGTTCCGTTTCGGGAATATGGGCAATCCCATAAGCTTTTAGGGTGTCTACTCTAATTCCATATGCTTGGATTCTGCTTTTTATATTATTTTCATTTGCCCAATTAGCCATTGTTTGGACAAATTCTTCACAGAATAAATCTGAAATTGTTTTTTCAAAGTCAAATCTTATTCTTTCTCCAATATTTCCTTCTAAATCAAAAGCGGGAATGTCACCACCAAAATTAATTTGAGAATATTTATTATCTCTTCCTGGAACAAAACAAACGGGTAGATATGGTTTTAAATCATATCCTCTTCGCTTTTTAAATTGGTCTAAAAAATCATCTGTCCATAACCAATCAGAGCTTAATTCCAAGCTATCAGTAAAAAAAGACCTTAAAGTTTTTCCAAAATGATTTCCAAAATATTTCATTCCTTCTCCAAGATGTAAATCTAAATGTCTTCTAATAGGTTCAGAAGATAGATGATTTATCACTAGGCTTTGTTTTCCTACTGTAGACCTACAGTCTGCTAAAGGACTGGCTCCTGAAGGTCCATAATAAAATGCAAATATTTGCCAATCACCTTCAGGAACATCCCATTCCAAAATATTACAATCACTAACCTTATCTGTTAAATCTAAAATGGAATTTTTATCGATAATAGCAGTTTCAATATTGTTAAATTTAATTTCTCCTACCTTCCCAATAGGTCTAGCAGCAGTAACTGCCACCAACTTCATATCTTCTTGAGAATATTCAGTAATATTTAGACCTATGCTTGGTGGAATTACAAATGGGGGGATATCACCCAAGAAATGCATTGGTCCTTTAATAACCTTCTGACCAATTAATAATACTTTCATAGATTCTTCTTTGGAAATATGAACTCCTCCTGTTGGCCAAGAAGATCCTATCGTCAAGTCTATTATCATACCTCGTTTGTACGCTTCGTCCAAGACAAATTTAATCATTTCATAATAAAAACGTTGCATAAATCTATGAGAACGAGCAGCTCGTTCTTTATCTGTCTTTTCCAAATTAGGAGGAGAACCAATCATGAAAATTTGTAATTCCGCCCCTAGAAAGCCTTGTTCGTCTAATTCTTGGATCTCTCTAAGTAATTCATCTTTCTCCACATCACAACCAGTCCACCACCATCTAACCATTGGTCGAGCAGATTTTGGTGGAGCTTTAAATTCTTTCCATTCAATATCTTTTAGATTATACACCATTTTTTCATCAATATTGGTTTTGATAATTATTTTTTATTTTTTATTTATTTAATTATCAATTCATTTTTTATATGGATTTAATAGCATAACAATAATAAAAGAAAGAAAATAAATCAAATAATTTTCTTAAATTAATATAATTATCATTACCTATCATAATTTCAGTCTATGAAGTTCTTCGAGATCTTTTCGAGCAGTTTCCACAGGTTTACATATTAAGATTATTAGTATAACAAAAAACTCAAAAAAATTGATAAAAATAAACAAAATTACATAAGAAAATGTTTGAAAAGCATAATCGCTTACTCCTGGAACAACCGTTGTTGGATCGGCTCCAAAGGTTTCTAATATTGACCACCAACTAGTATAATCTAAATTAGAAACAGTACTCATGATTATAAATCCAAAGAGAGGTGTTAAAAAGAGCGATAATTTACCTATACTCTTTGATAAACCATTTGAAGTCCCTCGAATTTCAGTTGGAAATAATTCCGCAATAAATAATGCAATTACGCCTCTGGAGCAGAAGTTCATAAGCAATTTCAAGAGGTAAAAAATAAAGGATAATGTGATATTAAAGGTTAAAGCATATATTAATTTAAACAAAAACGCTAGCAAACCAAAAATAATAATGCATTTCTTTCTACCATACTTTTCAGACAACATTAAACCAAGAAAAATTCCTAATGATACAGGAAAAGATAATAAAAAACTTAGAGAAATTAATGATTGAGGCCATAATTTTACACTTCTCATAAAAATTACATCATATTGCCCACTGCTTTTGGCGATAGCTGAACTCAATACCATAACAACCATAACAATTATAGCGGTTTTATTTCTTTTATTAAATAACTTTTTGTAGTTTTCTTTAATCGATGGTTTGATTAATTCTGTTCGAATTGAAAAATTAAGTTTTGATTCATCCATTCTGAAATTTAAAATTAATCCTGGAATTAACACAATTAATCCTATATAGTATAATATCTGCCAATTTGACTCACTTGCGATAAGAATAAATAAAGCGATAGGTATCACACCTGGTCCAGTTATTAATCCTATAAAACCTTGTATTTTTCCACGCTTTTTAGCTGGAGCTTCCTCTATAATAGGCAACACCCATATATCAGAGAGGGTAATAAAATTCCAAACGAAATACCAAATTAAAAAAAACCAAGGTGGATGGAAAAAATGAGACATAAAAGTTATAATAATCATCAAGAGAAATCCTAGATTTATGAAAATCATGGCTTTTTTTCTTCCAATTTTATCTGCTATTGCTCCAGCGGAAAGACTTAAAATTCCACCTATTCCTCCAATCATTGTAAAAAAGAATAGATCAGTATTAGAAATTCCAAAATAGCTTGGAATAAAGTTGGATAGTCCACTATATGCAAAAGAATAGAAACCATCAATTGCTGCAGAAAAGGTACAGATAATAAAAAGAGTTTTAAAATAACTTTTTTTTTCTTCAGAATTCATTTTAATTTTTACCTACTAGATGAATTATAAAATTTTTTTGATTTTAATCTGAATATAACGGAATGTAAAATAATTTAATATTATTTAACATTTGAACTTATTTCTTTAAAAATGTTCACTTTTTTCATTGGTATCACTTGATTAATAAGAATTCAATTTATTGTATATGTATAGTTTCCACTAATTAGCTTAAACTTTTTAATATATTCCTTGCCAGAATAAACCATAATAATGATAAAATCAGAACCTTAAAAGAAATACTTACTCCTATAACGAAAAAAAATTGAATATCGTATATAACTTTTTTATAATAATCGACTTTTATGTCTTCTTCAGTAGAAAAAAATATTTTTCTAATTCCTCATACAGTTTTATTTTATAGTTTCTACCAATTTCCCTAAACTTGCTACTCTTAATTCTCCTGAAAATTCCTTGTTTTTTTTATTAAAAATATAATTAGAATTTATTTTTATTCAATAACAAATTGATAAAATCCAGAACCGATGTTGAAAATAACATGTTTTTCTTCTAATTTTAAAAATTCTATGTCAATAGAATTTTTGATATTTTCATTGTTACTCCATATTACAACATTTCCTTCCGTGATAACACAGCTATCGTCTTCAATCGGTATCCAAACCTTAGCATTGCATCCTACAGGAATTTTTATAGTAAGTTTTAAATCACTTTCTAACTTTTCCCATGAACTATAGATAAATCCTTTAATTGTTTTAATACTTGCACTAGCGTAATTCATAGTATTG
>Ga0209121_10001708_pt1 | contig 22982 bp, 17 predicted proteins | sample Cruoilmetagenom3_FD_187292 | JGI IMG/M metagenome (GOLD analysis project Ga0209121, IMG submission 187292) | Oil polluted marine microbial communities from Coal Oil Point, Santa Barbara, California, USA - Sample 3 (SPAdes) (version 2) | ecosystem: Environmental > Aquatic > Marine > Oil seeps ... | reverse complement strand
ACCGTCGGGCTGACCTGCGGATTAAGGTCAGAAATTGGCTGGAGGGGGTCCGAACCGATGGCGCGGGTCAGAGATTCCGGCGGGATCTGACAAGTCAGCAGGGTGTAGAGCGTGGATCCCAGGGCGTAGATATCTGACCGGGGATCGGTGGTGCCCTGACCATATTGTTCAACGGGGGAATAGCCGGCTGTGCTGCCTTCCGCACCCGTGGTGGTCATTTCATCCTGCTGATAGAGCTTTGCCAGGCCAAAATCGACCAGGATGATTTGCCCCTCAGGGGTTTGTTTGAGGTTGGCGGGCTTGATATCACGATGAATGATAGGTGGCTTGCGGCTATGCAGATAATCCAGCGCACTGCAGACCACTTCGCCAATCCGAACGACAGTGTCCTCCGGCATGGGCTTCTTGAGATCGTTCAGACACTGCTGTAGGTCCTGCCCGGCGATCAGGTCCATCACCAGATATTCGCCCTGGTCGGCCAACACGAAATGGTCAATCACCCGCGGCAGGTTGGGGTGGCGCAGGCCCGCAAGCAGGGTGGCTTCCTGGCGAAATTGGCGGGAATGGATTTCCGTGGTGTAGAGGTTTTCTTTGACCGCAATGTGAATACTCAGCGTTTCATCAAAGGCTTCATAGACGGTGCCCATACCGCTTTGCGCCAGAACGGCAATGATCTTGTAGCGATCTTTTAAGAGGGATTGGATAACCAGGCTCACATTACTCTCCTGCAGTGTCTTGAGGAAAATGGCATATTACTCAGTTGATGGACTTCCAGGAGGGGTCATAATCCTCTGCCGGGTCGACCGTGATCTGGGTCAGGTTTGAACCAGGGAAGGCCATGATGTAGATATCTGAGAGGACATCATAATACCAATAATCAAATGCCAGCCAGTTGCCATCAGAAGAGATTTCCGCATGATCCATCAGAGGGATATAGCCGGAGGTTGTACCCGGAAGGATGATGTATTCTTCCGCTTCTCCCAGATCCTCCAGCCGCATGCCATAAAGCTGCTTGGATGGGCTGCCGATGCCTAATACCTGGCTGAAGATGATCAGCTCCCCTTCCAGATACCAGACGGGACTGCTGTCATCAATTGCACCGGAACGGCTGAACTGGATTGGGTTTTCTCCGTCCGCGTCCATCAACCAGATCTGTCCATAGCCGCGATTCCGGACAAAGGCCAGTTGGCTGCCATCCTCCGACCAGGCAGGTTGGAAATCATCAAAAGAGCTATTGGATAACTGCACAGTGGTGTTGAAGTCGTCCACTTTGATCTTCATGATCAGAGTCTGGTCATTGACCAGCGAGGTATAGGCAATCCACTCTCCATCAGGGGACCAGGCAGGGTCAAAATCGCCTTCCAGAGAAGGAGGAAGCGCAGTAATTATTTCGTTTTCCAGATCAAGGATATACAAGCTGGAACCGGGGTAGGTTACCCGTTTTTTGCTGCAAGGAGAGGTGAAGACGATCCGGGTGCCGTCCGGTGACCAGTCTGGTTGGCAGGCGCCATCCATCAGGTCGGTCAGCTGCGTGGTATGACGGGTGGCGACGTCAACCGTCCATATTTGGGGCAGGCCGCTCCTTTCGGAGGTAAAGGCGATAACCCCTTCACCGCCGCCCATTGGCGTGGGCGTGAACTCCGGTGATTGATTTACTACTGGACTGGTGGCATTGTATGCCTCAGTGGAATTGGCTTCCAATGTGGCTGAGGCTTGCAGGGGTTCACTAAACAAAGCCTGGAAACCTTTGGGATCGAGCAGGACATAGATCAACAGGGATAGGACCACGAACAGCAAGATTCCAAAAGTAGCCCAGATCGGGTCAAATTTCTTCTTTTTACCAAACAATAGAATTCTGGTCTTATTAACCCAGGGCGGTAATTTAAATTTCCACCTGGAGGGATGGGTTGTTCGTCCCGGCTCCGTCTGGGTCATGACGGCCAGCCGCGGGCTGGACCGCTGATCCACCGGGAGCTTACTCCTTGCTTCAATCAGAGCGTCCTTGAATTCCTGGGCAGATTGCCAACGATCTTTAAACCGCAGTTTTATTGCTTTTTCGATGGCCAGGATAGTCTGGTCTGACAGATCGGAATTGTAATCCTGGAGGGGGGTGAGGCTGGCTTTGCCGGTTGCCCGGGCAAGGCTGTCTTCGGGGAGGTAACCTGCCAGCGCTGCGTAAAGCGTGGCGCCCAGCGAGAAAATATCAGAGCGGTGATCGGTGGGATCAGGGCCGTATTGTTCGGGTGGGGAATAACCGGGTGTCATCGCCCGCGCCGCGGTCGTGGTAATCTCCTGGTTGCCCATGACTTTCACCAGCCCGAAATCCACCAGAATGACCTCACCAGCCGGAGTGATTTTAACATTGCCGGGTTTGATGTCACGGTGGACGACGGCGGGGGTGCGGGAATGCAGGTAGATCAGCGCGTTGCAGATCGAGATGCCGATCTGGAGCGCTTCTGCCTCGGTGATTCGTTCCTCGCGTGACATCCACTGTCGCAGGTCGTCCCCCTCAATGTAGTCCATGACCAGATATTGACCCTGCTGGTCGATCACAAAATAATCAAAGACCCGGGGCAGGTTGGGGTGACGTAAAGAGGCCAGGATTTGCGCTTCACGTTGAAATTGACGGGCATATTCATCAGAGAAAAAGGAGTTTTCCTTGACGGCCACAGTCACATTCAGGTTTTCATCCATGGCGCGATACACAGCACCCATTCCCCCCTGTCCGAGGATATCCAAGATGCGATAGCGATTATTTAGCAGAAAACCGGTTGATAGTGGCATAGTTAAATTTCACTCGTGAATCTTTCTCTCTTGATTTTAACCGAACTTAGGCTTATGGGAAGATTGCTATTTGGTAAAATACGCTATAATTTGGAAAAACCGAGGACACTCCTCATTATGATTCAAGTAGACATTCGTTCAACAGTTCTGACCGCCAGTATTATTGCCGGCATTGCGGCGATAATTGTTTTAATCTTTGGGATTAAGAATCTGGCGAAGAGTCGAAATATCCCGTTTTTCGCCAAACGCCATGCTCAGATGGTGCGCGGCTGGCGATTTATTGTAGCGGCGATATTGCTGATCCCACTTAGCTGGGTGATCTTTAAATACTCTGAGCCGGTGGTCTATAACTTTATCTCTCCTTCGCCCACCCCGAGCCTGACTCCCACGATCACGTTGACCCCAACGATCACGCTGACCCCCACGATCAGCCTGACGCCAACCATCACCGAGACGCCGTCCATAACCAGTACGCCCAGCATGCCGGAGGACGTTTCTGATATTTTTGAAAGCACAACCACACCGAATGCGGAAGCGGTATTCAGTCCGATTGTTTTTGGGCAGCAGATTGATGATACCCTGCAGCCGGTCAATCCTTCCGACACCTTTGAGAATCCGGTTGGGCATCTCTATGGCACTTTCAGCTACAACAATATGACCGATGAATCGCAGTGGAGCGCGCTTTGGTACCGGGATGGTGAACTGGTTTATTATGAAACCAGTCCGTGGAATGGCGGCAGCGGTGGTTATGGGTACACTGATTGGGAGCCGGACAGCGATGCCTGGATTCCGGGCGAGTATGTGGTTCAGATCTTTGTTGGGACGGAATGGAAGGTTTCCGGCTTTTTCACGGTGTCTGGTGAACCCCCGGTCCCCACGGGAACCAACACATCAACCCTCACGCCAACGATGACCCGGACGCCCACCACAACAGCGACGCCCACCCCCTCGCAAACGCTCTGGCCGACGCAAACAATCACTCCTTAGCCTGAGCATTCGCGCCACATGAAATGAAACGAAGACCTCCTAGAAACTGGGAGGTTTCTTCATGACAGCCATGGCCGCAGCGACCCTGGCGGCGACTCTGGCGTTGTTGCGTAATAATGCCAGGTTGGCGGTCAGGCTTTCGCCCTGGGTGATCTCGGCCATCCGCTGCAGCAGGAAGGGCGTCGTCGCAGCACCGTGGATTCCGAGTGCTTCTGCTTCGGCAATCGCGGCCACGACGGCTTCTTCCATCTGAGCCTCCGGCAGAGCGGTCTCCTCCGGTGGGGGCACCACCAACAGCACCGCAGACTGGATTCCCGCAGCCCAGGATTGGGTTGCGATCGCGGCGGCTTCTTCGGGGGTATCCACCCTATAATCCACCGGCAGCCCGCTGGAACGAGTGTAGAAAGCGGGGAAGTCGTCGGTCTGGTAGCCGATCACCGGGACACCCTGTGTTTCAAGCACCTCACGGGTGGCGGGCAGGTCGAGGATTGATTTCGCACCCGCGCAAACCACCAGCACCGGGGTCTTTCCCAGTTGGGGAAGGTCGGCTGAGACATCGAAAGCGCTGCCGCGGTGCACGCCGCCAATCCCGCCGGTCGCAAAAACCCGGATGCCGACATGGTGGGCCACATGCAGGGTAGCGGCTACCGTGGTGCCACCGCTTAACTGGTTGGCAAGGGCGATCCCGAAATCCCGCGGACTGATCTTACGGGTGTTTTCGAGGGCGGCCAGCCGGGCCAGTTCCGCCTGTTCCAGCCCGACCTTGATCCGGCCATCCAGCAAGGCGATGGTGGCGGGCATGGCTCCTTCCGCGCGGATATCCGCTTCCAGATGGCTGGCGAGTTCGTGGTTAGTGGGCCGGGGAAGCCCATGGGTGATCACGGCCGATTCAAGCGCGACAACCGGTGCGCTGAATTTCAGGCTTTGAATGAGTTCTTTGGAAAGGTCAAAGGCAGGGAGTAAGGCAGCCATGGGTTATGTTCCTCCGAAGGCTTGTTTAGTGAATGTCATTAATTCTAGGTTCAAATGGGGGATTGGGCAAGGAGGGGAAGGTTATAAAGTTATGTTTGAACATGGGTTTTTAGATTTCTTCTGAATTTTACTACATAGCAATAATAAACCAAAAATCTCTTGTCATTGCGACGGAACCGAAAGGCGCAGGAAGCAATCTTAATGCTATCTGGATGGGCCGCAGATGTACCAGTCTAATATTCCCCATTCACCCAGAGCGTTTCACCATCAGTGCTCACCTCAATCCAGCCGTGTTCATCGGTGTTCAGGATGGGATATCCCACCAGCAGCGAGAGAAGCGAGTGCTCGCCATGCAGGGGTAAATCTGTCTCCGCCAGGGGCAGGAGGATGACCGCTGGCTGCCAGCTATTGATCTGCTCCAGTGGGAGGTCTTCCGCCGCGAGGTTATCCGGCAGCAGGATCACGTCCGGTGCACCGGGCACATCGAGCCAGTTCTCCTCGACCTTGCCGGTGGGTAATAACGCGCTGAAATTATCCCAGCTCAGCCAAAGGACAGCCCCTCGTTCCCCCGTCCAGAGCACCTCCAGTTGGATGCCCTCATCAATCTGGAGGGATTGCCCGCTTTTCATCGGAACAATTTGGCTTCCCGTTTCTTCGAGAGCGGTATACACGGTGGCAGTGGTCTGATTGGTCTCGGGATCCATGCCCCAAAGCGCCAGTTCGGCGGGGTAATCGTTGAGGCTGCCTGCTAGTGCGTTGAGGTCGTCACGATACGCGCTGCCAGCCACCAGCACATCCAAATGATTTTCTCCGGCCGGCAGCATTTCTCCCAGCCTCTGGTTGAGCGTGGAGGGCCGTTTCCCGCCGCCGATCAGGACGGTGTTGCCCGCCGGTGATTCGATTAAAATGGTCCCTTCTTCATCCAGCAAGGTGAGGTGCACCTTGCCATCCGGAGCGCCCAGCACCCGACCCCAGGTGAGGATCACCAGGCCCGCGATCACCAGCAAGCCCAACTGAGGGCGAAGCACTTTTTGCAGAACGGCTTTTTGCTGGGGTTTGGGGATCAGTGTCAGGAAGAAGAGCAGGCCATAGAACACAACCAACCAGAGAGCATTGAATTTTGGCAGGGTCAGGTTGCCACCCGGTAAGCGCGCCAGCAGGGTTACCACTCGAATGGTGTAGGTCACAAAGGGCGCGGCCAGCACAGCCAGAAAGCGGCCCATCCCCGGCAGGAGCATCCCGCCCAGCATCGCCAGGCCGCCCAGAATCATCACCAGAGATTGCACCGGCAGGATCAGGGGGTTGGCAATCAGGGCGATCCAGGAGATGCCGCCGAAGTGATAGGCCATGATCGGGAGGGTCATCATCTGGGCGACGATGGTGAACAGGAAGAATTCCGAGATTGGACCGATCATGCGCTGAGCCTTTTCTTCATCCATCCGGTTTATCATCACCCCCAGGAACCATTCCTCCATCGGCTGGGCATAGAGCACCAGGCCCAGGGTGGCGGCCACAGAAAGCTGGAATCCGACATCCCAGGGAATATTGGGATCGAGCAGCATCATAGCCAGGGCGGCCATCCCCAGGCTGTTCAGGCCGTTCTGCCGGCGGCCAAACATACCGCCAAAGACGCCGGCTGCGCCCATGATGGCGGCCCGCACCACGGCGGCATCCGCGCCGACCAGGATGGTGTAGCCGCTGATGCCGATCAGGGCCGCGATGGCACCCCATTTACGGCCCAGCAGGCGGGTGGTGATCCCGGTGAAAAGCCCGGCCAGGATGGCAATGTTGAACCCTGAAATCGCGATGATGTGGGTTGTGCCGGTTAATTGGAAGGCCTCTTCCAATTGAGGGGAGAGTCCCTGCTCGCGCCCCAACAGGATTCCAGCCAGCAGATCCGATTCCGGGGAGGAGAAAATTGTATGGAGGGTGGCATAGCCCTTTTCCCGCAAGTTGAAGAGCGCTGCCCGGATGGGATTGCCATAACCACTGCCCAAATGAGTAACGGAGGCATAGGACATCAGGCTGCCGATCCCCTTACGGGCGAGGTAATCTTGATAGGAGAAATCCGCGCTGTCAAAGGGAACCTGAAGTTCGCCGGTGACCTGCAGTCGGTCACCATAGGCCCAGTTTTCTCCGGGCGGTACCTGCACCAGCACCTTGCCGGATACGTCAAGCGGTCTGACCAGGGTGACTGCGTCTTCCAGCGGGCGCAGCTGATCCACTTCGATGGTCAGGTTGGTAGTGGTATCGCGAGGATCCGGGGCATCAATGACCGTGCCGATGACCCGCACGGTTCCCCGGTCGTTGTAATACGCAAGATCGCCGGGTGTGCAGGTTGGTAAGGCAGCAGCCATCCGCCACCCGCCCAGCAATGCAATAGCGACCAGAACGGCTGTTGGTAGACGGCGGTCTGCGCCGACCCACTGCCGGAGTCGGTGGGTGAAGGAGAATTTTTTGGGTAGGGTAGCTGCGAGAACAAGACTGAGAACTGCCAGGCTGAACGCCACTGCCCAAAGCCAAGCGGACAATTGAAGGGCGTCTTCCAGCAGGATGCCTGCTGTGCAAGCCAGGGCCATCCAGAAGAACGGCAGGAAGCCCTGCAAAGGTGATCGGGCTGGTTTGGGTTTGTTTGGTGCGGGCTGCATTTCACAATCCTCCCTGTGATAGTAATAATTCTATCAAAGATTTTCAAAAGGCCCAGTCTGGGTTGGATGTAACCAAATGCACAAGGAAATCATCAAAATAAATAAATAAAACCAAGGAGTTAGGAAATTATGAAAAACGAGAGTAGTTTAGATCGAATTATTCGTGTGATTTTGGCAGCAGTTATTGCGGTTTTATATTTCACCGGCGTTCTTTCAGGCACCTGGGCCATCGTTCTGGGTATTCTTGCCGTTATTTTGCTCATTACGGGACTGATTGGCTTCTGCCCATTATATAAATTATTGGGAATTTCCACCCTGAAGAAATCCGAATAACGTACTCCTTCAAATAAGAAAACCGCCGGTTACAAGCTGGCGGTTTTTTAATTATTTGCTATATATCTTACGGACTTCAGCCAGAACTTCAAGTAGCTGGGGCTGAATGACGGGATTGGCAGCCGCGATGCTGATGGGGTCCTCGAGATAGTCATCACCACCAAAGATATTGGTCGCCACACCGCCTGCCTCCCGGAGGATCAGACCGGCGGCCGCGATGTCCCAGTTATGCACACTCTTCTCCCAAAAGCCATCCAACCGACCAGCAGCTACATAGGTCAGGTCCAGTGCGGCTGACCCCAGACGGCGGACTGTTTGCGCGGCCAGCGAAAAATGGTAGAAGTCATGCAGGTTATCGTCCGGCGCGCCCCATTTGTTGCCAGGGAACCCGGTGGATAACATGCAGTCCACCAGATTTTCATAGTTGGACACCTTGATCGGTTCGCCATTGAGGTGAGCGCCTTTGCCCAGTTCAGCGCTGAAACATTCCTGGCGAACGGGATCATAAACCACGCCCAGCTTCACTTCTCTCTGATAGGCATACGCGATGGAAACGCAATAGAACGGGACGCCGTGGGCGTAGTTCAGGGTGCCATCGATAGGATCAATGAACCACTGATGTTCTACCGTTCCGGAGAGATGCCCGGATTCTTCGGCATTGATGGTGTGATCGGGGAAGACTTTTTGAATGGATCCGATGATGAATTCTTCTGAGGCATGGTCGGCCCGGGTGACCAGGTCCTTCTCGCTTTTGTGCTGGATGCCCAACTCACCACCGGCCATTTCCTGCAGAATCTTTCCGGCATCCAGGGCAATTTGCTTAATAAAATCGAGTGTAGGCTGCATGAGCTCCTCTTATTGATGATTGTTTTCAACCGCTTGATTCTAACACACGGGGAAGGAAGCACCAATCCAGGATAAATTATCCGATGGTAAATTATTTGGGAGAACAATGATGTAAAATGATTATATTACTGGTATATTCGCCCTCAGATTATGTCCAAATCTCATGGGTGTGTTTATTGGACAAGTAAGGATGGCTATTCATGTCAGAGGCTAAACCTCTCCCAAAATTTGCCGTATTGCAGCTCTCGGGCTGTGCGGGCTGTGAAGTTTCCCTGATCAACGCAACGGAATGGGTGGATAAATATCAACTGGTTTATATGCCGCTGGTCGTGTCCACGGCTGCGGTACCGGATGATACCGAGATTCTGCTGGTCAGCGGCGGCGTGCGTAACGACGAGGATATCTATAATCTGAAAAAAGCGACCGAAAAGGTGGATCGGGTGATTGCGGTCGGCACCTGTGCCATTTCAGGTGGTATTTCCAACCTGGGTGACCGGGATGATGTTCGGAATATGTTCCTGGCGCAATCCACTCGTCACCACTTGCCGCATTTATTACCCAAGAGCCATCCGATTGATGCTTTTGTGGATGTGGACCTTTACCTGCCGGGGTGCCCACCTACGCCGGAACTTTTTATGGCTGCGCTGACCGATCCGGAAGGTTATGAAGCCGGGAGTATCGTCTGTGTGGAGTGCGGGCGGAAGAAGTTGAAGGATATGCGCCCCAAGCACCTGGTGGGCTTTCAGCAGGGTGAAGTGCTGCCGGATATCTGCCTGATCAACCAGGGCTATCTCTGCGTGGGCTCTTCCACGCGGGGTGGCTGCCGGGCGATCTGCACCAAACCAGGGCATCCCTGTGTGGGCTGCCGGGGGCCATCCGATGCCTATATTGAAAAGGAGTCCTCGGTCTGGTTTGACCGGGTTCAGAATGTATTCGAACGGATGACGGATATTCCTCCGGAAGAGATCAAGGCTGCGCTGCATTCCCCGCAGCTATCGCTGTTCCTGTTCCAATTTACAGATTATTCCGAGGGTGGACGACCGCCCAGACCGAAAGATAAGGTGCTGTAAGATGACGACCCTTAGATTCCCCCTCAGTCGGATCGAAGGCCATGCCCGGGTGGAGATGGAAGTCCAGAACGGCGAGGTCGTATCCGCTCAGTTTCAGGCGATCGAGATGCGCGGCTTCCGCTATTTTGTGCAGGGCACACCCGCAGAACAGATGCCGGTGATTGTTCCCCGGATTTGTGGTGTTTGTTCCACCGCGCACCATGTCGCCTCGGTCAAGGCTCTGGAGAATGCCCTCGAGGTTAAACCACCCAAATTAGCCAATGAGATTCGTGAGCTGCTGCTGTTGGGTCAATTGATCCAGAATCAGGCAACCTCGCTCTTTATTTTCACCATGCCCGATCGAGTGGGCGCCAGCAGCATCTTCCATATGGAAGAAAGCGAGGCGAACCCCGAACAGCAGCTGAACCTGGCCCAGCGTGCCCTCAAAGTGCGCCAGATGGGCACCAAGCTGATCACCCTGGCTGGTGGGCAGTTCATCCATCCGGTCAAGGCCATTATTGGCGGGGTGACCAGTGGGATCAAGGCTGAAGATGCTGAACAGATGCTCAAGGAAATGCAGGACACGCTCAGCACTGCCTGTGAGTTATTTGATGAATATTGGGAGATGTCTCTGGCGATGAAGGAGCGGATTGGCACCTGGGGGGATGACCAGCCGGCTTATTACATCGCTTCAACCGGTGTGGAGCGGCTGCAGTTCAACAGTGATACGATCCGGGTGCTGGGTCCCAATGGGATGGAAAAAGCCACTTTTCCGCCGGAGCTTTTCCGTGAGTTTCTGGACTATCAACAAACTGATTACAGTTTTGCAGGAAAATCCAGTTTTCAAGGCGAGGTCCTGCGGGCCAACAGTCTGGCTCGGATCAACCTGGCAGTTTCCATGGGCACGCCCTGTGCGGATCGCTATATGACGCGATTGACCGAGGAATTTGGTAAACCGGCTCATCCGATCCTGCTCTTTGACCTTTGTCGGGGGATTGAACTGGTCTATGCCTTTGAGCGGGCGATCGAAATGCTCTCGGAAGATTTGGATTATGAGGATACCTCCGTGCCCTACAGCCTGAAGGATGGTGAGGGGTATGGGCTGGTGGAGGCGCCGCGGGGGCCGTTAATCCATCATTACACCATCGAGGATGGCCTGATCGCCGATGCGGAATTCATCATTCCCACGGTTCACAACATGGGCGCGATTGAGCGAGCGTTGCGGGTGGCCGGGGAACGTTATATAACGCCGCAGGGCATCAACCTGGAATTGGAGAAGGCCGTGGGCCGGGTGGTCCGGGCTTTTGACCCTTGCATCGCCTGCGCGACGCAGTAATAGTTTTGTCATTGCGAGGAACACCCGCAGGGTGAGACGTGGCAATCTCAGAATACATTATTACCTAATATTTAGAGAAATATTGGCCTGTGCAAATTTGAAAGGTTGAGATTGCTTCGTCGCGCTTGACAGCGCTTTCTCGCAATGACAAGGTTTTATCTTATGGCTTTACCAAATTCCTGTAATATCCTCAGAAACTCCTCAGGCAGATAAGTTTTTCCCTTAACCGCAATTTTCTCCGGGATGCCGTAATAGGCCTCGGCGATTCCACCGGTGATATTCGCCAGGGTGTCGCTGTCGCCACCCAGTGAGATCGCCAAACGGATGGCGTTTTCATAATCGGTTGATTCCAAAAAAGCAGTGATGGCTTCCGGCACGGTCTCCTGGCAGGATTCATTGAATTGGTAGACCGGCCGGATCTCATCCAAGGTGCGGGTCAGGTCATAGCCAAACCACCCACTGATCTCATCCCGAATAGCGGCTTTATCCGTGCCCTGCCGGGCCAGCAGGATGGCCAGAGCGGTGGCCTGCGCGCCTTTGATGCCTTCGGGGTGGTTATGGGTCACAGCAGCGCTGTGTTCGGCTTCTGAAAGGACCTCCTCAACGGTGTCGAAGGCAAAGTCCACCGGGCTGACCCGCATTGCGGAGCCATTCCCCCAGCTGTTGTAGGGTTGGAGATTTTCATGCCAAATCTATTGGGCAAAACGACCGCCATAGCCGCGTCCGGGGTAACGGCGGGAGAAACTTTAGTAAGCGCGGGTATAGTCCCCATCGGTCAGCAGAGTCTGGGCCGTCGCAGCGGTCAACACCGTGTCATCGGTGAAGGTGCAATTGGGCTTAAAGTATTCAAAATCGGTGGTCTTGATGTTATCCCACTCATAGACCGAGCCGACGATATCGCCAATCATCGCACCAAGCATCTCGCCTCCCTGGGGCTTAATTAATCAGAAATGTTCTTTGGGGGTGTTTTAGTATTTACGTGCTAACCCTGTAAATCGAAAACCAGCAGCTTCCCAGTTCGCCTTGTCCCAGACATTAACGCCGTCAAAGACGACCCTGGCGGGCGTCATTTTCGCGACTTCAGCCGGGTCCATTGCCTTGAACTGATTATGGGCGACGGCCAGCACGATCAGGTCAGCGCTCTGGAGGGCTTCCGCCAGCGTGTTCACCTGGTGGATGCCGGGCAAGCCTGCCTCAGGCTTGAAGGGTTCAAAGGCCAGGACGTTTGCCCCGCGGACTTCAAGATCATGGGCCAGTTCAGCGGCTGGGCTTTCGCGCAGGTCGTCCACGTTGGGTTTGAAAGCCAGCCCCAGGAAAGCAAGGGTTTTGCCCTGCAAGCCGCCGGTAGCCTGTTCAACAAGGTCCGCGATGAATGTGGGCTGGGCATCGTTGATCTCGCGGGAGGTACGAATCAATCGGGCGATTTCGGGCGCGGCTTCGACCAGAAACCAGGGATCCACGCTGATGCAATGACCGCCAACGCCGATCCCGGGCCGGAGGATTTCCACCCGGGGGTGTCGATTGGCAATCCCGATTGCTTCCCAGATATCCACACCAAATTTCTGCGCCAGGCGGGAGAACTCGTTGGCGATGGCGATGTTGATATCGCGGGAGGTGTTTTCCATCAGCTTGACCATCTCGGCCGTGGTGGCATCGGTCAGGATGATGTCGCCCTGGACGAAGGTCTGATAAAGGTCACGGCCGGCTTCCGCCGAGGCGCGGCCCACCCCGCCGATGACCCGGGCATTTCCAACCAATTCCTCAAGGATCCGGCCGGGCAGGACCCGTTCCGGTGAATAGGCCAGCAGGAAATCTTTTCCTGCCGTCAAGCCGCTCTTGGCCAGGATCGGGGCGACGATGTCCACCGTGGTTTTGGGTGGGGAAGTGGATTCAAGGATCACCAGGTTGCCGGGCCGCAGGTGCGGCACGATGGATTCGGCTGCCGATTTGACATAACGCAGATCGGCTGATTTATCGTCAAAGAAGGGGGTTGGGACGGCAATGATGAAGGCGTCTGCCGGGGCAACCTCTGTGGAGACCTGCAGTTTGCCGCTTTCGATCGCCTGGTGGAAAAGTCTTTGTAGGCCGGGTTCAAAAATATGGACTTCACCGGCCCGGAGGTGATCAATGATATCTGAATTGACGTCCATCCCCAACACGGTTAGACCGTGATTGGCAAATACGCTTGCCGTGGGCAGGCCGATATACCCCATTCCGATGATACACAAGGTGTTGAATTTTATCATTTGCTTCCTTTAGTCAAAAAACGCCTTATGGCAAGGACAGCCAGAATTTTACCGCAAATTGGACCGCTTGAAGAAACTGTAATACAACGTGGGCGGCTGGGATGGGTTAATTTGAATTCTCGTTGACCTTGATAAGGGTAAAGGGAATCCAATCCGAATTAGACAGAAGCGGGGCAAACCGGCCTGTCTCTTCGCCAGCGATGATGAGGTCCTTGATCTCATGGATTGTGTACTGCGGATAGAGCACATAATCAATTTCACCGGAATCGATATGGGCTTCAAACTGATCCAGATTATTGAAGGAGAAATTGACCTGCCCATGAAGCCCCGGGATGTAATCCAATGGATAGGAGGTCAGGACTTTGATATCGTCCGGTTTATCCGCAAAGTAGGCCAATAACTGCTCATTTAGCCCCGGACTGAATAATTGCTGCTGGAGTTCAACCTGTCGTTCAGCGAGATAGGCGTTGTTGTAGACTCGGTTCAGGCCAAAAAGGAGCCCCCCGATAAGCACAATCAGAGGAATGTAGAGCGGGAGCCGCAGGAATTTAATTTTCTTCAACAGCCCCAGGAACCAATTTGTGAACGACCAGAGGCCCAGGCCGATGATTGATGTGTAGAGAGGGAAGGTAATTGCCAGGTTTCGGGTGTCATAGCTGGCATAAGCGGACCAGATCAGGGTGTAGGGAATGACAAACAGGACCAGTATCCAGCGCCAGAAATTATCAATAAAAAGAGCTGCTGGGATCGCGATCAGGAAGAAATAGAAATACTTATCCAACCCAAGTAAGGCTGAAACCACGGTATCCATCAGGGTATCTTCCTGATGTACCTTGTTGGTGGATTGGATTGGCGTGGTGATATGCGAATGGCTTTCACCCCGGGCAAACTGGACGGCTTTGAGGCCATACCAGGGCACAGCAATTATTAGAATGATTGCTGCAATAATTAAAATTCTTTTCCAGTTAGTCGCAAAAGCCTGTTTGATCTTGAAACCGTAAGTGAAATAGAAACCAAGGAGGAAACCCAGAGCTAGGACATACAGCCCGGCCTGTTTGGTGATGGCCGCGCCAGATGAGAATATCGTTGAGAGAACCCACCATTTGTATTTCTTATCCTTGTCCGTTTCCTTATAAACCAGCCATAGGAAAACAATCGCCATCAGCCCAAAAAAGGTGAGCGGAATATCCATATAGCCGGAGGCCAGGTATTCGCTTAGGAATTTTTTGAAGACCAACCGCAAGGTGATGATCGAGATGAAGAAGCCCGGATTATTGGTTTGAATGCCCAGGCTCAATAACACAAACATGATCAACAAGGCGAAGATCGGCATAATCGCCTTGGCAAAGAACTGGATTCCATTATTGCCAATCAGGGCATAGATCATGGCCCAATTCGTCGGGATCAGCTGGGGGTAATCTTCGGTTTGCATAGGGAAGGCGTTGGAAGCCCAGGCAGCGGCCCACTTATTCCAGGAGAGGACGGCATCCCATTTGTTGAAGATCTGGCCGATATTATAGCGGAAGGTTCGAAAGATCAGTTCAATGGCGACCAGCGCTGCCACAAACAGAAGGATCGCAATAATATTGAGGATCGCTTTGCTTTTTTCTTCTTCATCCTCAGCGCTGAGCTTTGGAAAGATTTTATGGATAGGGGAGATGAGCGCATTCCAGAGATTGCCAAGGAAATCGCTGATCGAGAAGGAAAGGATGTCTTTTCGATAGAGATAGAGGATGGCTGCAATTTCCAAGGCGACGAAGATCAGGGCTGTGATTTGGGTGAAGATGCCCAGGGTGGTTGTTAAGAAGACAAACAGGTAATTGGCGATCAGGCTGATGCCAACCAGGGTCGCTAACCTGAGCCAGAAGCCTTTTGGCAGGTTAAAAAATTTTCGGAAGATTAATCCCGGAAGAAAAAGGACCTGGAGTATTCCAATGACACCCAAAATGAACATAGTTACTCCCAAGTATTGATGGCTGGCGAATAATGCAACTACCAACAGAGAGGGTTTTAGAGAATAATACTGATTATAGCAGGTGATAAGTTGTTGGAACGCCTTTTTGTTCCGAGGTTAATTGGCGTTGGTCTGTTCTGTTATGGATGCTTTTCCCCGGTCACCGCTCGCCGCGGGCCTCCGCCTGGAGCTGTTCGTAGAACCCCACCAGATAGGTATGCCGTGCCTCTGCCAGGGCCTTGCCGCTGGCAGTGAACATCCGGCTTTTCACCTTGCGCAGCTTGAACAGGAATTCATGGTAAGAGGAATGAGGTTCGCCGGGTTCGGTCTGGCCGGTTGCCAGGAAGTGTTCAGAGGGTTCTGCATAGGAAGGCTGCCCATCCAGCGCGGCATAGGCGATGGTGCGCGCCGCGCCAATTGCGCCCAGCACATCAAGCTTATCGGCATCAAAAATGACCTGGGCTTCAATGCTCTCAGGCGAATCCTCCTTACCCCGGAAGCGATGGGCGCGGATGCAGTGCTGGACGGCTTTGATTTTATCCTCCGGCCAGCTTTTTTCAGCGAGCACCTCACCCGCAAAGATTGCTGAGGTAATGTGATGTTCTGCCCGTTCCTGACCTTCACCCCCGGGCGCGCTGCCGCGTGAATCGTGCAGCAGGGCGGCTGCCCGGATGATTTCAAGATCTGCGCCTTCTGCTTTTGCCAGGCGTTCCGCCACGCGATAGACCCTCAGGACATGGTAAAAGTCATGGACGGGATCGGCATCCTGATACCAGGCGCGGGCTTCTTCAATGGTGATGGTTTGCATGTGTTGGGCCTTGTTCCAGTGCTAAATTAATGAAATATCCAAATAGCCAAATAATGCTCCTGCGATGATGGCGATGGCAAAGAGAATCAGCAGGATGCGGAGGAGCTTGAAAGCCACCTTAATTACCCCGCGCAGGGCGAAGATGGCAATGAAGAGAATCCCGCCAGCGGCAGCCAGGATGAGAATATTGTCGAGTGAAAAGAAGTCAGTCATAATATCCAGCCCCGGTCAAAAGAAAGGTAAGTGGTCAGGAGACCGGGTAAAACCTGCCCTGTTTGATCACATAGGATACAAGATTGGTGCCGAAACGGTATCCCAGATGGCGATAATCGGCGATGTTCAGGATCAGCAGGTCGGCCTGTTTATTGGGCTCCAGGGAGCCGAGCTGGTCTGCCCGTTGGAGCGCTGCGGCGGCATTGATCGTAGCCGCGGCAATGGCCTGCGCGGGGGTCAGGCCCATCTTGCGGCAGGCCAGCGCCAGGATGAATTGCATGGATTCGCCCCAGGCCGTACCGGGGTTGGTGTCGGTTGCCAGCGCCAACAGCCCGTTGGCCGCTATAATCTTTTTGGCCGGCGTGTAGCCCGCTTCGTTCAGGCCAAAGGGCGTGGCTGGCAAAGCGACAGCTACCGTGTCGGATGCGGCCAGCGCCTGGATATCGGCATCTGAGGTTTGAACCAGATGATCCGCAGAGACGGCTCCCAGGCTGGCAGCCAGAGCCGCGCCGCCTAAATTTTTAAATTCGTCAGCGTGGATCTTCAAGGGGTAACCCAGGTTTTGGGCTGTTTCCAAAATTCGCCGGGATTGTTCCAGATCAAACGCGCTCTCCTCACAGAAGACATCCACAAAGGGGAGCGGATGGTCCTTGGCACGTACCTGCCACCATTTCTTCACTTCGGGGAGCATATCCTCGCAGAGGAGGACCACATAATCGTCAGGCTTATCAGCATATTCCGGGGGGATGGCGTGCGCTCCCAGGAAAGTGGGTACCAGCGACACCGGCCCCCGGGTGTTGAGGGTGAGGATCACATTCAGTTGTTTAAGTTCACTGGAGAGTTCCAGCCCGTAGCCGGTTTTAACTTCGGCTGTGGTGGTGCCGTGACGAAAAGCCTGCCAGAGCCGTTCACCGGTCTGGTCAATCAACTCATCCGTTGATGCAGACCGCGTGGCCTCAACGGTGGACACAATCCCGCCGCCTGCAGCCATAATTTCCAGATAGGTTTTGCCCTGCAGGCGCATTTCAAATTCACCTGCCCGGTCCCCGGCCCAGACCATGTGGGTGTGAGGGTCAACAAACCCGGGCATCACGACCTTCCCCTGAGCATCAAAAGTATCAGCTTCGGGATAGCGCTCGAGGATTGCAGCGCTGCGGCCGGTGGCGACGATCCTGCTGCCATCAAGCACAACCGCGCCATCCTTGATCAGGTTCAATTCACCCAGCCGCTGGCCGCGTTGAGGGCCGCCCGCCAGGGTCAGGAGTTGAGAGGCATTATGAATAATCATCAGGCTGGATGGGTCCATCATTCCCCCATTATACCAACGGCCAGGGGTAGGCGCGCCGGTCTTCTGGCGGGATGGGGAAAACTCCTGTTTCGAGGAGCCATTGCCCCCGTTCCCTCAGCGCGTGAATTTCGGCGGGAAGCAGGTAGGGTGCCAGAGCGACTGCAAGATTCCCGTCAGGTTCCAGCAGGGGCAGTAATGTTGCCAGATCCGCCAAAAGGTTTCCCGGGATGGGTTCGCCAGCGTGATCCCAGATCACGGTACGGAGTTTGTCCTCCTTGTGGAAGCAGACTCCGTGGTCAATCAGCCATAACTTGCCCGCCGGGTCAATTATCAGATGTCCGGATTTACGGTCCGCATTATTCACCAGATGATCAAAGAGCATGACCTCGGGCAAGTGCGCCTTATCGGCTTCGCTGAAATTAAAGTAATGATATTCCGGGTTATGCTCGATGAACTGCTGCAGGGAACCCGGCCCCATCAGGATTTCATCGGTCCGGAAAACGGTGGGGGGAACCAGGTCCCAGGCCAGTGCTTCGCTGACCAGGTAGGTTGCAACCTCCCGTTTAGCGAGAGTTTGCTTGGGAAAATCCCAAAGCGGCCGCTCGCCCCCGACCGGTTTATAGACAGCCTTAATCTCCTGCCCTTCGTACTGAGCAGTCACCAGGAGAGTGGTATTGGAACCATACACAAACTGCCCCTCCAGGAGTAAGTTGCCTTCCTGCAGTGCCTTCAGAGTTGGTTCTTTTTCTGGGTTCATAAGTTTGATCAGGGTGTAGTTTTATGCCCGTTGTTTTTCGGCGAGAATTCGCCTGGGGGCAGGATCGGTTCCCCGGTTGAGGGCCAGACGGGTCTTCCCCGGCTGGAGAGTTCAATCCCCCAGCGGCCCATCGCCCAAAGCTGGGATCGGGTGCACCAGAAACGGACCACGCTAGCGCCACCTTCCTGGCTGGTCTCAGAATCGTCAATCTCAATTTCCTTGGCGATCAGGACCATCAAGTCCTTCGCGGTGTCATAACCCAGGCTCAATTCACCGACCCGGAAAAGCGGGTCCAGCGGGGGTTCCAGGGTCATCTCTTCTTCTTTGTAATTGGGTGAGGCATCCATCAACTCGGGATTCTTTTCCCGAATCTCAGCCATTAGGTTTTCGATAGCGAGAGACAGGGTTTGCACCTGAAATTTTTCAACCAAAAGCGTGATCGCCTGGTCAGGGCCTTTGCCCTGAAGGTAGAAAATCCGCTCGCCGGGTTTGCCGATGGCATCGACTGTGAGCAGTGTGACTGGATTGAGATCCATATCAATATGTGACATATAATTTCCGTTCAACAGTGTTGATCTGGTAAGGATTCTACCAGATTGGGGGTTGAATGGCTATTTCCCGGGATGAATATTGTGGTATCCGGGGTAAATATCAGGTGCTGGGATTATTCCAGATAGAGAATTTCGATATTATTAGCGCCCATCATCCCCTCCAGCAGGTGGATCAGCGGTTCGGTCAGCCCGGTGGTGACATTGGGGAAGTTGATCTCAAATAAATAGCCCTTCTCACACACCCGGAAGGCGAAGGTGTCCCTGCCGGGACGAGAGATCAGGATGTCGTGAATTCTGCGCAGGCGGTTCACGTCCTGGCTTTTATCGCCGCAGGATTTGATGGTGATGGTGATGCAGCGCGGCTGCTGATTGGGCTTGGGCAGTGATTCGGGTTTTTGCAACGGCGGCCGGACCATGTAGTAGGTGGCAGGTGCTGTCGGGCGTTCCTGCACCATTATAGTTGCACCGGCCTGGACGCTGGTCTGTGCGCCAGTGGACGGTTCTGAAGGTGGAGCATAAGTGGCCGGCGAGGTGGGTGTTGTGACTGGTGTGGTCTGGAGCTGGTCTTCAAAGTCCGGGTCCGGGCCGAAATCCGGCAGGGGGATTGAAGGTGTCCAGGCAGGGGTTTCCTGGTCTGCCTTTGCGTTGGTTAATGGCTCCGGGGTTGATGCGGGTGGGGCTGCAACCGCTGCAACAACTGTCATGTCGCGGGCGGGTTCGGGCTGTTCAGCGAGTGGTTGGACGGCTTTGGGGAACGCTTCTTCCGCGTCTTCTTCATCATCATCTTCTTCTTCAACCGCTTCCACCATAAGTTCTGTTTCCACTTCGGCGCTTTCCGGGTGGTCTAATTCACCAAAGGGGATATCCGGCAGATATTCGTCCAGAAAATCTTCCACCAGGTCGGATGGTTCGGGATTAACTTCGACAGGGGCAGTCTGGTTGTTCGAGGGTTCGGCCTCCAGTTCATCGAGGCGTACGGGTACCAGTTTATCCACCAGGATTTTGGGATCGCCCTGTTTGCTATCTACCCGACCTTCCGCAATCAGGACGCTGTCCATTTCAATCAGGGGATAATACATTTCCCAGGCTTTGGGGAAAATGACCAGGTCAATCTTGCCATAGACATCTTCCAGGGTAACAAAGCCCATACTCTTCCCGTTCTTGGTGGTGTGCTGGCGGAACCGGTCCACCATGCCGGCTATCCGGGCTTTTTCATTGTCGCCAACTTCGGCGAGCTGGTGGGAGAAGTGTGTCACTTGCTTGGTGAGGTAATCCTGATAGGGGCGCAGGGGATGGTCTGAGACATACAAACCAATTAATTCCCGTTCCCAGTTGAGTTCCTCACGCTTATTATTGTAGAGCGCTTGCGGCAGAACGATCTCATCGCTCATCGCATCGGAAGTGTCAAAGAATGTAAGCTGCCCGCTTTCCTTTGCGCGGAATGCGCTGGCGCTCACGGCCATGATGCGTTCCAGTTCCTGCAGCAAAACCAGGCGTGGGCCGAACCGGTCCAACCCACCCACCTTGATCAGGCATTCCATGGGGCGCCGGCCCACCTGACGGAGATCTACTCGTTTGGCAAAGTCGGTCAGGTCTGTGAAGGGTCCTTCTCTGCGGGCTTCCATGATCAGGTCTACAGGGTTTTGCCCCACGTTTTTGATTGCACCCAACCCAAACCGGATCGTGGAAGGGCGGTCGGCGTAATCTTCAATGGTGAAGTCATACCCGCTGACATTGACATCCGGAGGCAGCACCTCAATGCCCATCGCCCGGCAATCCGCCACATAGGTGGCGACCTTGTCTGAATCGTTCTTCCAGGCCGAGAGCAGAGCGGTCATATATTCGACTGGATAGTGATACTTGAGGTATCCGGTCTGGACGGCGATCACGCCGTAGTCAGCCGCGTGGCTTTTATTAAAACCGTAGCGGGCAAATTCTTCCCAGTCGGCAAAGATCTTTACAGCATCTTCTTTGCTCATCCCGGTATGTTCCTGCGCACCAGCAATAAATTTTCTACGGTGGTTTTCCAGCTGCTTGACCTTCTTCTTGGCAATCGCTTTACGGAGGCTGTCCGCTTCCCGCGCCTCATAGCCGGCTAGCTGCATCGCGGCCTGCATGATCTGTTCCTGATAAATCGGGATGCCGAAGGTGTCTTTGAAGATCGGTTCCATTGCTGGGTGTCGGTAGGTCGGTTTTTCTTTGCCGTGCAGGCGGTTGATGTAATCCGGGATGAACTGCATGGGGCCAGGGCGGTAGAGCGCGATCATGGCGATCACATGCGCCAGTTCTCGGGGCTGCATCTCGGTGATGTAGCGGGTCATCCCCGTACCTTCCAGTTGGAACAGGCCGGTGGTATGCCCCTGGCTGATGAAGTCATAAATTTCGGGTTCATCGGTTGGGATGGATCCGAGGTCAAGGCTTGCGCCATGGCGGGCTTTGATCAGAGCACAGGCCCGGGCCATGATCGTCAGGGTGGTCAGGCCGAGGAAGTCCACCTTAAGCAGGCCAAGGTGGTCCACAACCGACATCTCATATTGGGTGACGGTGTTGATCGGGTTATCTTCGGACTGGCTGGTGGGGCGGTGCAGCGGGACGTAATCAATGATCGGTTTATCGGTGATGATCACGCCGGCAGCGTGAGTCCCCGCGTTGCGGACGGTGCCTTCCATTTTGCTGGCAGTGTCAATCAGTTCCTTATAGAAATTGGCTGAGTGATAAATCTGCTGCATCTCTTCCGAAGTTTCCAGGGTTTCCTGAATGGTCACGGGCTTGCCCGGAATGGCGGGAATCAATTTGGCGACTTTATCCACTTCGGAAATGGGAATATCCATCACCCGGCCCACATCACGGATTGAGCCGCGAGCGCCCATGGTACCGAAGGTGATGATCTGAGCAACTTTATCCTCGCCGTATTTCACTGCGCAATACTGCATCATTTCCGCCCGGCGGTCATCCTGGAAATCCAGGTCGATATCGGGCATGTTGACCCGGCCTTTTTGCAGGAACCGCTCAAACATCAGCTCATGTTCCAGGGGATCAATCATGTTGATATCCATGGCATAGGCCACCAGTGAACCGGCGGCTGAACCACGGGCGTTATACCAGATACCCTTTTCCTTGGCATGGACACAAAGATCCCAGACAATCAGGAAGTAGGCATCGAAGCCCATATCGTGAATCACGTCCAGTTCGTAATTGAGGCGATCCTGGATTTTGGCATCGCTGGCACGGTCGCCATAGATCCGCTGTAAACCTTCTTCGCAGATATGCCGCAGGTAGGATTGAGTGGTGGAGCCTTCAGGGACGGTGAAGAGGGGCAGGTGGTAGCCGGTCGGGTTGAGGTCCACTTCGCAGCGTTCGGCGATGCGGACGGTATTTTCAATTGCGCCGGGGATATGGCCAAAAAGGGCCTGCATTTCCTCGATGGAACGCAGGTAATAGGAATCGTCATCCATTCGCATCCGGTTGGGATCTGAAAGCAGGCTGCCAGTTTGGATGGCCAGCAGGATATCCTGCAGCCGGGCATCTTCCTGGTTGACGTAATGGACATCGTTGGTCGCGACGAATTGCAGGCCATGGCGGTTGCCCAGGTCCACCAGACGTTGGTTGGTTTGAGCCAACCCAGGGATCTTATGGGATTGGAGTTCGATGAAGAAACGTTCCGAACCAAAGACATTCAGGTACCATTTAAGCTTCTTCTCTGCCAGTTCAAGGTTGTCGTTATGAAGGGCACGCGGAATTTCGCCCGAGAGGCACCCGGAGGTGACAATCAGCCCCTCGCTGTTATTGGCGAGGTATTCGTGGTCGATTCGGGGGCGATAATAGAAGCCATCCAGCTGGGAAGCGGATGCAATCTTCAGCAGGTTCTGATACCCGGTCATGTTTTCAGCCAGCAGCAGAAGGTGGGCGGTCCTTTTGTCTCGCCGTGAGTCACGGTCTGTCATCCTACGGGGTGCCAGATAGGTCTCCAATCCGATGATCGGTTTGATGCCTGCAGCTATCGCTGCATCAAAAAACTCCACCGTGCCGAACATCGTGCCGTGATCGGTCAACGCCACGGCCGGCATCCCGAGTTCTTTCGCGCGATTCACCAGGGGTTTGATTTGACTAAACCCATCCAGAATCGAATATGTGGAGTGAACATGGAGATGAACAAAAGACATGCGGATGATTTCTGATCCCACTAATATGGATAAAAAGTGCGTCCTAG
>Ga0209121_10001707_pt1 | contig 22991 bp, 22 predicted proteins | sample Cruoilmetagenom3_FD_187292 | JGI IMG/M metagenome (GOLD analysis project Ga0209121, IMG submission 187292) | Oil polluted marine microbial communities from Coal Oil Point, Santa Barbara, California, USA - Sample 3 (SPAdes) (version 2) | ecosystem: Environmental > Aquatic > Marine > Oil seeps ... | reverse complement strand
CGATGTTCATCTTGGTTCCGGCTTGTTCGGGTTGGGGATATAGAAAGGTTCAATGAACATTTGTAATATTGCAAGGAACATATTGGAAAGGGCAAATGAACGCTGATTGCTTACATTAAGAAAATTACCAATATTTTTTATGTTGAACTTGACAGCATAGAATTGATGTTTATTTTAATTCTGGTTGTGGCGAGTTGTAAGAAATGTGAATTTAGAAAACAATTTGATATGAAAGGAGAGGTTATAGAATGAAAATTAGACCGTTACATGACAGAATTCTTGTGAAGCGTGTTGAGGAAGAAACAAAGACAAAGGGAGGAATTATTATCCCTGATAGCGCGAAGGAAAAACCCTTTGAAGGTAAAGTCGTTGCTGTGGGTAAGGGAAAGAAAACAGAAGACGGCAAAGTGATTGCCCTTGATGTGAAGACCGGCGACAGGATTCTCTTCAGCAAGTACGCGGGTTCTGATATCAAAATTGATGATATTGAATACCTGATTATGAGAGAAGAGGATGTTTTGGGAGTCATAGACAAATAACAATTTGATTATCAGAAGGAGGAATTTTTAATGTCAGCAAAAGAATTGCGATATGATGAAGAGGCGAGAAAATCTATCCTTATGGGTGTGAATACGCTTGCCGATGCGGTCAAGGTTACTCTTGGGCCGAAGGGAAGGAACGTTATACTGGACAAATCTTTTGGTTCCCCAACGGTGACAAAGGATGGTGTCACCGTGGCCAAAGAGATTGAGCTGGAAGACAAATTTGAAAATATGGGTGCCCAGATGGTAAAGGAAGTTGCCAGCAGGACGAGCGATGTGGCAGGTGACGGAACCACAACTGCAACTATTCTTGCCCAGGCCATCTACAGAGAGGGTGTCAAGGCGGTTGCCGCAGGGAGTAATCCCATGGATGTAAAAAGGGGCATTGATAGCGCCGTCGAAGTAGTAGTTGATGAATTGAAAGAAATGAGCAAACCCACGAAAGATCAGAAAGAGATCGCTCAGGTCGGAACGATTTCTGCAAACAATGATGATACCATTGGCAATATCATCGCCGAGGCTATGGGCAAGGTTGGCAAAGAAGGTGTAATCACCGTTGAAGAAGCAAAAGGATTGGCAACAGAGCTGGAAGTAGTGGAAGGCATGCAGTTTGACAGAGGATACCTTTCACCCTACTTTGTGACCAATGCCGATAAAATGGAAGTAAACATCGAAGACGCTTATATCCTCCTCTTTGACAAGAAGATTGCCGTTATGAAAGATCTCCTCGGCGTTCTTGAGCAGATTGCCAAGATGGGCAAACCCCTCCTGATTATTTGTGAGGATGTTGAAGGAGAAGCGCTTGCTACATTGGTTGTAAATAAAATCCGCGGTACATTGCAGGTGGCAGCCGTTAAAGCCCCTGGATTTGGCGAGAGAAGGAAAGCAATGCTTGAAGATATCGCCATTCTTACCGGTGGAAAACTGATTTCAGAAGAAATCGGTTCCAAACTTGAGAATGCAAAGGTGGAGGATCTGGGCCGTGCCAAGAGAATCATAATCGACAAGGACAATACCACGATTATCGATGGCGCCGGCGACAGAAAGGCTCTCGAAGGACGAGTTAAACAGATGAGAGTTCAAATGGAAGAGACTACTTCCGACTACGATAAGGAGAAAATTCAGGAAAGACTGGCAAAGCTTGTAGGTGGTGTTGCCCTCATTAAGGTCGGTGCCGCTACGGAGACCGAAATGAAGGAAAAGAAAGCAAGAGTTGAAGATGCCCTGAATGCTACCCGCGCAGCCGTTGAAGAAGGTATAGTTGCCGGTGGTGGAGTGGCGTTCATAAGAACCATTCCTTCTCTCAATAAACTCAAATTGAAGGGTGACCAGCTGGTCGGCCTGAATATCGTCAAAAAGGCGATAGAGGAACCGGTGAGAATGATTGCTAATAATGCAGGATTTGAGGGTTCTATCGTTGTGGAAAAGGTTAAAAACCAGAAAGGCGATTATGGCTTCAACGCTTTGACGGACAAGTATGAAAATATGATAGCGGCGGGGGTTATTGACCCTACAAAGGTGACAAGGTTCGCTTTGCAAAATGCAGCCAGTGTCGCTGCGCTGATGCTGACAACTCAGTGTATGATTGCTGAAAAACCTAGTGAAGAAACACCGATGCCTGCAATGCCTCCAGGAGGAATGGGAGGAATGGGCGGAATGATGTAAGTCATTTGATCGCTTGAAATGTTGGTAATCAAAAGCCCCTTGCCGGAAGACAGGGGGCTTTTTTTTAAACAAAAATAATTGCTAATATTCCATAAATTATGCTAATCTATTTTGATAACATAATTTTGGGGGATGTACGTGAATTATAAAGATACCTTGAATCTACCGAAAACCAGTTTTTCCATGAAAGCGAATCTTTCCAAAAAAGAGCCGGAGATGCTTAAAAAATGGGAAGAGATGCACATCTATGACAGGATAAGAAAAGTATCAAAGGGACGTAAGACGTACATACTCCACGACGGCCCTCCCTATGCTAACGGAGATATACATCTCGGCACGGCTTTGAATAAAATTATCAAGGATATAGTAATCAAATCAAAAAATATGATGGGTTTTGACACTATTTATGTTCCGGGGTGGGATTGTCATGGACTTCCCATTGAACATCAGGTTGATAAAGAACTGGGCGAAAAACAGTACAGTTTGTCACAGGTAGAGAAAAGAAGACTCTGCCGTAAATACGCTAAAGAATATCTTGATATTCAGAGAAAGCAGTTTAAACGGTTGGGGGTGTTTGGTGAGTGGGGTAATCCTTACATCACTATGGATTATGATTATGAGGCGACGACAGTTAAAGAACTCGGGAAGCTTTTGTTGAGCGGTGATGTATACAAGGGGAAAAAACCGGTTTACTGGTGTGCCTCATGTAAAACCGCCCTGGCCGAGGCTGAGGTAGAATATGCTGATCATACCACACCTTCCATATATGTTAAATTCCCCATGATATCCGATATATCTTCCGTTCTTCCCGCACTTGCCGGGGAAAAAGTCAGTGTGGTTATATGGACAACGACCCCCTGGACCATTCCTGCCAATCTTGCCATCGCCCTGCATGAAGATTTTGGTTATATTGCCGTAAAGGTTAAAGGTGAAGTTCTAATCATTGCGGAAGAATTGCTTGATTATTGTATGGATGCCTTCGGTTACAGGGATGAAAAATATGAAGTTCTGGGTGATTTCAATGGAAAGGTTGTAGAGGGACTCAAATGTAAACACCCCTTTATTGACCGGGAAAGTGTACTGATACTGGCTCCTTTTGTCACTCTTGACGCCGGAACGGGATGTGTCCATATCGCTCCGGGGCACGGTCAGGAGGATTATGAAATAGGGCTTGAGTATGGTTTGAATGTTTATGCTCCCGTTGATGACGATGGCAACTTCACCCCCGATGTTGATTATTTTGCAGGACAATTTGTCTTTGATGCCAATGATGCCGTAAATGAGAAGTTAAGGGAAGTTGGCGCCCTCCTGGGACTTGTGGATATCAAACATCAGTATCCTCACTGCTGGAGATGCAAGAATCCCATTATCTTCAGGTCAACGGAACAGTGGTTTATTTCCATGGAAAAAAATGAATTGAGAAAGAAGGCACTTGAAGCGATCGACAGCGTTTCATGGGTTCCCTCATGGGGCCGTGACCGGATATACGGGATGATTAAGAACAGGCCTGACTGGTGTATTTCAAGACAGCGTGTATGGGGAGTACCCATTACAGTATTTTACTGCAAACAGTGCAATAATGTTCTGTATACGAAAGAAATATTGGATCATGTCGCTGCTCTGATCAAAGAACATGGCGCCGATGTGTGGTATGAAAGAGACGCAAAAGATCTCTTGCCGGAGGGTACGGTATGTCCGGTCTGCCAGGGAAGGGAATTCAAAAAGGAAACAAATATCCTTGATGTCTGGTTTGATTCCGGCGTCAGTCACGCAGCGGTGCTGGAAAATACTGAAAAGTGGGAAGACCTCCGGTCACCTGCGGATATGTATCTTGAAGGAAGTGACCAGCACAGGGGATGGTTTCATTCTTCCCTCCTGGAATCCGTTGGAACGCGGGGGAGGGCTCCCTATAAGAGCGTTTTGACCCATGGTTTCGTTGTCGATGGTGATGGAAAGAAAATGTCCAAATCTATGGGCAACGTCATTGATACGCAAAAAATGGTTGATGAATACGGTGCGGAGGTATTGAGGCTATGGGTGGCCGCAGAAGATTACACTGCTGATATCAGAATATCGGAAGAGATATTGAAACGCCTCATCGAGGCATACAGGAGGCTTCGCAATACAAGCAGATACATATTGGGTAACCTGTATGATTTCGACATCAAAAGAGACATGGTTCCTTATAAAGAAATGGACGAGATGGATAAAGCTGCCCTCAACAGGCTTCAGGAGATCATCCGACGTGTGAGAACGGCCTATGAAAATTACCAATTTCATGTGGTCTTTTATGCGCTTCACAAATATTGTACTGTTGACCTGAGTGCTCTTTATCTTGATGTCTTGAAAGATAGACTTTACACTTCAAAATCAAAATCTCGGGAGAGAAGATCTGCTCAAAGCGCCATGTATATTATCCTTGATGCCGTGGTAAGGCTGCTGTCACCCATCCTTACTTTTACTGCAGAAGAGATATGGGAAAACTTACCCGATTATGATGGTAAGGAAGAAAGTGTTCACATGGCGTTATTCCCCAATGTGAATCCTGATTACAGGAATAAGGACGTTGGCGAGGAATGGGATACCCTTATTCATATTAAAAGTGAAGTGTCAAAGGCGATTGAGATAGCCAGACAAGAGAAGGTTGTGGGGCATTCTCTCGACAGCCGCATCGATATTTTCGCTCCTGAAAAACTCAGGTCACTCTTGGAGAGCTACCCGGAAGATATAAAGGCTCTGTTTATTGTGTCCGAGGTTAATGTTCTTGAGGAAGACAAAATCAATAATTCCTATGAAAGTACCGAGTTTGAAGGTTTAAAAATAGGAGTTGCAAAGGCCCATGGGCAGAAATGTGAGAGATGCTGGAATTACAGCATGACCGTAGGAAATAACCCCGATTATCCAACTATATGTGAAAGATGTATTGGGAATCTTGGGTAAGCGATCACAGCAAAGGATTATGGATTAATCCTCTAATCCGGGAATTATTCAGCCCTTTGCCTTTGATCTTGTGGTTGTGTTGCTATAGGGGATAAATTTGAAAAGAAAATATATTATTTCTTCCGTTACCTTGATAATTATTCTCCTGCTGGACCAGTGGACAAAATCGTATGTAAGTTCAATCATGTCCCTACACGATTCTTTTCCGGTTATTGACGGTTTCTTTAGTATTACCTATATTAGAAATCCTGGTGCGGCGTTTGGTTTCCTTGCTAATGCTTCTCCCGCGTTTCGACCTTTATTTTTTGTCGTGGTCTCAGCCATCGCCATAGTATTGATTCTCCTGCTGATAAAAAATATGAAGGACGAACAACGGCTTCTCACTTTTTCCCTTTCATTAATTTTGGGCGGCGCGGTTGGAAATCTGATCGACAGAGTGTGTTCTGGAGAGGTTATAGATTTTTTTGATTTCTATCTAATGTCCTATCACTGGCCGGCATTCAACGTGGCGGACAGCGCCATTACTGTTGGGGCTGCCATTCTTGTTTATGAGCTGATCGTAAAAAAAGAAAAGTACCCGGGTTCCAGATTCAAGGCTTTCAAGGAATAGGGACCTTTTATCTTTTTGGCTTTAAAATAGTCACTTTCAGGTGTTTTCTTCCCCACTCCATGGCATCATGATGACCTGAGAAAAAGACGTCGATGCAATTCGGTCCTTTTATGGCACTACCTGTATCGTGGACCTTCCCCCACCCGTAGCCGGGCACATACATTTTGGTACCGAAGGGATAGAATTTAATATCAGCCGCGATAGTTCCCTTTTTTGCCTTTGTCCCGTCAGCGGTAATTCCTACCTTTTTCCTTTTTCCCTTTGATGGACCATAAGCATAAACAGGCGGTCCGATGCATCCATATTTCCTCTTCCAGCCGCATGACTTCTTCCCGGCATCATAGGCGGTTACGGTCATCCATCGTTGTTTTCTTGTGTATTTCACTTTCCGGGGGAAAAGGCAGCATCCGGAAAGGAAAAACCAGATTATTAGAGGAATGAGAAAAAAAATGATAATTTTTATTCTCATTCTGGACATGGCCGATACTCCAAACATTATTTCATAAGCCCCGGGAGAAATAGTGCGATCTGCGGGAAAGGAATTAAGAGTAGCGTTCCTATAATTAATGCAATGAGAAGTGGCACAACTCCTTTGAAAATAACATGCAGGGGCACGTCCCTTGCCACGCCGCTAACCACGTAGACATTAACTCCCACAGGTGGTGTTATAACCCCGATCTGTGTTACCAGCACAATTATAACTCCGAACCACAGAGGATCATATCCAAGGGGTATAACCACAGGATAAAAGATAGGCACGGTCAACATAATCAGCGCTAAAGCGTCGATAAAACAACCCCCTATCAAATACAGCAGGATAATCATGAACATGATGGCATAACGTGGCAGTTGACATCCGGATATCCAGTTTGCAATATCGAAAGGAATCCTTGATATGGCAAGAAAATGTCCAAAGATGGTAGCGCCCGCGACAATAACGAGAATCATGCAGGATATTCTTGTCGTTTCAAAAAGAGAAGTGATAAAACCTTGCCATGTTATGTTACGTCTGGCAACGGCGAGAAGTAACGTGCCAAAGGCGCCAACCGCCCCCGCTTCTGTTGGAGTGAAGAAACCAACAAAAAGCCCTCCCATTACTAACAGGAACAGAATCAACGTTTCTATGAGTCCTGAAAGAGACGCCATTTTTTCCCTGAAAGTGGTATTGGGACCTCTGGGACCCAGATCCGGCTTGAGACTCGTCCATATAATAATGGTCAGGATGAACAGTATTGTCAGGAGTAACCCGGGCAACATGCCCGCCATAAAGAGCTTGCCGATGGATTGTTCGGTGAGAATTCCATAGACGATAAAAATGACGCTTGGCGGAATGAGAATGCCGAGACTTCCGCCTGCGGCAACGACACCCGTGGCTAGTTCGGGCTTGTAATTATACCTCTTCATTTCCGGGAGTGTTACGGCTGCCATTGTTGCCGCTGTCGCGTTGGTAGACCCGCAAATTGCGGCAAAACCGGCACATGCCCCTATTGTGGCAATTGCCAGCCCCCCCGGCAGATGACCGATAAATTTGTAAGCAGAATCAAAAAGTCTGCCACTTATCCCCGCATGATAGGCGATTTGTCCCATCAGGACAAATAAGGGTATGACCGTCAGGTTGTATGAACTAAAAACGGAGAAGACATCTTTTGCGATGAGATTCATTGATGCATCGAAAGAAACCAGGTGCCCGAAGCCCAGAAAACCGATTATTGCCATGACGAAACCAACCGGCATTCTTGAGAATATAAGTAAAAAAAGGGCTGCGATGCCAATAAGACCTACGGCGGTTGGACTCACTTTCCCCCTGTTCCCTTCAATGATTTAAATGATTCCGTGAGCAACAGAAGGCAGAGAAGACCGCAACCGAAGGCTATTCCATAAACAAAGGGGTAAACAGGCATCTGTATCGTCATTGATACCTCCCCGCTCTGCTTTAGATCGGAAGCATATAAAATGCTTTGCCATGCAATCAATCCAAAAAGAGCGGCGCCGATCAGATTGTTAGCAATCGCGATGAATGATTGTACCTTTCGTGGAAATTTCCGGACAAGAAAATCAACGGCAATATGTCCCCTTTCTGCGGAAGTATATGCCAGCGAAAAGGCAATAACAACTGCTCCCAACAATCCAACTATTTCGTAGGTGCCTGGGATAGGATGACGAAAAAGGCGGAGTATTACATCGGCAGATGTGAGAATCATCATGACTACGACAGCAAAGGCCGCTATCCAGTTGAATCTGTAAGTTAAAATATTAATTAATTTTTCAAAACGAACCATTGTCAGAATATAGCATTGTAAAATGTCTTAAATGAGCAACCCCATTTTCAGGGACAGGCCAGAAAAGGGGGTGCAAATAAAATTATTTTTTCTTTCCATATATAGCAATGTATTTTTGAATAAGTTTCTTCACTTCTGCAACGGCTTTCCCCCCGGGAAGACCTTTTTTGTCTGTAGCTTTTATATAATTGACGATAACCGGTTCAACGGCTTTCACCCATCGATCATTTTCGTTATCAGACAGTGGAATGATTTTATTTCCCAGGCTCAGTGCGTAATCACGCCCTTCAGCATCGCCTTCATCCCATATTTTACCGTGAACATCAACCCATTCTCTACTTGTTTCTTCAAATATCTTCTGGATGTTTTTTGGAAGTGCGTTCCATTTTTTGAGATTCATGACCACAAACATGGCAGTGGTGTAACCAACACCTGAACATTCAGTGGTGTATTTAACAACTTCTGCCTGTTTCCATCCCTTGAGCGTTTCTATGGGGGTAAGGGTGCCTTCGACCACACCTTTTTGTAAAGCTTCATAAGTTGCACCCTGGGGCATTGCAACCGGCACACCACCCAGAGCCCTCGTGACTTTGGCGCTCAATCCGGTGGATCGTATCTTCATTCCTTTTAAATCTTCCAGATTCCTGACGGGTTTTTTCGTATGGAGCAACCCTGGTCCGTGTGCATGTATATACAGAACTTTGGCAGCGTCAAGTTCTTTTGGCCGGATTATGTTGTAAAATTCAGTGGCTACGTGTGTTGCCACCTGACCATTGAGGTAACCGTAAGGAAGATCGACTGCCGCCATTATCGGGAAACGTCCCCTGGTATAAGCGAAACAGGACATTCCTATATCGGATATTCCCTTAACCACACCGTCATAACACTGATTTGCCTTTGTTAGAGTTCCTCCTGGAAAGACGGTGATTTTTACCCTTCCATTCGTACGCTTTTCTATTTCGCGAGCCCACGACATACCGGCTTTGCATTGGCCGTGGGCAGGTGGAAAGAAGATGCTGTAAGTGAGCTGAATTGGTTTTGCGTGAACACTGGTGACACTGACCGACATAAAAGATACAGCCAGAAAAACTGTGATTAATGTAACAAAAAGAATATTCTTTTTCATTTTGACCTCCAAACGTTAATTTTTTGGAACCCGCACTCATGTCAATATGGATCTGCAGGTATCACTACTTGCAAATTAGTATATAACCTGGTGTGATATAAACTAATTGAAAAACTTGAAAATAAGCGGGTATATCTTGAAAGCCTGCTTGACCACCTTGAAAAGAAAAACGGGCAGCAGGCATTAATACTTGTAGGTATAATAGGTGGGAAAGATAAATGCGGTTATATATTTTTCTTTCATGGTGCCTCATTAAGTACTGTTTGTTCAACCACAATAATACTTGACGACTTCGTAAAAAGTTCAACTTCGGCGTCAGATTAAAAATTTAATCCTCAAGATACTCAATGTATCCCTGTGGTCTTCGGCAAGCCTGTGACGAACTCAGCCAAGCCCTTGAATTTTCCACCATCGTGATTTTCTATTTGATTTTCCCATTACTGTCAAGCTTAATTTTAAGGGATTCCTATTTTATATTATTCTTAAATCCTCTTCTTCTTGATGGTCCTCTTAACTTTGCTAAGACTGCCTTCTCCATTTCTTCGGCCCGTTTTATTGTAGCGACATGAAATTCTTCTTGTTCCTTTTCTTCGATGTCAAAATTTACCCTTTCACTGATGCCGAAACGCATCCTTAGCACCTTTTCTTCTCTTGGGGTTAAAGTAGACAATATCTTTCTCGTCTGCTTCGCAAGATCCATATTGACTGCGGCTTCTGAAGGAGACATAATCTTTTTATCTTCGATAAAATCACCTAAGGAGCTATCTTCTTCTTCTCCTATAGGTGTTTCCAGGGATATAGGCTCCTTGGCAATTTTCAACACTTTCCTGACCTTCTCCAGCGGAAATTCCATTTTCCCGGCGATTTCTTCCGAATTGGGCTCTCTGCCTAATTCCTGTACCAAATATCGGGAGGTCCTGATGAGTTTATTAATTGTTTCAATCATGTGTACTGGAATTCTTATCGTCCTCGCCTGATCTGCTATTGCTCTCGTTATGGCCTGTCGTATCCACCAGGTGGCATAGGTAGAAAATTTATAACCTCTTTGGTACTCGAATTTGTCAACAGCTTTCATCAATCCTATATTTCCTTCTTGAACAAGATCGAGGAACTGCAGCCCTCTATTAGTATACTTTTTGGCTATGCTTACAACCAATCTCAGATTGGCTTCCATGAGTTTCTTTTTCGCAGCGGATGCTTTCTTTTCACCTGTCTCTATCGAAGAAACAATCTTCGTTAACTTATCTGTCGATATACTAATTTCAGATGTTATTCTTTTTCTGTCTTTCCGAGCTTTCTTGATGATCTTTTCATATTTTTTTAATTGATCAATGGAAATTCCGCTCTTCTTTAAGGCTTTTTCCTTTTCCTTAGAACTTTTCTTTATACAAGAGAAGAGTCCCGCTAGTGTTTTAAGAGACATGCCTGTTTTCTCTTTACAAACCTGAAGTTCTCTCTCAGCTCTTTTCGCCTCGATAAAGGCGATTTTGAATTCTAATACCATTCTATTGATATATTTTTTGCTGAAATTTACATTTCTGCACAGTTTCACAATTTTTTTTGTATTCTTTTCAATTTTTGTTTTGATTTTCTTTTTTTCAAGGTCATCCATGCCTTTTTCTTTTAGTTGATTTTTCAGGATTCCATTTTTCTTATCAAGTTTCTCTATTTTATCGATAAGATTCTGTACCCTTTCTTTATGTGCATCTTCTTCGATAAAACCTTTTTCATCTTCAAGGTTATCAACAACATCCTTTATCTTTACCCGACCGTTTCTCAACTTTATTCCAATATTCACAACATTCCTAGTAAAAAACGATTGTCTGAAAAGGGTGCCCATAACTTCTTTTTCACCCGCTTCAATTATTTTTGCTATTTCAACTTCACCTTCACGGCTCAGAAGATTTACAAGACCCATCTCGCGCAGGTACATTTTTACGGGGTCTCCTGTTTTACCCAGAACGGAAATGAGCGAAGGTGCTTCTCTTACAACCTCTTTTGCCTCTACAGGTTTTTCGTCAACTTTTCTAAGAGCTGCCATGTCATTCTTATCGGTATCAACAATGTCTATATTTTTCTCTCCGAAAAGCATGATAATATTATCTAACTCATCAGAAGATATAATATCGGATGGCAGCATATCATTGACATCATCATAGGTAAGGAATCCCTTTCTCTCACCCAGAATAGTAAGTTTCTTAACCTCATCCGAATGTAATATTGTTTTCATATCAACTTCTCCTTGCGTAAGATGGGATCCATCCTCGGTTTTTGACTTTTACGAATTCATCAAAACCATTTCTTCTTTTAATAATTTATCTTTTTTAATTATAAGCTTTTCTGACAATTCCGTATTACCCGTTCCCTGGGCCCTGGTTATTTCTCTCTGGATAGTTTCACGTTTATTTTTGTACCACTTGCCCCTCATTCTTATAATGGTGTCCAGAAAACTTTTATCAATAACAGTGGCGTCAAGAGGAGGTTGTTCCATCATCGACTTCAAAATTTTATCTTTTAGAACATCATCTTCCAAATCATCCACTAAATCCGAAACACTCTTTCCCTTTCCCCTCTTAAAGGCTTCTACAAGTATCTCTCCCAGTTTTTTCAACCCCGGACTGTAGAAAAAATCGAGCGTATTTTCCTTCACCACCACAGGAATTTTCTCGGGATATTCAATCATCATAGAGATAAGACTCAATTCCACCATATCCACTTTTCTGACTTCTTTCCTGTGAGATTCAACTTTTTCAGTTAAATTCTTATACCTTGCCGGTTTCTTATTTACCTCCGTCTTTAATACTCCCTGATCAACTCCTAACTTTTCCGACACTCTCTTTATAAAAAGATTCCTTTGAACCAGATTGCTTATATTTCTTATAAATGAAACGGAATCCTTCACAGAATCCAGGGTTTCCTCAAGCGTATCTTTTCCGCCTATTATCTTTTCTATATAATAATCAATCATAGAAGGAGAACGAGAAATAATATCCTCTAGCGCTTCTCCTCCGAATCTTCTAACATAATCATCCGGGTCACAGTCTTCGGGAAGGATTACCACCCTTGCATGCATCTCTTTTTCAAGAAATAATTGCAGGCTTCTTTCTACGGCATGTCTGCCGGCCTCGTCGGGATCAAAAATAACAGCCACGTTCCTCGAAAATCTTCTTATCAATTCTATCTGATCTTTTGTAAGTGCAGTTCCCAGGGCGGCAACTACATTGGTTACTCCTGCGCCCCAGAGCGAAAGGAAATCGAGATATCCTTCCACAATAATAGCGTCATTTTTTTTACTGATCTCTCTTTTTGTTTGATAAAGACCATACAGCGTTTTACCCTTAATATACACAGGAGATTCAGGAGAATTCAGGTATTTAGGTTCTCCCTTATCGATCACCCTTCCACCGAAGGCAACGACACTTCCATTGAGATCCATAATGGGGAAAATCAATCTACCCCTGAACCTGTCGTAACTTTTGCCGTTGTCCTTTGATATGACAAGACCTGCCTTCTCGACGAGTTCAAGAGGTATCTTTCTCCCATCAAAAAAATCCTTAAGATATCTCCATCCTTCGCGAGAATATCCCAACCCAAATTTCTTAACAACAGAATCATTTATTTCCCTCTCTTTGAGATAATCCCTGGCCGCTTTTCCCATATCTGATGAAAGGTTACCGGAAAAATACTCCGCGGCCATCTGGTTGATCCTGCCCAGCTTTTCTCTTTCACTCGCTACTTTCTTCTCTTGCCCACTCATATCTCTGATGGGAATAGTAATTCCCAACTTGCCGGCCAGGTGTCTGACAGCCTCGGGGAAAGACATATTGTTCATCTTCATCAAGAAGGAAATTGTATTTCCACTCTCCCCGCAGCCAAAGCAACGAAATATCTGTTTTTCAGGGTTCACAGTAAAAGAAGGAGTTTTTTCTCCATGAAAGGGGCAGAGACCAACAAAATTCCTGCCGGTTTTTTTTAAGGTAACATATTCTGAAACAACATCGACTATATTAGCCCTTGCTTTAACTTCTTCTATCTTCTCTTCGGGAATATGTCCTTTCAATATAATGATCCTTTTTTTCTGGTCAAAATTGAAATAATGAAGAAGTAAAAAGAAATGTAAAAATACGAGAAGTTATCTTAATAACTGCGTTTTTTGCGCAGATTCCGGTGTCAGAGGTCGGAGATCAGCGGGGGTTTTATAACATGCTTGATTGTGCCAAAAGCCCAATGGGTGGTAGCTGTCTTTTACTGACCCCTGATAACTTTGCGGCTTTGCCGCATTAGGTTAACATTGCCTTAACTTTTTCACTTACAAGCTTACCATCGGCTTTACCCGTAAACTTTGGCATAAGCGCTTTCATCACCTTACCCATATCACGGATACCCGTCGCACCTATCTTAGCTATCATCTTTGATATTTCTGCCTCTATTTCCTCTTCGGAAAGCTGTTCAGGCATAAACTCCTGAATAACCTGTAACTCATCTTCTTCCTTTTTAACAAGATCCAATCTCCCCCCGTTTCTGAATTGTTCGATAGAATCCTTTCTCTGCTTTACCATGGAAGATAATACCTGGAGGATCTCTTCCTCTTTGAGTTCCCTTCGCAAATCGATTTTCATATTGTGCAACGCCGCCTTAGCCAGGCGAAGTGCAGACAATCTTAATTTATCTTTACTCTTGGCTGCTTGAACCATTCCACTTTCAATTTTCTTTATTATAATATCCATAGATTTACCCTTGTTATCACGCTATTGGTTTGGCAACATAACTCCAAAATATGAACAATTTCACATGTCACTATCAAATGACCATGTAAAAAAGTATGTTCAAAATTTAATTTATTTACTTTTGGTAAATTGTCAATTCTTCATGTAGGTTTTTTATCAAATGAAACATCAGGCAAGATCATCTTTCAATTTTTCGCCGCCCAATACATGCAAGTGAAGGTGAAAGATGACCTGTCCGCCTTCTTCATTACAGTTTATGACAGTTCTGAACCCCCTCTTGTCGATTTTCTTGATTCTTGCCACTTCCTCGACGGCAGAAAATATATCACCTATTATATCCATATTTTCATGAGATACATCCATCAATGTGGGAATATGCTGCTTAGGGATAATGATAACGTGCACCGGGGCCATAGGCGTAATGTCATCAAACGCCAGGATTCTGTCATTTTCATACACCTTGTTACAGGGTATTTCTCCCTTGGCAATTTTGCAAAATATACAATCTTCCATTTATTTACCTCCTTATCCGTCAGCAAAACCTCCAATAGCCCACTTCGCACAAAAACTTTAAACTTTAAACTCGGAGCTTAAAGCCATTTCTATTGCATCTTCCAGGCGTAATGCCCCGCTATAAAGGGCCTTTCCTGCAATAACACCAATTACCCCAAAGCTTTCAACTCTAAGAAGTTCCTCAATGTCCTTCAGCCCTGACACCCCACCTGACGCAATAACAGAAATATCCACAGACTCGGCAAGATTCTTCGTATTTTCAATATTTACACCCACTTCCATACCGTCCCGTTTGATATCGGTATATACTATTGCATTTACGCCAAGGCCTTCATAACTCTTAGCTATCTCCACAACAGATCGGCCTGTTTCTTCCGTCCACCCCTCAACCAGTATCTCCCCTTCTTTTGCATCGATACCAAGTATAATGGATTCTCCATAAGAAGCGCAGGCCTCCATAACAAATTTTCTGTCTTTCAATGCTGCTGTTCCCAGTATGACCCATTTGACCCCCATACCGAGATATGCTTTAATGGTTTTCATATTTCTGATTCCACCACCAACTTGAACAGGAATATCTATTTCCCGGACCAGATTTCTTATAACCTCTTCATTTTGAGGGGAACCGGACTTAGAGCCGTCAAGGTCAACAACATGGATTCTCTCGGCCCCTCTTTTCTGCCAGCTTTTTGCCAGTTCAACAGGGTGATCCGAATATACGGTAGCGAGCGAGAAGTCGCCCTGCAGCAAACGTACACACTTTCCATCTTTCAGATCTATTGCAGGTATGACAATCATTCGCTATCTCTCCTCTTATATGAAATCCGAATTTTGCAGTGGCAATCTACCGCGATCTTTGCGACTTTACGGTGAGATGCAAAGGGCAAACATATATAAAAGTTTTGTATGATTCCAGTATTGATCATTGCAAGGCGAGAAACGCTGTTGTTTCGGGTTAATTTTTACTTATTTTCCATATCTGGGAATGTCTTTAGAATTTTGTCAACACCCGCTTCCGATAATTGCCTGGCAGTAACCCATTTTCCCCGCCCTCTAATAAATGATGACACGTCAAGGATGTTTTCCAGGAGAGAACCCTGAGTCTTATCAAATATACCTTTCCATACAAAGTTCCCATCACTCACCCTAAACAGATGAATACCGAAAGCAACGGATGCAGGTTGTTTGACAGAGTAATTATTTCCTTTTCTTTCTCTATATCGATATATGTATCCTGCCAAAACCACGTCAGCACCCAGTTCTCTACCGACTCTTTCAAATATTTCCCGGGGCGTTGCCTTAAATGAATCGGCCCGTACCCTTCTATAGGTTCCCCGTACTTTATCAACAGATATGAGAACAATCTGTTTGTGTGCCGTAAGCTTTTTTACAAGGATTTCCTCAATTATCACTTCAGGATTATCAGGACATGGGCAGGTTGAAAACATGATACCGCAAACAGGACATCGAACGAACTTAACAGAAGGGTCATTGGAAATAAGGCTTTGAAAAGGAATAACAGCAATTTTGTGCAATACAACTGCTTTCTCGTCTTGTGTGGCTGTTCCCATGCCTTTTGTGGAAAAACAGCCTGAAAGAAGAACAATTGCTAAAGAGATGTAAACCACAAGGGAAAAACGTTTCAAAAGAGTGAAAGACTTATGAACAGACACTTTGCTCCTCCCAGAGGCTTTGATTTCAGTAACCACCTTTCCGAAAAATCCAGGAAACGCTATTACACACTTTCGCCAGACCTCAAAGACTGCCTTTTGTAGACATGACTCCGCTGATCCGCGGATCAACAGAAACCGCCTTATTCAATGCACGGGCAAAGGCCTTAAAAACCGATTCTATGATATGATGTAAATTTCTACCATATATCACATTGATATGCAATGTTATCTCACTATGGTCACAAAAAGCCTTGAAAAATTCTCTAAATAAAATGGGGTCAAAATCTCTTATTCTTTTGTTGTTGAAATCAGCATTAAAAACCAGATACGGCCTTCCCGAAATATCCACGCTGACTTGTGATAAAGTTTCATCCATAGGCACAACAGCATAACCGTACCGAGTTATACCCTTTTTGTCTCCCAGAGCTTTTTTTATTACCTCTCCGAAACAGATTCCCATATCTTCAACGAGATGGTGATAATCCACTTCGGTATCACCCTGTCCCCTGACATTCAGATCGAACAACCCATGCCTTGTAAAAAGGGTCAGCATATGATCAAAAAAGGGTATCGTCGTTGATATTTCTCCTTTTCCTGTGCCATCCAGGGTTACCTCGATAGATATTTCCGTTTCCGTAGTTTTTCTATCTACTTTAGCTGTTCTTGTCACTATTAGCCTTCCTTTCACATAACCTTGTTAAGGGAATATTCTATGATACCTTCTGCTCCAGCTTCTTGAAGAACGGGAATTAAATCTCTCACAATGCTTCGGTCAACAATGGTCTCCACGGCAAACCATTCTTCATTATACAAACTTGATATTGTAGGAGCTTTAAGAGATGGGAGTAACAGAATAACCCTTCCTAAATTTTCTTTTGATACATTCAATTTTAAACCAACCTTACCTATGGCCAGGAGAGAACTATTTAGAAGTATCCTTATCTGTTCTATTTTTCTCTTTTTCCATGGATCAGCCCAGGCTTTTTTATTCGTAATTAGCTGGGTATTTGTTTTCATGAGTTCGTGGACAATTCTCAACTTGTTTGCCCGGAGTGTAGTCCCTGTTTCGGTAACTTCAACTATGGCATCTACGAGGCCTTCAACCACCTTGGCTTCAGTAGCTCCCCAGGAAAATTCGACCTGAACATTTATACTTTTCTCCTCAAAATACTTCTTTGTAAAGTTCACAAGTTCTGTGGATATCTTTTTCCCCTCCATATCTTCCAGGGTTTGAATGGGAGAATCTTCCCTTACAACCAGGACCCATCTTGCCTGCCTCACCGATACCTTTGAATAAACAAGATCTTGAATTATTACGATGTCTGATTCGTTCTCAATAATCCAATCTCTTCCCGTAAGACCGAGATCAAGTGTTCCATTCTCAACATATCGTGACATTTCCTGAGCTCTTATAAGGGCACATGAGATTTCCTCATCATCTATATCCGGGAAATAGCTTCTTCTATCATAAGAAATCTTCCACCCGGCCCGTTTGAAAAGCTCAATCGTCCCTGACTCAAGACTTCCCTTGGGTATTCCCAACTTCAACTTTTTCATTACTTATAAACTTCCTCCGGATTAAATACTCTCTCTTCGACTATTTTTAGCTTCCCATCAGACAATTTTCTATGGAAACATGATTTATAGCCCAAGTGACATGCCGCTCCTCCTACCTGTTCCACTTTTAGCAAAATAGTATCAGCATCACAATCTATTCGTATTTCTCTGACTAATTGTACATTGCCCGATGTTTCTCCTTTTACCCAGAGGGTATTTCTCGATCTGCTCCAGTAGGTTGCCTTCCCTGTTTCCAGTGTTTTTAACCATGACTGTCTGTTCATATAGGCAAGCATCAGGATATCGTTTGTTTCATAATCCTGAACAATAGCCGGCAAAAGCCCATTGCCTTTATCAAAATCAAGTTCTATCATTTATTATTTTTCTCCCAAGGAGATTAAAGCTCAAAGGCGAAAGGGTTAACCCAGATTTCCCGATTACAGGATTAATCCCTTTAGCCTTTAACCTTTCTCGACTGGCATCAACGTCTTCGCAAAAACGCAGTTATTATGGATAAAGAATTTAACATATTTACATTGTAGCTATCTAAACTAATTTAAGATTTATGTTTTAGCAAGTATTATTTTCTCAATTTTGGACTTGCCTCGACATACTTTTTATGTTAACAAAAAAGTTATGGGAAATAAGGATATTTTGTTGCGCCATGGTCGTAGCATTCCTTCTGGCTAGTAAAACCTAAATTTTTCAAAAAGGAGGTAAATTATGCAGGTGTTGATTGGTGGTGTTGTGGCGGCAGTCTTGGGGTTTGTAGGCCTTATAGCTTGGTGGAAACAGTTTCTCCTGATACTTATGGGTGGAATTCCAATAGCTTTACTCCTCGGAGGCGCTCTCGCTATCTATGTAGGCTATGATGAGATAAAAGATCAGATGCGGGAAAAGAAGGAAAAGGAAAAAAAAGATGAAGAAAAAGAAGATGAATTGAGTAAAGCTAAAAACGAATTGGAAAAAGCAAAAGCGGAAGCAGAAAAATACAAAGCGGAAGCAGAAAAGGTTAAAGAAAAACCAAAGAAAAAAGAAGAAAAATAAGAAAACATCAGATTTTGCTATAATGAGGGGCTGAAAGACTCCTATTTAAAATTTACCTACATCAAGCAAAAATTCTTGACAATAATCTAATATGTATATAGATTCGCTTTTTTGGGGCCCATAGCTCAGTTGGAAGAGCCACCGGCTCATAACCGGTAGGTCCCTGGTTCGAACCCAGGTGGGCCCACCATTAATACTGACATTAAGGAATAGCTGGTTTGGACTGTTTGTGGTACAGAAAAATGCATATGAGAAGCACATGTTCAGGACACGATGAGAGTCATTAGAAATGCACCAGATTTTGGTGCATTTTTTTTGTATATTCATAAGATGAGCGGGGGGACGTTTTGAAAGAACAGATATTACTCTTGGTCGAACTTCAAAAGATTGATTCTGGAATCAAGAGGATGGAGATTAGAAAGAAAGAATTGCCGGGAGTGTTGGATAAACTCAGAGAAGAGTTGCATCTTTCTGAAGAAAAGATGGAAGATGAAAGAAAAAAAATAGATGACTTATATAAAAGACACAGAGATGGAGAGAATGATCTCAAAAAAAGGAATGAGGACCTGAAAAAAATAAAGAGTCGCCTTTTTGATGTAAAAACAAATCGTGAATATCAGGCGTTGCTTAAGGAAATGGATATTATTAGTGAAAAAAATGATAAGACAGAAAATGATATCATTGATGTTCTGGAAGTGATTGACAAAGTTAGGGAAGGATTGGAAGAAAGAGAAAAAGAGTTTAATGCTCTTCGTATAAAACAAGAAAAAGAAATAATAAAAATTGAAAGTGAAATAAATTCCATTGATTCTGTTCTGCTGGATATCAGGGGGAAAAATAGTGAAATAAAAGGAAAGATTAATACGGATCTTCTGGAGAAATATGACATTATTAAACAAAAAAGGCATGGTAGGGCTGTTGTACAGGTATGGGAAGGAATTTGTGGAGGGTGTCATGTGAATATTCCTCCGCAGATGTATAACGAGTTGCAACAATCTGAAGTTTTGATGCTTTGCCCGCACTGTAACAGGATTATTTACTGGAATGATAAAAATAATGGTGAAAAATAAGAGATTTGATCTTTACACAGATGGAGCCAGTCGTGGGAATCCGGGCAATGGCGGAGTCGGAGTTGTTTTGTATGATGAAGATGGAAATGTTTTTGCAACAGCAAAAGAATTTCTCGGTGTGTGTACCAATAACGAAGCAGAATACAAAGCCCTTATACTTGGTTTGAACGAGGCCCTGAAAAGAAAATGCAGGGACCTCTCTATCTTTCTTGACTCGGAATTGCTTGTCAGGCAGATAAACGGAATTTACAGGGTAAAGAACAAAAATCTTCAAGGTCTCATGAAAGAGATAAGGAAGCTACTGTCATTTCTCGATGAATATACGGTCAAGCATGTTGAAAGAAGCAAGAACAGAGTAGCCGATCAATTGGCGAATGACGCGATTGACGAGGCATAAGACCAAAGTTTGAAGTTTTGGGCCTTGAAACTTTAGACTTCAAACTTGCAATTGTCAGAGTAGATTGGATGATCGCTGGTTCGGTTTACCGGACTGGAGGAAAGTCCGAGCTCCATAGGGCAGGATGGTTGCTAACGGCAACTGGGGGTGACCCTAAGGAAAGTGCCACAGAAAATATACCGCCCTGGGGAAGAAGCTTATGTGCCATTCCCCGGAGTAAGGGTGAAAAGGTGAGGTAAGAGCTCACCAGTTTTCCGGGTGACCGGGAAAGCTTGGTAAACCCCATCCGGAGCAAGACCAAATAGGAGAGCATTAAGAGTGACCCGCTCGATGTTCTCGGGTAGTGTCGCTTGAGGCAGCAGGCAACTGTTGTCCCAGATTAATGATCATCATTCCCTTTCGGGAAAACCTTAATGGGAAAACAGGACTCGGCTTATAGATCTACTCTGACAATTTAGTCTCTTAATTGTAAAGTTCGTGTAAAATTGGCTTCGGCGTGAGACTTCGGCATGAGCTCAGTCGAACCGTCGAACGCTCAGCCGAACGGCAAAAAAATTAGTAACTACTCAGGTTGACAGGTTCAAGCCTGCCTTGGAACGACTTGATAGCATTCCCGGTACAATCGCACTGAGTGCTGCGCCAAGAGTTTCTACGCAATGGGACAGGGGTTCACGGTTCAAAGATTCACGGTTGGCCGCCTTTTCCCATTCAACATTCGATGTTGGATGTTCGATGTTCATCCTGGTTCCGGCTTGTCCGGGTCAGGGTTAATAAAAAAGGCCGGGTTCTATTCATCCCCATCATCATATTCCTCATCATCGTAGTAATGGGCTTCCTGTGATTCCGGAGGGACTTCCGCCTCAATGGAACGGGTGATTCCCCTTGCCAAAATGATAGAAATGAGAAAGAGAATAATAACGGAGGCAACGATGATTATAATGATCGTTGTCATCCATGCCGTTGCTTCCTTTTCTATGTCTTTGGATGCTTTTATGGATGTTTCATTGAACTTTTTCACATCCACTTCCATTCCAACCCATCCGAATCCTGCAGGCTTGGGATAACTCTTGCAGTAAAATTCTATCGGCGCATAGGCCGCGAATTTTGTATGACCTGCGAATTTAGAGATTTTGCTTCCCGACTTTCCAGCAGCCGCATCCCTGGCAATCTCCGGCAGGACAGTATCCATAAAGCCGAGGAGATTAAGATTCAGGACACCTTCTCCCTTTTTGATCATTTCGTCTAAGGTTTTCTCTGTAACAGGCGGAACCGGTGTCCCATTCCTGTAAAGACCGGCTATATGGTAATCATTCGGATGGGAGATCATAAACCCCCTGTTGTCAACCATATAGGCGTAGTCTCCTGTCGACACATCCGCCTCTAAAACATAACCGGCCTTGGTCGGTATGATATTATCCGTAAATTTTGCAAGATGTCTTGCATCAAGGGCAAGGGTAATAATTCCCGTAAATCCATCCTTGTCAAAAAGTGGTGTGGCCATGCGAATGATTCCTGTGAATCTCTTCCCCTTTTCAAACTCAGACCTGTTCACATACCAGCCGGTAACATGGGACATATAAACATCACCCTTGGCAAGATTCTTCGTCTTTGAAAAATAATCTTCTGATCTGTAAGTGGTGTTTGCGGGATCACTGACACTGACATTCAGCAGCCTGGCCTTCGGAACGATCTCTCCGCTGACAATCTTGATAAGCTCATTCCCCGCCTTGTCCACGAGAGATATCTCCGTGTATAACGGTGCGAGGATCTTGACAATCTTGCCTTCTTTCTTTACCCAGAGAGGCTGTTTGTTTCTATTCGTAAATTCTTTGTATGCCGTCTCTGTTGTGGGAAGGATCGTTGCGATCAACATGCCCCTCTCCCTTTCCCGCAGAAAATCGGCAACCCCATCGGCTACACGAACAGCGCGCAGTTTGATCTCATTCTGAAACTTCTCATCCAAGACAACAGAGGCCCGCTTCCTTGCCGTGTCCCCTAATTCAAAAATGCCCCTCGTGATCAAAAAAGCCACCAGAAGCAAGGGGATTACGATAAGGAGGAAGAATACCTTTGATGCAGTAAAAAACTGCTTATCTTTTTTAATTTCTGCCATTATCATTCCCCCTAACTGTAGTTAGTTTTTGAGATTTATTTATTTGATGCTATCCCAAAAAATAGCTTACGTAAGGGTTCGCGTAGAGAAGAACAAGCGAAATAACCAGGGCATAAATGGCGATTGATTCTGCCATGGCCATACCAACCAGCATGGTCATCATGATTTTTCCCTGAGCTCCGGGGTTTCTTCCAACCGCTTCGGACGCTCCATTACCAATGCTACCTATTCCTATCCCTGCGCCAACAGCTCCTACACCGATGGCAAAACCTGCCGCAATCATGGCGCCTACGGAAAAGATAACCTTTACGTAAGCACCCTCCGACGGAATGGTCTCCGCGGCAAATAGAACCGGCGAAGATAACAGTACAACCGCTATTGTTGTGATTAGAGATAATAACACTTTTACAGATTTTCGTAACATCTTTTTCTCCTTTCATGATCAATTTGTAATTTTACAGTTTCCGAGGAATTCTCCTGAAACTACTGACCGTATAGCAACAGACATGCCACACATGCTGCAGAAACTGAGATTAATTCTAACATCATACAACCACTTGTTTATTTTCTCAACCGAAATATCATCAATGGCAGCATTTTATGTCATACCGTTTAACATTTTGTTAAATCCACACCATTAATTTAACGAAAAGTGAAATATGAAAACTAATACGGCAAAGCCGCAAAGGGCTGAGCAATGAGAACTGAGAGCTAAATGCTAAAGGCCCGGAG
>Ga0209121_10001703_pt1 | contig 23012 bp, 12 predicted proteins | sample Cruoilmetagenom3_FD_187292 | JGI IMG/M metagenome (GOLD analysis project Ga0209121, IMG submission 187292) | Oil polluted marine microbial communities from Coal Oil Point, Santa Barbara, California, USA - Sample 3 (SPAdes) (version 2) | ecosystem: Environmental > Aquatic > Marine > Oil seeps ... | reverse complement strand
CACGTGCACCCTGGTCTTCGATCTGGAACCTGGTATACACCGACTGAATGAATTTCGTCAGGAGCCTGATTTGTCAGCCACTTTCGGCATTGTCGATCTTTTCGCCGGTCCAGGCGGACTTGGCGAGGGCTTTGCCTCCCTCGTCGAGGACGGACATGCGCCGTTCCGGATCGGCATCTCGGTCGAGAAGGAGGCATCGGCCCATCGCACCCTGACGCTGCGCGCGTTCCTTCGTGAATACCAGGCTCTTCACGGCGCCTTGCCCGACCAGTTCATCGATTTCCATGCGGGGCTTGTCCCCGAGCCGGATTGGTCAGCAGTCGACGCCGAAGCGTGGCAACTTGCCATTGATGAGGCTCGTGCACTCGAACTCGGCACTGAGGCTGCTGCGACGGCGATTGACGGTGCCATCGCGAAGCTACGCAAAAACCATGACGATACGATTCTGATCGGCGGACCGCCCTGTCAGGCTTATTCCCTGGTGGGGCGCGCCCGGGCGAAGGGCAAGCTCGGCTATGTGCCTGAAGAGGATGAGCGGCACTACCTTTTCCGAGAGTACATCCGCGTGCTCGACAGGCTTCGTCCCGCCGCCTTCGTGATGGAAAACGTAAAGGGCATGCTGTCCTCGACTGTCGAAAGCCGACTTGTGTTCGAGATGCTGATGGAGGATCTGTCCTCGCTCGGCACGGGCCACGGTCATCACTACGAGCTGCTGGCTGTTCGGGTGGAAGATGGAAAAGCCAGCCTGCAAGAAGCAGCGCGACCGTCAGATTTCATCGTGCGGGCCGAGCAGTTCGGGGTCCCGCAACGGCGCCACAGGGTGATCATCGTCGGAATTCGGTCCGACCTTGCGGGCAAGGCTGCCCGCGCCGAGATTGCCGTCTCGGGCCTGACGCGAACGGTCAGTGACGTGATCGGGACTATGCCAGACCTGCGCAGCGGCATCAGTCGTGGTCGAGACGATTCATCGGTTTGGCGAAACGAGGTTGTCGAAGCGGCGAAACTCCTGGCGAGCATCCATAAGGGCAAGGAGGACGGCCCGCTTAGGGAGGCGTTCTCATCCGTTGCCAAGCGAATGAAGTCGGGCGCGCCGAGCCGTCGGACGGCGTCTTGCCTGCCGGATGGCTATGGCACCTCGAACGATGAACTGCTGCGGTGGCTCGAGCGGCCGAACCTGCGTGCTGTTGCCCAACATGAGACGCGCGGACACATGGCCTCGGATCTGGGACGGTATCTGTTCGCCGCTGTGTTCGGAGCAGTGCGCGGCTATAGCCCAAAGGCCGCCGATTTTCCCCTCGCGCTGAGCCCGGATCACCGGAATTGGCACAGCGGCGTCTTCAATGACCGTTTTCGAGTCCAGCTTGCCGACGCGGCCGCGACTACCGTAACGAGCCACATCTCCAAGGATGGACATTACTTCATCCATCCCGATCCGATGCAGTGCCGCAGCCTGACGGTACGCGAGGCGGCCCGGCTGCAGACCTTCCCTGATGACTACCTCTTTCTCGGCAACCGGACACAGCAGTACGTCCAGGTAGGAAACGCCGTGCCGCCGTTTCTTGCTCGGCAGATTGCGAAACTGCTTTGGATCGCGTTGGGCTAATTCCTCTTATCCTCGCCGCTCGACTTTGCTCCCAATTCTCTTTCGCAAATTCTCAACGTCGACCGTCAATTCTGATATATTTTCAAAACGACCCAAAAGATAATTCAAAGAATTGGTTTCCGAATGCCCCAGAGCGGCTTTCTTGTCGCTGAGTTTAGCAAGCGCGCGGCTTGACTTGGGCGACAACCAGCTTCGTTCTGCAGCAATCTGGCGCACCCGAAGAACAGAAGAGCTAATCTCTTTCTGCGTGGGCATTCCATGTTCCATATTGCTCTTGCTGTCAGGGGGCTTGCGGTTGGTGACTTTCGCGGCGGTGGCTTTCTTAGGCCGCGCGCTCTGATGCACCGGTTCCACCTCGTCTTTCCGGTTCTCAGCATTGGGCAAAGCTCTTCTAAGTAGGTCCGAGTCGGACCAGTGTCGGGTGAATGTGCCTGCGACGTTAAGTACATGCTCAATCGCAGCTCGTTCTCGCTTGGAGAGTGGTGCTGATTGCTGTGACGCTTTATCAAGCGCCGCCGCCGCTGACAGCCAGCGCCGACGCAACGCAAACTCTCTCAGGCGCACAAATGCTTCTAGGTGTTGGAAAGAGCCGTCTAGAGATCCAGAAGTTTCTTGCTGCTGCTGGTTTTCTCTGGGGGCCCTCGCAGAACTGGTGTCTATCGAGTTGGCGGGAGACTCAAACTCGAACTCTTCGAGGGTCCAGTCTTCTTCGTCGTGATCCCAGCGGATCACGTCGACCTTTTGAAATATGCCTCGTGCCTGCTTACCACGGTGGGAATTGAAGTACTCTTCTGCGCTCACCTCTGCTTTGAAAGCGCCCGAAGAATGCGGGGTGAAATTATCCAAATCACCTTCCAAATCTGAAGCAATTGTTGAGCCGAAATTCACTGAATTGGAGGACTCAGGCTTGGAAGGTTCATCCTGAACTTTAGCATATTCATTCGCATCACTTTTAATATTTCTTGCAATCACTCCATTGGAGGTTGGATAATCATTTTCCCGCTCGCCTGAAGTGAGCGGCCGCTGCATCATCAAGTCGGATACCTTGCGCAAGCCAGTCATCGCCATATTTGGATTTTTTACAACTACTAAAAAATAGTCGATAATATCTCCGTTTATTCCAAGATCTGCCTGCAGTTTGCGGCCATATTTCTCCCAAGTGCCTACCCAGCCATATGGACCACGGAAGGGATAGAATTCCATTGCAAAGTGCAAACGTTCCAAAACAGCTTCGGCCACAAAATCAAATGATCCACGGCTCGAAAGGTCAAATATTTCTGAAATTTCTTCGACCTCGTCAGGTGAGAAACCCCATGTCGAAAGCCAAAGAACAGTACTCATTTCCGCTTTGTCAATTCGCCTCTTCGGGTTTGCCTTAGCACTACCCCAAGGTCGGATTTGCGACTTATCGTTCACGATTGGCGTAACTCTTGGATTGATCCTTGGAGTGCTGGGAAGTTGGCCGTCTTGACCTGGTTCCAAGTATCAGCACGCTTTGCAACTTCCGAAAATTGCTGTCCCGGGGCAATCCGATTAAACTCGGCGTTCACGACCACCGCCCAGTCCCAGAGCAAGTCGCGCAGACCACTAGAAATCCCCTGCCGCATCCAGATCTGCTCGAGGTCAATCCTGTCGCCGAGCTTTTCTGAAACAACAGCAACGACATAGGTGGCAATGTTCACGTAGCCTTGGCGAAAGATCTCTTTTGCATCTTTCGTTTTTATCATGCTTTCGATCGCCTTGAACAAGATGACCTTCGCTATCATCGCGCGAAACCACTTTGCATCAAGTGGACTAGGAACGACATTTGGATCGTCGTCTAGCGCGGCCATGAGTGCTGCGAAATTCTTTTCGCCTCCAAGCGCGACCTGGTTGGGCTTTCCGCGCCAAGTTTCATGATACTTGGCAATGTCGTTCTTGGTCAGTTTGCGCCTTGGTGGGATCATCTCCTTCAGCTTGCGCCGTTTGGCAGGTGTAGTGCCCTCTCTCAGCAGCATGACGTTGTAGGCGCCAGCCGCCCGCTCGTAGAACCAACGGGTAGCGCCATCCGGGCACCAAGTGTCGTTCGCAAGTTTTTCGAGCTCTCGATGGAATGGGCGATTTGCCGAGAGGTCCGACATTTTCACCGCGTTCTGGCTGTTTGCATAACGCGAGACGTTGCTGATCAACCGCTCACGTGCTTCGTCTTGAGAGCCCTTGAGAATGATGATCTTGGCCGGAACCATGACATGGCTCAGATCGATGGTACGGTCGTCGCGCGACGCGAAATAGATACTCGAGGTTGTCTGGCCACCGTTCACGATCTGCAGCCCCTTCAAGAATGACAGACCCAGATTGCCGTCATCGGAACGCTCGAACGCAGCTTCGTCGCAAACCAGGACAAGGCCGTTATTGAACGCGAGAAAGTGCTCCGGTTCCTTTCGTAACGTTTCGACTATGCCTTTGTTCACCGCACGTTTGTTTCCGAGGAAAGTGCGGATGTTGGCTTCGAGCAGCGTCGTACCGTAACGAAGATAAAGATCCCGAATAAGTTGCCCGGGAATAGCCGTTAGGGCGTATTCGTAATCTGCGTCAGGGTCAGGGACGTGGACACAGGGCAGGGGTCGACCTAGCGACTGAACGAAACTGACTGCAAGTTCATCCCTTGGTTTTCCTTCGGTGTGTCGAAACAGCCGCTCGATGTCCATCGCCTCGACGGCCACCATCTTCTGATGAACCTCCTTGTTTGAGAACCGCTTGGTCTTGGTTCGCCCGTCTGTGATCACGAACACCCGAAGTCGATCGATGTCGTTCCATCGGGAACGGATGGTTGCAACGAGGTCCCTGACAGGGTGGGTAGGATCAATTTTCGTGTCGAGCTGGCCGCTTGCAGCGCGAAAGAGAAAACGCACGCCTTCACTGGCGGTTCCAGTGGCATCTGAGTCGCGGAGATCGTTCAATTCGTTAGTCCCGAAATAGTGGGTCACGAACAGGTCGAGCGCCGTTTCATCTGAGCTGAGGGCATAACCGGTGATGCGCAGTCTGGCGTTACCGACCTTGCCGTTCCAATGGCAAACGGTCGGCGCGTCGCATATCCCGGTTTCCGCCACATGCTCCATCACCATTTCGGCAAAGACGAGTTCCTCCGAAGGAAAGGGGCCCTCACCATCCGCCACGCGTTCGGCGATGATCGTCTGCAGGTCAGATCGGAAATTGTGGTGAAATTCTTCAAGGCTCATGTCATTCCAGTCCAAATTCGTTGATAAGATCGGTAATGCCGACGGAGGCGACTTCCAGAGCATCGAGATCGAGCACATATGCAGCTGAACGGATGGCGACTGGCAGGGCAGCACGCGTGAGGCGCGGCATGTCACCTTCCGAGCGAAATACCCTCGTATCCTTCAATGTCAGCGTTCGGCCATAGAGCGGCGCATGCTCGTCGAGGTACCCCATCACTATCAGCAAGGCTTCGAAGCCGCGTTGCACTCCAGCATGCTTAAATCTCTCGCGGAGTTCGGAGACGAAATCGACGAGCGAAAAACCGTCCGTGTTTTCTTCAAATCGAAACCCACAAAGAAGAATGGGCGCCCGATTACCATCCAGCTGCTCGATGCTATTGATCCGGGCAAGGAAGCTGCCGGTCCGAACCGTGCTTTTCACTTCGATCGCGCCGCCGCGTACGTGAAAATCCTGCGCCGCCCTCAATGGTCCCTGCCAGCAGTCGAGAGCACCGGCTCCCAAGGAGGTGTCCGCGAGCAATCTGAGCATCCATAATTCGCCGAGAAGGCCGATCTGTGCATCGGGTGAGAGAGGGCGGTGCGTTCGCGCCATGAACGCCTGCCACTCCCGGACGCGTTCAAGGAAGGCCTCTATCACATCCCGATTGGGCGTGCCGGCTGCGGCTTCCAGTGTTCGCAAGACATCGATGACCATGATGGCGAAGATGTCCGGCGACCCTTCCGGCCGTCTCACCAAGGCGATGGCCGTATTTCCGGCAACGATAGTCTGACCCTCGATAATGGCGACATCGAATCCCTTGCCTTCAGGCAGCCGTGCCGGGTTCACTGACCACGAGCTGGGAAAGGAGACAATCAACGCTTCTCGTCCAAGGGGAAAGTGGCAGCCTGCCTCAACCGAGACAGCGCCCATCCCGGTGAGGTGAACAAAGCGCCAGTCTTCACTGGCTTCCTGGCGCGCGAGCGCTCTCCATGCCCGTACAAGCCCCTCTTCAGTCCACCCAGTCATTGAGGCCTCCCCAGAGAACGCTGTTGGCGATGTACCTCGAGTTAGAGACCCTTCTCTCGGAAGTGCTCGATGGGAAACTGATTGCCCAGGCTACTACGGGGTGGGCATCTGCGAGTTCTGGAACCTCAGCACCGGCAGGATCGAGCAGGTAGAGCATCAGCAGGCCGCGTTCTCGTCGAGCCGGAATATTCGCTTCAACCACGCCGTTTCCGAGAACGTGACGGATCTGCGGACCTCTGGGTTCGGACGGTGGTTCCTTGCCTTCGTTTCGATCCGTATCATTGCGCCAAGTTTTTTGGCTGAGTTCGAGGGCAGCCTTCCACTCTGCCTCTGTCAGATCTATGGCTTGATCGCGGGGGGAAATGAGAGTTTTGATAGAGTATCGATCTGCATGCTCAGCTGCTCTGCGGCGATCCAACATTTTGACCGACGCGCCACCAACCGACTTTTCTGTTCCGGGCTGATCTTTTCCGATCAGGGCCACGGTCCAGTTCGTAAGTTCCTGATCTTTATTCATTTCCTCGATGAAGTCTGCGATCAGTGGGCTCATGATCCGGAAGCTGGCCGCGTGGGTCCTGTACTCACGGAGGAACGAGATCACGCTGAGTGCCGACACATCTCGCCACAGGTGACCGTTCCACTTCTGACCGTCGGGCACGAAGTGCTGGCGGTTTAGGTCCGTCGATGGGCCAAGTGCGCTGATGAAGCGATCCGCGGCATTGAAGTTTGCCGCGATGTCGTCCTTCCGATTCGGAAACACGATGGTCTGCAGCAGATCGCCGGAATAGGTTAGCTGCATCGCGCGCGCGTTCCGCATCTTTGCCCGCGATGTTACGGTCAGCACGGAGTGGGATTTCACGCGCAGGCCGAACTGCTTGGGCGTAGCACCGGCCGCAACCATATTGTCAAACTCTTGGCGTAGCTCTTCGGCTGCATCGGCGATATGACCGAACCACTCCACCATTTCTTGGGATGTATATAGGCGGCAGACATCGAGGTAGCCGTCACGGTAACCGAACCACCGACCCATTTGCATAAGTGTGTCGTACATGCGTGCGGTTCGCAGGAAGTAGCTTGTACAGAGACCCTCGAGCGTCAGACCACGCGCCAGCTTGTCGCCACCGATGGCGATAACCTTCAGGCCGGTGGCGTCATTCTCGGCATAATCAAGAGCGTCCTTCGCCGTGCCGTTGATCTCGCGCACGCGAATGTCCGACAGAACGTCCGGCAGAACGTCACGAATATCCGTCCATGAGAAGTCTTCCAGCGTCTCTCCTTCGACAAGGGCATCTCGGATCCCTCGCATGCCGGGTAGGAAGGCCGCTTCATATTCCTCGCGCATCGATTCTTCGAGGGAAGCGAGTTCGATACCGCGGGTGTATCGGCCTTTCATGTCCCTCACGTAGGAGGCTACCTGATTGAAGACTTCATTCTGCACTGAGGTGAAGCGGGTCACGTGGATTAGCATGGAAGAGTGCTTGTCGCCGTGTCCGCGCAGTTTCCGTATGGCACAGGCATAAACGAATGACCGGATCGCTTCCGCGAGCGAGTCCGGCACGCGATCTTCGCCCTTCCAGCGTGGTCGATGCCCGTTTTTGTGCGGCTTCATTTCAGGTGAAGTTGTCGACTTGCTAGGCATCCAAGGCTGGAATTCATCGTCTGATAATGTGCGCACTAGTGGCAGGTCTTCTGGCATGCTTGAAGCGGATCCGAACACGCGCCCCGGTCCGACGTAGTTCGATGGTGCCGAAAGGTTGGTGATGAATGCCGAGGGGAACAGGTCGGGGCCGTGCTCCTGCGTTTCACCTCGCTCGTGAATAAAGATGTTTGCAAAGGGTGTCGCCGTATAGCCGACGTACGCCTTGCGTGCGAAGTGGTGCAGAATCGCCCGGATGAGCCTGTTGATGGTTTTCGGTTGATGCTCGAGATCTGGATTGCCAAAATCATCCACGACGTTTTCGCCCGTATCCACTGAACCATGATCGGACTCGTCGTCGATCACAAGAATTGGCAAATTGGTGACCAGCTTGCGACCTGTTACGGGATCGATGTGATTGGCGACGCGATTGCGGATCCAGTGTAGCAAGCGCTCCAGGACTGTCTTGTTCTTCTTGACCACGAACAGCCACGGTCGCTGTTCGGGACTGATATTCATTTTGGCGGCGACAGCCGTATTGAAGTCGCCCTTGTCACTTCGATTAGTTGCGGCATTGGGACGGACGGATGTGTCGTTGTCGATCAGCCCGACCCCGACCGCGGGAAGCTCATCGGCATCCGCGATCGTGGCAAAGCCGAGGAATCCCTCGTCGAGGCGGATCTGGGTCTGAGCTCTCAGGTTATTGTGCAGACCGGCAAGCACGATGATGATCTTGTAACCGGCGTCGGCAGCCTTGCAGATCAGACCAGTGTAGTTCCCGGTCTTTCCAGACTGCACGTGGCCGACCACCAGACCGCGACGATCCCAAGCGCCTTCACGGATCGGATCCTCGAGGTTTGACAGGACTTCATCGGTGGCAACGTCGAGGGCGTCGAGGGCCGTCCACGGGATTCGCGTCTCCATGTATTCGGAGTAGCGTTGCCAGTATGTCCAGCCCCTTTTTCTTTCAGCGTCGAGCCAGGGAATATGGTTCTCTCCGCTTGAGAGGGTGGCATTCTGGCCAACGGTGCGGCTTGATCGACGGATCAGTTCGTCAACGAGAGCGTCCCGATCGACGAGGGCAAAATCGTCTTCCATCATAATCGCGAGCTTGGTCAGCTCCTTTTCGATCATTTCTGGCGTGACTGGGCTCTGAGCCCGCTCTGCGGCGAGGCGAAGCATATTCTGCGCCATCGAGAGTATTGAATCAAAAGCCTTCTGATTGGAAATCGTCATTGTTTAACTTTCACTTCAAGGGATGAAACCAGATCGAGGTGCCTGTCGAATGGGGGCGTGCGACCGAGCCGTTCGCGCGCCTCAGCAGGACTGAGACCACGAAATTCCACGAGTGCTTCAAACATCGAGGACAGCGTCTCCATCACTTCGTTGTCGGGTGCCCCGGCGAAGCCTGTCCTCGGCGTCTCCTTGTCTTCTGCGGTATCCAGCCAGATGCGCTGAACTGGAACTGTCTCCTCGATGAGCCTGAGAACAGCGAGGATGTCAGGCTTGAGCGATCCGGCGCGCGACAGGATCGAGGCGACGAGGTCATGGTCACGGGCAATCCGGTAGGATGTACCTTGTGCGGAGCGCCGCACTTGCCAAGCTTCAGCAACAGCGTTCGAGCGCGTGCCCGAAACAGGCGTGATGTGACCCCGGTGGGCGAAGACCCGTCTCGCGGTATCTCGCGTTTCTGATGCCAGACGGTGAAGCTGAGACCGCAGACGTACCGGAGGACTGGCTGTCGACTTCAGGACATTGATCTTCCATTCGGCGTCCGCGCTGTTCGGTATGTCGAGACGGATTCGGGCAAGCCTGTGGGCTTCATCGCGCGGCCATGGCTTGCCTCCATCGCCCAGGCCCAGCCAGCCCCCAGCGAGAAGGAGACGCTTGTTGCGGTAGACGTAGAAACCCTCCTGCTGCGTCCAACCTCCGGGCCCAGCGGCGATTTCCTGTTCTGCGGGCTTAAGCATGTCGCGATGCGGCAGGACGTGGCATTGAACCGTCACACCCGTGGTGTGGAGGATGCGATACTCGGGGCTTTCAAGTGCCTTGCCAGGATGTCCCATCAGGTATGGGTCCCAAGGCTTCATACCTCTACCGTTGAGAAGGAGGCGAAGCTTGGGCTGCTGGCCATCCAAGAGACGATGAAATGTCATCGCAAGGTGCGCCTCGACATGATCGGCGAGCTCGATCATGTCAGTGGCGGCGAAGCCATCGGTCACGATACGGTCGAGCTTCTCCCAGAGGACGATGGTGCCGTGGTCCATCTGCTCAAGCGGCGCAAGCAGATGCTCAGATCCTTGCGCAGGCCCTTCAAAGAGTGGCCATTCGGCGCCCGGCTCTTGACCAATGAGGTCAAGATCCCAGCGCAGGCACACGACAGGTCCGCCATTCTGCCGACTGGCTACAGTCAGTCGTCGAGCCTGCGAGAAACTCGCTGTCTTCAGGCCCAGCCCGAAGCGCCCGAGGTCGCTGGCGGCGCGTTCTGCCCGCGGATCGCGTGCGCCGAGCCGCATCCCTGCCTCCAGAGCCGCGTCGTCCATGCCGTCGCCGTCATCAACGATCCTTACCCAGCTCCCCAGACCGGCCCATTCGAGATGAATGGCCACCTCGCCTGAGTTCGCAGCGATGGAATTGTCGACCAGATCGGCAAGTGCAGTAGGAGGCGCGTAGCCGAGCCCCCGAAGGGATTCGAGCATCGAGCCAGGATGAGGAGGAGCATTTCTTACACCCATGCAATCACATCCCTAGCAATTCCTGGAGACGACGCTTGCGACCCGGATGGGAAAGACGATCGAGGCCCTTTGCCTCGATCTGTCGAATGCGCTCGCGGGTCACTCCATAGAGCTGACCTATCTCCTCGAGGGTCATGTCGGCGTCGCGCCCGATTCCGAAGCGCATCCGAATAATGTCTGCCTCCCGCTCTGGCAGTTCGGCCAAGGCGTCCGTCATGATACTTTCGGTTTCTGCCTGATCGAAGGCATTCACGTCCTCCTGTTCGGGCAATATCTTGTCCCAGTCGTCGATGCTTTCGGGATACTCGGCCTCGCGGGGGATCGCGCGAAACTGACTGACCTCTTCAGTGGTCCATTCCATATCCACGGCGAGATCGTTGTCGGAAACAGTGCCGTCAGCCCGGACGTCGAGCTTTTCCATAGCGAGATCAAGCCTCGCGATTTTCTCTTTCCGATGGACGGGGATACGGATCGCTGCACCTTCGTCAGCGCGCCATCGCATGATGGCCTGCCGCATCCAGTAGGAGGCGTAAACAACAAAGCGATAACCGCGTTCTGGATCAAAGCGCCGTGTGGAGCGCTGAAGACCCATGAACGCCACTTGGAAGACGTCCTCAGGGTCTTCGCCTTCCTCCACGTTCCGTGAAGCAAAGCGCCGCACGTAAGGCAGATGCTCGTGGATAAGGCGCTCGTTGGCTGCTTCAAAAGCCAAGATTTGTGTATCCAGCCAGTTGGCATGCTCTGGGTTAGCCTTGCTTTGTTCGAGGGAGCTGACGAGCTCCTTGTGGAAAGCCAGAGAGAGATCGAGCGACTCGAGCGCGGCGAGTGCCTGCCTACGCCGTTTACCGTCCAACACGCGACCATTTGCCTGCCAGAACAAAAGGGCTTCCGCAGCTGCCATGACTTCGGCCGTCTCGGTGTGGCCGGGGCGTGAGGGGATAATGGTCTTCAGTGAGACAGAACCTGGGTCTCGGACCCCACCCCCGATGCTGTCGACGACATCGAGGATCGTTTGGACAGCGGCTTCGGAGGCGAGAATTCCCAGCTGAAGCTCTTGCTTTGCCCGGACCATGGGCTCCAGCAGTTGCAGTTCGTCGGACTTGTCCATGAAGAAGCGTTGCGTTCCAGGCAGCCGCGTCGATCGCGTTAGGGCTGCCTCGATTGCTTCAGCCAGTTCGTCGGAGGATATGTCCGATCTGGCGTCCCAGAGCCCGACAATATGCCCGGAACTCTGATCGACCGGGTCGAAATCCGCAGCCTCCAGGTTGCGCAGGAGGTTGATGCGCAACTCCTCGAGATCACCATTGCCTTCGCAAAGCGCGACGAGGCTCTCAATGTCGCTGAACGAATACCAACCCTTTGCCAAAGTTTCCTCGGCCCAAGTGATGCAAATCTCCGGGTCGATCGACAGTCGCGTGCCGGTCTGGACGACGGCGCGTTTGACGGATTGCCGCCCGCGGTTGCGGACCTTCAGGAAGTCATGCTCTGCGCCATGATCCCTGGTTACGGCGGCGGCGGCACCGATGCCTTCTCCGGCAATCGAAGCAGGTGAAAGGTCAAGATCCCAATCTCCGCCCTCATCGTCCGAAACCACAGGTGCCGGACTGACGAGCGCCACGAATGTCCCCGAAACCGTTTCGCTCGCGGACTCGCCGAAGAACTCCTCTGGCTCTTCCTCAGCCTCGAAACCAAGCAAATCGTCAAGGTCATCCAGCTGGTTGGGTGCCGGCGCAGTTTGCGCAGTCTCCGAGCTAGGCTGTCCTAACGGCGCTGCGATGGGCGGTGGGGCAACAGCCGGGGGTACACCGCTTATCATATCGTCGGAGCGGCCAGTCTCGGCTTGCCGCTCATGCGACAAGCCGAGACGATGTACTTTGCTTAGCACTGCATTGCGGCTGACCCCGCCCAATTCCCTCGCAATCTGGCTCGCGCTTCGGCCCTCGGCCCACATACTTTTTAGAAGGTCGACCCGCTCGTCGGGCCAAGCCGACTTTGTGATTGTCTTCGGAATTACTTCGTCGAGTGTGAGGTCCGAGTGCTCACTAGTCATTCCCCTTAAGTTGTAGATACCCAAACGATGGATTTCGTTAAGTATCGCACCAGAGGTAAGAAGCCCCCCCAGTTTCTTGGCGATCTGCCCCGGTTCGGCGCCCAGGGACCACAATCGTGTTAGTTCTTCGTGTCTTTCTTCCGTCCAATACGTACCTTCAAATCGTTCGCTAACAGTCCTCGAAGTCTCTTCTGGTTTTTGTAGCGGGAGGGTCGTAAAGCGATCCTCTGAAACAGCGTCTATCAAAGCTGTGCCGGTCTCGGGTCTTGGGGCGATGTCGCCCTCTTCGGCTTTTTCGCGCGTTAGCGATTTTGTGACAAGCGAAGACAGTAGCCGCGCTGTTAACCCGTGACCCTCTGTAAATGCCACGTCAGCGGGGGTATGCCGCTCATGGTTAAGCGCATCGGGGTCTGCCCCGGAGCGAATGAAGAGATCGCAAAGGGCAAGATTTCCGGTCCGTGCTGCCAAGTGAAGTGGCGTATCTCCCTTCGGGTCGGCCGAATGGAGGCGAGCAGATGCAGCAAAATCGGCAAGCCTCTCGAGCTTTCCTTCGGCTATCAGCCGGATCTCGAAAGGGTCAAGAACGTGGCTTTCGGGTTCGCTCGTCGGCTGGGCGCGACTGCCGAGGATACGGGACAATTTATCCAGTATCTTCATGAATGGCCTCCCTATTGAGAAGCACGATTTGCTGATCCTGCGGCTTCCTTGCGCCGGGATCAGTATCAAGCCCGAGACGCCTGAGCGCATAGTAGAGAAGAGCGCGCCGGACCTTGATCTTCGTCTTGCCCCCACGCATCCCGTAATCGAGTGCGATGACCTTGGCCTGGGTTTCCGAAAGCGCGGGGTGGGGCCCGATCTCCAAAGTGACCCGTGTCTTCCAGTCGCGATCATCTTCCGCGGGCACGCCGCTCCCTCGCGACCCACGTATTTCAAGCATCCGTGAGAGCAGGAAGTCCTTGAACGCTCCGTCGGCTAGGCAGAACGCTCGGGTGTGCCATCTAAATCCATCGAACCCGATGGCGTGGGGCGCGATCCACCGCCAGGTCGGCGTGGGCCGCGAGAGGGACTGGTACTTCACCTCGATGGCCTCAGAGCGCCGGATGGCACCGACAACGGATCGCAGAGTGATTGGGTTCACTCCCCTGGCTGGCGTCGGTGCAGCATCATAGGATGGCAGTCCGGCGATCCAAGTATCGTCGCTGTCCATGATACCATCGGCCAAGGACCGTAGCTGTGCGAGGTAGCGACTGGCGTCGGGTTTCAGGAAGTGGGCGGAATACTCTGGGCCACGGACGTACGTCCGCGCGCTCTTGTCATAGACCATGTTGTCCGGCGCGAAGCCGATGTAGCGGTTCAAGTCGGCGGACGCCTGATTTACCGAAAGTCCAAACTGCTCCATCAAGTCGCTGCGGTTCACATGCCCCTCCCAAAACAATCGAAACTCGATGAACTCGAGGCGCTGCGCGACCCCCCAACGAAGCTCCGGCTTTTCGTTATCCACTTCGCACTCCCGGCTCGGCGCGTATGATTAATATGCGCGCCCATTTTTTGTGCTGTCCGCAGGCTAACGGGGAGTCATATCGTGTTCAATCGAAATGCTTCGAAAGATTGTCTTTTAAGCGGTTCCACCGCCTTGGGAGGGGCCGATTGTTGAATTCTCTCCAAGGGGCTGACACTGGATTTTGGATCACCGCGTTTGTAAGAAGCCAAACGGGGGACTGGATGCGACGGACAATTCTTCTGACAACGCCCGACTGCCTTAACCATGAACCTTTAGCCGATCCAGTGAGAGTTTACTCCATCCCGGTTGGGCTTCATATGAAGCGAGAGGCCCGTCGAGGCCGGCGGAATAGTCCAGGCAGAGTGCATTTTCGGCCTGAAGCAGCGGGTGGCCTGTCATCCAGTAATGACCAAAAAAGACGGGTGCTGCGTCACTCGGATAAGCGGATGTCAGAATTTCATCGGGCAGTGTTTGGTCAGGCAGTTGGCCGGGGTCCGGAACCGAGATTGCGACGTCGCGCCATGAAACTGCTCTTCCGTCCCACCATTTCCTGCGGACTTCTCTTCTCTCGTGACCACCCTTGTCGACGAAGAAGAAGCCATCGGGCAGCTGAAGTTCGGGGCCCTTGAGAGCGGTCTCGACAAGCTCAAACAGCGCGTTCCCTCTGTCAGCGGCTTTGATCAGCTGATCCTCTGACATAACGCCATGCTTGGTGAGTGCTTTCAACTGTTGGATGTCGGATTCGTTCCAGCACGCATGCACCGCGCGAAAGCCGCTGAACTCGAAAAAGAGAGGAAGCGTTCGCATCCAGGCGATTGCTTCTCCAGCCTCCGCTGTCCCCAATGGGAACTCGTTTAAAAACGAAGCATGCTGAGCGGTGTTCTTTTCAGAATGATTTCTGAGAGGCCCATTCTCATCCCTAGTGTGGAAATGTATCGCATTCAGTTCATGGTTTCCCATGACAGCGGACGCAGTGCCGGCATCGATCATTCCCCGAACGATACGGATGACCTCACGATTTTCGGGACCCCGGTCAATGAAATCACCGAGATAGATCACGTGGCGCATCGGGTCGCTGTGACGCCAGGCGCCGTTTCTCTCGGCATAGCCGAGGTTTCTCAGAGCAGTTTTGAGTTTTCCTGCTTGCCCGTGAATGTCGGGAATTACGTCGTACATGCATTATGCCTTTCATATTGTTGTCTATGTGTGTCCATCCGGCGATTGACACGTCCAGAGGGCAGGCATCTCCAAGTGCCGAGCGTTATGGCCTGCCTTTCTGGCTGCTCAACCCGACGTCTCACCAGTCGAATCCTGTGCGAGTTCTTTGTTTTGACCGTCGCGCCAGGATTCGTTTTGAGCGTCGTAATAATTGGCAAGATTTGGGTAAAACTCCGAGGATGCAGTCGCAAATTCGAAAATCTCATCGACGTTCGATCCATCGAAGTTCAAATCTCGAAAATCATCAATAAGCCCGTTTTCGTCGATGATAGAAATCATCTGAAGCATCGTCAGGGGCTTCTTGCTCCATTTCGGTTTTACGACGAAACGTTCTGGCGGTTCCTGCTCCATGTATTCGTCGACCAGTCGATAATAGATCCGATCTCGCGATCGTCGTGCCCTGATCGAAAAGACGTCCATGGTGACCGAACGCAAGGTGACGCGCGCGATCTCCACCTCTTCCGGGCGGAGCGGTGGGAGATATTCCCCGCCCATGAGCCAAGGATGGATGGAGGCCTGTACCGAACGTGTCGTGCTATCGAGCGACGGCTCGCAGGGCACGGAGAAGTTTGATCCGGAATCGGTCTCATTCTCATTCTTAGCTGCCCGTCTGCGGAGTTCTCCGGTGATGTGGCTTCCGAAATAGGCAGACATGCTTTGCGGGCCCCAGTAGGACCGGGGTCGAAAGTCGAGATCGAATTTTTCTGACATAAGGGTTTCTCCAGCCGTTCTTACATCTTCTTTAGGTTTCAATGTTCAGGCAGCCAGCCCTGCTTTCTGGCGTAATCGGCTGCCCCTGCGGCCGGCAGATGGGCCCATGCAAGATCCGAAGGTCGCATCGCGATGCCGTATTCCTCGTTCCAGGCCCGTCCGCACCGGTTGCACTTGTGGCCATCGGTCAAGCCGTGCATCCAGACCATCTCGACGTCCCAGCTTCCGCAACTGCACAACTCGCGCGGGGGCAGGGTTCCTTTTGGTACACAGCAGGTCAACGCTCAAACTCGCCCGAAGCGATACCACCGTCTACGACTAGCCAAGTCGTGCGCGCCGCCACTTCGTCCGTAAGGCGAGGCAGACACCAGTCGCCATCGAGCTTTGCGGTCGCATAGCGAGGTGTGCTCGGATGTTCTCCGAGTTCGAGCCCGAGGTCCAGAAGGCGGGCACCAAAGGGGCCGGTTATCTGGTCCTGGAAGAGATCGTAGAGAAGATCGTGAGCTTCTGTCTCAGGCCGGTAGTTGGCATGCCATATACGAAAGGCGGGATCTTCGAATTCTGCTGGCTCGTAGAGGTCCTCTTCCGCAAACCAGCCCTCGTCAATCATCCGCCAGTGATCCGGCTGTTGCAGTACGAGACAGGTGCCGGGGCCAAACGCCCGCTCAAGGGCCTCTGACCTGATCAGTTTCGGCGGGGTCTCCGGCCCGTCGCTGAAAAGTAGTAGCCTGCCGTCACCGGCTGGCTTCGCGGATAAGGTCCGAACCCTCGGCAAGGCCCTCAGAGGTAAATAGACATGCTGTTCCTCTGCTGCTTGCAGAGCCAACGGACTGGATGCCGTAGCGGCAGTTGTGACGATGAAATCTCGACGCGTAATCATAGCGGTCTCCTATGCTGGGACCGGCAGGACAATCGCATGTGGATGGGGCCAACCCTTTCGTTGCCGATCTGGCCACATCCCCTTTCGGGCGACCACCTTGCCGGGTTTGGCAGGTTGGCGGAGGCAGAAGCCTCACTCTTGATGCGTTTTAGATCTTAAGTCTGTCTGTGCCGTCTTTCAAGATGGGAATGTCGCTTGCCTCATTTCGGCTCCTTTGCTTTCGCAGGAAGATGCAGAATCCGACACCTTAATCCGAACCGAATCCGAAGGACGGTCTGAGGGTTGGCGGTTGCCCACACCTCATGCTCAAAGTGGATTGAGACATCAAAGCACATCGCCTTGATTTGCGTGGGCGCGGGCAGAGGCCATGTCCACAAGATCAAGCCGGCCATGATCGACCCAAAGCACTGCCATACCATTCAATTCATACGACGGGAACATGTCGCGGACCAATCCGCCATAGGCCGAAAGTTGTGGCCAATAGGGTCCAAGACCCAAACCCGCGCCGCCAGATTTGTGGTCGATCAACAGGCATCCCTTCGGTCCGATTGCCAGCAGGTCGATCATGCCGGGAATTTCAGCACCCTCTGAGGTGTGTCCCAGCACAGGGATCTCACATTGCAGATCGGTGTACCCGTTAGCTGACAGCCAGGCCTTCAGCGCCTTCGCTCGCTCTGCCACTTGCCCAAGGGTAGCCTCATTCAGCCCTGTGGCCGCAGGCAAGGCTTCGATCAAATCGGATCGTGTTAGGTAAGTGCGTATGGCAAGATGTAGCGCGGTGCCCCGGGCAGCATTGCTGACGGCGCTGGGCCAAGGTGCACCGAGATTGATCCCGCGAGATTCTGGTGTCGGCTCAGCGGTTGCGGACTGCGAAGGCTGCAAGCGCCACGGCGACGTCGGCGTACTGGGCAAGGGCACGGCATCGCCGAAACGAGGCGCATCTCTTTCCACTCCCGCCAGATATTCAGTGAAACTCGCCTGTTCCGAGAGTTGTGTGATCACCGCCGGGCAATTCAGCCCTCCGATCCGTAACATGCCGTCTCCAATCTGCGGTGCGCACGCATCTGTTAAGACGTGGAACAGGCACTTCGCTTCGGGCGCGTCATCATCGCGCTCCTTTAGGAATTCCGGCCACTCCAGTACCAATCGATCGCGTGCGCGGGTCAAGGCCACATAGAGCAGGTTTTTCGCATTGGCCTCGAATGCCTCACGACGATCCTCGATGAAACGCCGTTCAGCCTCAGGCGCGGAGAATCCGGGCGTGTGGATAAGGGCGGCAGAGGCCAGCACAGCTGCCATGTCGTCAATCTTGTCCAGCGCGTCGAACCTGGTCGCTGTGCTGCCCGGCCACTCCTCAATACCATGGTCAAATTCGGCAACCACGGTGATCGGCCACTCTCGACCCTTGGAGGCGTGCCATGTGACGATCTCTACCGCTTCTGCGCTGTTGCCCGAGGGATCGGGACGGCGATCAAAATCGCGATCAGCCGCGCGCGCATCGAGCCAGCCGAGAAAGACTTTGGCTGTTTCGCCGTGGAAACCGGAGGCGGCTTTGAGGTCGCGGTGCGCGGCTTCGAATTCGCTCGCCTCGGCTTCAAGCCGCAGAAGGTCGGCGCGAGCCGAGGCAGCGTCGGGTTGGCGGGCGGCCCAAAGGCGGAGACCGGTGGCGTCTAGGACCATGTCCAGCGCGGTTGAGACAGGCAGGCGAGGGAGGCGATCAGACAGGGCCGCCAAGCGCATGAGAACCGGATCATCCGCCAACTGCCCGTCGATCTGCGCTGCCAGCGCAACTTGGAGGCGCAGCGGATCCGGGCCGAGCGTGCGCAGCAAAAGCGCAGAATGAATATCAGCGGGATTGGCAGCATAACTCAGCGCGGCGCGGGCGGCCCGCACCACGGGGCTTTCTGCCCAGCCATCTTCGGCGATGCGGACCGGGACACCGCGCGCGCGCAGTTCCTCCGCGTAGCGAGCGGCGGTGGCGTGGCGACAGACCAGAAGTGCAAGGTCCGAGGGGCGTGCCCTTCTGGTGGCCTTCCTGTGCCGATCGGTGATCAATTCGCCGGTCTGCAGGATTCCGGCGATGCGCTCGGCGATGTGTTCCTGAGGTTTCGAGAATTTCCTGACCCCACGCCCCTTCACGACATTCAGTATTTCCAATGCGGGACCGGCCACCGGATCGCGGGTCGGGGCCAGCGGGGTGTAGCTTGCGCCGAACAGCCCCGTTCCCATGGCGTTGATGAAGTCCATCACCGCGGGCGTCGACCGCCAGTTGCGGTCAAGTGGCTGCGTAGCTTTTGGGTTGGCCGCTGCGAGGGCTTGCGACAGACGTGCATCTGCACCCTGAAAGCCCATGATCGACTGTTTCACATCGCCCACCAGCAGAGTGCGCGGCGCCTTTGCTCCGAGTTGCCAGAGCAGTGCAAACTGAACTGGGTTCGTATCTTGGAATTCGTCGATGATGACACAGTCGATTTCGTCGAGTACGGCTTGGCGCACCGCCGGATCGGTGCGCAACAGACGTTCGGCCCCTGCGATCATGTCGGCGAAATCGATCAAGCCGAGCGCCTTCTTGCGCGCCTCATAGGCCTCCATCACTTCCTGCGCGCAAGCGATCAGACACCGAAGATGCAGCTTCGCATCGGCCAACGGTCCGGGATGGGTCGGCAGCACATCAGCGGCCTGCATGATTGCCGCGGCAAGCTCATCATAGCCTTCTGGAGTTTTCGTGCTTCTGTTTGAGGCGAAGTGGCTGCGTAGGGATTGCCAAACTCCCCAATCCCGATCCAGCAGCGCGGGTTCCCGTTCAACGCGACGGAACAGCGCGAGGTTCTTTTCCAGGGTTTCGCGCGGACCTTTGGCCGTCACGGTGGCCATGCCGCCCTCGGGAAAATTCGCGATCATGGCCCGAACTGCAATCTCTAACGCGTCCCGGGCAGCGGCGGGATCGGTCAGCACCTCGCCATAGATCGTATCGAGGCGCGTCAACGCCGGTGCAATAAGGCCGGGATCGCGGCCCTTGTCACCCAACCCGCGCAAGAGGTCGATCATCGACAGCACCCGGCCGCGCAATGAGTCCTCGACCGTTTCGCCCTTCTGCCAGTTGACTTGATAGCCAAACCGCTCGGGCTCGGCCTTGATCGGGTCCAGCGATCTGGCATGTGCCAGTGCCTGTCGGATCAGCAGGTCGCGCTCGGCATCGCCAAGATGGCGCGGTTGCAAGGACGCGCCCGCCGCCAGCGCATGTTCCGTCAAAAGCCGCAGGCCCAGCCCATGAATGGTCGAGACATAGGCACGCTCGACCGCCATGGCCTCAGCCACCAGCCCGTCTGCCAGCAGGCCCGCCCGGATGCGTTCGCGCAATTCGCCTGCGGCGGCTTCGGTGAAAGTCACGGCAAGGATGCGCTCGGGGCGCACGACCTTGCGTTTGACCCAGTCGGACAGCTGCGTCTTGATACGATGGGTTTTTCCCGCGCCCGCGCCTGCCGGCACAATCACCAGTCCCCGGTCTGAATCGAATTCGCCCATGATCATTCCCCCTCAATCTGGCGGATGAATGAAGTTACGAGGGCCGAGCCGTCGGTCAGCGCATAGGGCGTAAACCCCGCATCTTTCTTGAAGAACCCCTCGTCGAGCGAGGTGTTAAGCACGACCCGCCCCGCACCAAGTTCGGCCAACCGCTCGGCCAGCTTTGCAATCGCAGCCAAGTTGATGGCATCGCCCATGTCGCGGGCGGGTGAACCCTCGGCCACGGGCAGACCTGAAGTCAAAAAACCACCGTCATTCATCAGGTGATAGGCGATCCCGACGTCACGGCCGATCAACGGATCCATCCCGTCCCCGTCGCGTCGAGCGGGACGCGCGATCATGTCGCGATAGAGCCCCGCTTGCAGATCCCAGCCCGCCTCCATCCGCTTGCGCCTGGCCGATGTGCCGCTCTTCTTGTGGTCAACGACCAACAGCGATCCGTCTGGCAATTCAAGGATCGCATCCGCTTTACCGTGCAGGTTGATGCCATGCGCTTCGCCAGCCAGCCAGATTTCGTTGCCAATGATTTTTGCGCCAAGCGCCAACAGATATTCGCGCCAGCGAAGGGCCGCCTGAAGAATCTCGCGTTCCAGCCCGCTGCGTTCCATTTCCCATGACGCGCTCCGCAGGAACCCGGCATGGCGGGTCAATGCGCGATCATAGGCGTCGGCCACCGCCGCGGTCAGGGCCGCAGGGTCAGGAATGGGCTGGTCCTTGAGAAACACATGCTCGAATACATCATGGGCGATGTTTCCTTTGGCCATGACATCCAGTTCTTCTGCCGACCAGGACATGTCACTGGCCGCCACTTCGGCCAGAAGCCAGGCCAGCGGGCTAACCAGAAGCGTCTCCAGCCGCGAGGGTGATTGAGGTTTCATCGTTCCGTCATCTTTTTGGCGTAGGGCCAACAAGTCGATCCCCGGGAAATTCAGGGCCTCTGGCAGATCGTGCTGTTCCGGCAACGAAGGCAAGTGATGGTACGGGATGGGCCAGTCTGCGGGCGGCATGAGCGACAGGTCCCGGATCAAATCGGCAGCCTCCTCGATACCCTCGATGGCGCGGGCAACCAGCGAAAGCCCTGCTGATGGTTGCAGACGCGCACCGGACAAATCGCGCCAGGGGATCAGGAATGTCACCGTCTTTGAAACCGCCTGAAGCTGTTGGTCAAATAACGACAGCCCATGCGCCAGCCCTTCGGCCCGACCTCGCAGCTTTAGACCAGTGGCTGCGCGGATGGCGGCAATCTCGCTTTCCAGAAACATCGGGTTGCCGCGCGCTTGGGTCGGGTAAAGCCCATCGGTGAAATCCGTCACGATCAGATGTCGGCAGGGGCGCCACGGGCTTTCTTGCGCGGACCACAGGCTGACGCCCTCTAGGTTGCGGTCTGGATCAGCGCCTTGTGGCGGTGCAATCTGGATGCCACGCAGGAACGTCTCCCACTCCGGGTTGCCGTCACCGGGCGGGATGGGCAGGCGCGCGCGGACTTCGGCGCCTTGTTTGATCCTTTCACAGATACGGTCAATCAGGAAACGCAACTGCACCAGACTGCCCGCCGAAGACCGGATGTCTTTCCACAATTCCTTGTGCGCAGGGGTGGGTGACAGGATCTCGCCCCGGAAATCGCCGCTAACCACGCTTTCGGCCAGATCACGCCCGGATTGCGAGGACCAGGGCATCAGGGGTGATAGCGAAAGGCTTGCCAGTACCATTGCCGGGGTCGGTGTGCGCTTGGCCAGTGCCAGATGAAGGGCTGTCTCACCGATGGCGTCGCGCTCGGGCAAGCTGCCGGGAAGGCCAGACAGCGGTACGCCCTGCGCAGCAAAGGCGCGGGCGATTTGGCTTGAACTATTACCTGTCATGACAGCGATGTCGCGGGCGGGAACGCCGGCCTCAATCAGTGCACGGGCCCGCGCCGCCGCGAAATCAGCACAGGCCGCCGGATCACGCAAGCCAAAGAAGGCAAGGCTGTCGTCAGCTTTCCCTATGGCAATTTCGGGCTCAGCAACACCACCCTGCAAGGCATTCAGCCTGCTTCCAACCGGAGCGGCAAGGCCTTTGGCGGGCGCGGGGACTGTGCCAAACTCTTGTTCCAGGCGCGCATACAAAGCCCGCATCCCGGCAGGTGCAAGCGGGTCGAGCGATCCCTCGACCACGGGCAGCGGATCAAGGAACTTCCCATGCGGAAGCTCCAGAACATGTCGCACCGGGGCCAGCCCCTCGGGCAACGCATCGCCCAAACGACGCCACAGCCCGATCAACGCATCCAGGTGCCGCCGTGCGCGGCCGTCCTGCAAAGAACCCGCCACAGGCACGCGCAAATCGTCGGTCGCCAGCACCAGATCCCCCAACGCCACGCTGACTGCCGAAATCGTCTCGACTGGTGCGTTGGCAACACTCTCACGCCAGACTGGATCGGGGGCGTCGACAATAGCCCACCCCGGTGCCCATTCCGTCGATACGGGTGCAAGCGAAAGCTCTGCAAGGCCGGTATCGGTCAGGCGATACTGCAAAACAGAACGGGGATCAGCGACGAGAAAAGGGTAGAACATGGTTTGCCTGCAAATAGAGAGAATATCGGAGTCTATTGAGCAGCCAATCTAAATCAATGATCTATATGGCTTTTGCGGATTATAATTCAGTGAATGTAGCAATCGCTGTTTCTATCCGCCCGGGTAGTACTGGAAGAGTTCTTCTGGCTCACGAGGGCGAGGGCGGATGAAAATATCCGGTTTCGAACCCAGTCGCGTTTACAACGGTTGGGATTCTAACCCGCAGTTTGGAGGTGAAAAATCAATGGGTTAGGCAGTAGAGAAGGTTCGACGGGGGTCGCGTTCCCTCCGCCACAAACCATTCGCGAACCCGAGACGAGGCCCAAGTGTGGGCCTTTTTTCTTTTTGGTTCAAAGGGGTTTAACGATGCCATCCGACTT
>Ga0209121_10001702_pt1 | contig 23013 bp, 25 predicted proteins | sample Cruoilmetagenom3_FD_187292 | JGI IMG/M metagenome (GOLD analysis project Ga0209121, IMG submission 187292) | Oil polluted marine microbial communities from Coal Oil Point, Santa Barbara, California, USA - Sample 3 (SPAdes) (version 2) | ecosystem: Environmental > Aquatic > Marine > Oil seeps ... | reverse complement strand
TTACGAAACAGTTGCTCTACCGACTGAGCTAATGGGGCACTTTGGGCGGTTTAGACGCCGGAGGCGGCGGGATCAAGAGGATTGTTTAGCGGTTGGCGGCCAGTTTTTGGGCTATTTCTATGGCGGTGACCATGCTGGAAGGGTCTGCAATGCCCTGACCGGCGATATCAAATGCGGTGCCGTGGTCGGGGCTGGTGCGCACGAAGGGCAGGCCGAGGGTGATGTTCACGCCTTTTTCCAGCCCCATATATTTGACCGGAATCAGCCCTTGATCATGGTATTGCGCGACGACCACGTCAAACTTTCCGGTGCGGGCGGCCATAAAGACCGTGTCACCCGGCCATGGGCCTGAAACATCCAACCCTTCGGCGCGCATGGCTTTGATAGCGGGTGAAATGATGGTGATTTCCTCGTCCCCAAACCGCCCACCTTCGCCTGCGTGCGGGTTCAGGCCGGCCACTGCAATGCGCGGGTTGGCGATGCCCATGGCTTTGGTGCCCTCATGCGCCAGCCGGATCGCACGAACTTGGGCGTTGTAATCGGCGGCATCAATGGCATCGCGCAGCGCGAGGTGGATGGTGACCAGCACGGTTTTGATCTCGTCATTGGCCAGCATCATCGCGACATGCGGCACGCCGGCGTGGTCCGCCAGAATTTCAGTATGGCCGGGGTAGCTGTGACCAGCGGCTTTGAGCGCTTCTTTGTGGATCGGGGCGGTGACAATACCGGCTATCTCATCTGCTTGCGAGAGTGCGATACCTTTGGCAATGGCAAGATAGGCCGCTTGGCCGGACTCGGCGGTCACCTCGCCGAGCGGCGGAAGGGTTTCCAGATTGGTGGTGGGCAATAGGTTATAGACGCCGGTCCGTAAATCATCGGCACGGGTCATCAGGTGAAACGGGCGTTTCAGGCCAAGCGAGTCGGCCGCGGCCTGCATCACCAACGGGTCTCCGAGGATGATAAACGCGGAAGGGTCCGCCTGTGTTTCCAGCGCCTTCAACGTGATTTCGGGGCCAATTCCGGCGGGGTCGCCCATGGTCAGGGCCAATGTGTTTTTGCTCATGGTTCTGTTTAGCGCTGCATTAACCATGCTGGCAAGGAACAATTTTACCTTTAGCGCTTCGGTAAGGTTTGGCCCCCTATATTGGCCTCGGGAAGTGGACATAGTGGGGGCCGATATGGCTGGGAAAGTTGGGGACAATCTGCGCCCTATAATAATCAAGCGGAAAAAAGTGATTGCGGGCGGGCACCATGGCGGCGCGTGGAAAGTGGCCTATGCCGATTTTGTGACGGCGATGATGGCATTTTTCCTGCTCATGTGGCTTTTGAACGCAACATCAGAGGAACAGCGGCAGGGGATTGCGGCCTATTTCAACCCGGGGATTCCGATCTTTGCCGAAGATGGTGGCGGGGCCGGAATGTTTGGCGGGGAAACCGTTTATTCCGAAAATACGCGCACCGATGTTGCCAGTGGCACGGTTGGGGAGCAAGCGGAAGATGTGTCTGGCAATGAGGGTTCGACCGGCACCTCGATGGAGGACCCAACCGGAGAAGGCGAGGTCTCTGACGCGCAGTTTGCCGAAGTTGAAAACATGTTTCGCGGCAATACCGGCGAAAGCTGGGTCGAGGACCCGCTACTCAAACATGTATCAACCCGCGTAACCGATGAGGGGTTAATCATTGATGTGTTTGATCTGCCTGACTCGCCGCTTTTTGAACCCGGCACCAACCAGCCCTCCGCAAAAATGTTTGCCCTTCTGGAGATGATAAGCCGCGTGCTTGGCACGGTTTCCAATAAGATCGCGATCACCGGCCATGTTGATGTAATGCCCGAGGTCGCCGAAGCGCCCGACGGCTTTGCGCTGACCGGTGGGCGGGCGCTGATTGCCAATGCGGTTATGGTTGAACACGGGATCGAAGCCAGCCGGTTTGAGCGGCTTACTGGCTCGGCAGATCGTAAACCGGTAGGTGAGGATGCCCCCGCCTATCGCAACCGTCGGGTTGAGATCACTTTGCTGCGCCGTGACCGATAGCCGGAATATTTAGTTACAATTTTGTCTGTTAGCCGCTTCTTAACTTCGGCGGCGCAAGGATGGGGGAAGATTATATAGTTAAGCGCGAAAAGGACTTTCGATGACTCTTTCTTCCTCCATGAATGCCGGTGTTTCCGGCTTGAACGTGAATGCCAGCAAGCTCGCCACGATCTCGGATAATATCGCCAATTCCAAGACCTTTGGCTATAAGCGGGTGGATGCGGATTTTACCGCGATGACGCTCGGAAGCCGGGCAGGCTCTTACGTGGCGGGCGGCACAAGGGTTTCGACCTTTCGCAATATTTCGACTCAGGGGTCGCCGATCACCACCGTAAATTCAATGGATATCGCTATTGGCGGGCGCGGGTTTTTGCCGGTGACCCCAAGTTCGGCCTTGGCCGACACGAGTGCGGCTTTACCACTGCGGCTGGCAACAACCGGCTCGTTTCGGCCCAATGCCGAGGGGATTTTGACCTCGCAAAGCGGATTGGTTTTGATGGGCTGGCCCGCAGACCCCGATGGCACCTTCCCGCCCTTTCCGCGTGACAGCGCGGCGGGGCTGGTGCCGGTGAATATCGCCCACAACCAGTTTGCGGCCAACCCGACCACGGAAATCCAGCTCGGGATAAACCTGCCGGCAACGGCGACCCAAGCCGGCAGCTCAGGCGACCCCTTTGATCTCTCGATCGAATATTTTGACAACCTCGGCACCACCCAGACCATGACCGCGACCTTTACACCGCAAGTGCCGGGGGCGGGCCAGTCTAACCTGTGGACCATGGAAATTACCGACCTTGCAACGGGGGCGGCCCCCATTGCCGAGTTTACGGTCGAGTTTGATGCGACAACGGCCACAGGTGGCTCTCTGCTGAGTGTAACACCGGTATATGGTGGGGCCTATAATGCGGCCACGGGCGATGTTGGCGTGACCTTTGACCGGGGTCCGGTTGATATCAATATCGGGCTCATTGGGTCTAATGAACGGATGACCCAGCTGTCCTCCAGTTTTGCGCCGATCAATCTTTCGAAAAACGGGGCGCCTACGGGCAATGCTATCGGGATGGAGATTGATAAAAATGGCGTGGTTACAGCCAATTACGATACTGGATTCTCAAAAGAGATATTTCGGGTGCCGTTGATTGATGTGCCAAACTCCAACGCGTTGGAGGCGCTGCAAAACCAGACCTATGCGGTGACCCGCGATAGCGGCGCCATGTTCCTGTGGGATGCGGGCTCTGGCCCAACCGGGGAGACCATTGGCTACGCGCGAGAGGAATCGACCACCGATATCGCCGGCGAGCTAACGGCGCTTATCCAAACCCAGCGCGCCTATTCTTCCAACGCCAAAATCATCCAGACTGTGGATGAGATGTTACAGGAAACCACCAATATCAAGCGCTAGTAGCCAAGTGAAAGGGGCTCGGACATGAGTATTTCAGCCGCAATATCAAACGCCTATTCGGGCTTAACGTCGGTTTCGCGAATGGCGGAGACCGTGTCCAACAATGTCTCGAACGCGATGAACGAGCATTATGCCCGCCGCGAGGTCATGACCGGCCAGCGGGTGGTAGGCGGAGTCGGGATGGGGGTGTCTGTCACCTCGATTGATCGCGCGATGGACGTATTGGCGACCTCCACGCGCCGCGCCTGGGGGGCTGAGTACGGGAGTGCCAACACGCTGAGCCAGGCCAATGCCCGCTTGGCGCAAACGCTCGGCGTTCCGGGGGAGCCGGGCGCGCTCGCGTCACGGATGTTGAGTTTCGAGAATGCGCTGCGCATAGCGGCGGACAACCCGGCTTCGGCTTCGGCGCGCGAGCAGGTATTGAGCCAAGCCAACAATGTTGCGGAAACGCTAAAGGGGATTTCTACGCAAACCATGGCGGTGCGTATGGATGCCGATGCCTCGATTGCCACCCAAGTGCGCACGGTTAATGTGGCGCTCAAGAAGATAGAAGCGGTGAATACCGAGATCAGGCTACGCCAGGGTAGCGGCGACACAGCGGCATTGGAAGATGTGCGCAAACAGTTGATCGACGAAGTATCGAGCATTGTACCGATCAAGCAAATTGCGCGGGAGGGCGGGGTGCTTGCGCTTTATACCGAGGGCGGGGCCGCCCTGATTGACGGGCAGGCCAGTGAGCTCGGGTTTACGGCAACGCCTGTCATTACCCCGGATATGACGCTGGCATCGGGCGCGCTTTCGGGGCTCACCCTGAATGGCCGGAGCATGAGCATTGGCACGGGTAGCGGGCAGTTGGAAGGCGGCACTTTGAGCGCAGCGTTTACCGTGCGGGACGAACTCGCTCCCGAATTTAACAGCCGCATAGACGCGGTGGCCCGCGATCTGGTCGAACGCTTCCAAAGCGTGACAACCGACCCGTCGCTAGCGCCGGGAGACCCCGGGTTGTTTACCGATAATGGCGCGGCTTTTGCCCCGGCAAACGAGCTTGCGCTTGCGCAGAGGCTGGAGCTGAACGCCGCTGTTGATCCTTCTCAGGGCGGAGACTTGTGGCGCTTGCGTGACGGGATAAACGCGCTCACCCAGGGGCCAGCAGGGGATGATACCCAACTCAGGCGCATGGTGGATGCCATGAGCGCCGAGCGCAGCCCCGGTGCAACGACCGGTTTAATCAACCTCGTGAGCGCCACAGAACTCGCCGAGGGCATAACCGGACTCGTTGCCGCGCAGGCGGCACGGTCCGAGGATGTAACCGCCTATAGCGCCGGACAGTTTGATATATTGCGCGAGAGCGAGTTGAGCCTCACCGGAGTCGATACCGACCACGAGATGCAGCAACTTCTGATGATCGAGCAAGCCTATGCGGCCAATGCACGGGTGATTTCAACCGCTGACCAGCTCATGCAAACCCTGTTGGAGATCTAGATGTATACCGGAGTTTCGAACCTCGCCTCGAGCCTGCAAATGGCACGGGCAAATATGCAAACCAAGCTGGCGCTCAACAGCGCGGGGCAAGAGGTGGCCAGCGGTCGAAAAAGTGATCTGTTGGAAGCCGCAGGTGGCGATTATTCACCACTATTTGCGCTGGAGCGGAGCTTGGCGCAGTTTGATTTACGGGCAGGCACGATCCGGAATGCATCAGCGAAAGCCGCCGCGACCCAGCTCAATATGGCCAATATTCAGGAGACATTGTCAGGGTATGGTGTGGAGCTTCTGGCAGCAACCGACCTGCAAAACCAGCCACAGGCTTTTGGCATCGCCAACTCGGCGCGGGGTGCGCTCGACCGGATGGTCTCGGCGCTGAACGGCCAATATGCCGGGCAATCGCTGTTTGCCGGGGCAGGGGTGGATAGCGCGGCGGTGGTCGATGCCGGAACCTTATATAACGACATTGCAGCGCTCACGCTTGCAGCACCCGATTCAGTTTCGGTTATAGCTGCGGTTGACGACTATTTCTTCAACCCCGCAGGTGGCTATATGACAAGTGGCTTTACCGGCGCGGCACTGAATGCACCCGGGGCAGAGATTGCCGACGGGGAAATCGTGAACTACTCGCTACGTGGCGATGATCTCGCCATTCGCAATGCGCTCCGCAATGTGGCGCTGGCGGCTGTTGCTGGAAATGGGGACCACGGTGGCAGTAACCTCGATGGAATGAACATATTGCGCGAAGCGGGCCTTGGGGCCGTTCAAACCAATGACGGCTTGATCGAATTGCGCCAGGGGCTCGGGTTTGTCGAGCAACAAATCGATAATGCCAGCGCGCGTAACACCGCCACATCCTCGACATTCGAAATTAACCGCAACGCCATTCTGGCGGCAGACCCTTATCAGGCCGCGACCCGTTTTCAGGCGCTTGAGGGCCAGATGGAGGCCATCTACCTGATGACCTCGCGGCTCTCTAGTATGAGGCTCCAAAACTATCTGAGGTGAAACCTTTGAACACATTTTTGAACACGGCATTGCGCGCCAGTATGGTCGCTCTGTCGGTCTTTACCCTTCCGGCCTATGCGCAGGAAGTTCGGATCAAGGACCTTGTCGAGATTGACGGGGTGCGCGGCAATGATCTGGTCGGCTATGGCTTGGTTGTGGGCCTGAACGGCACCGGCGACGGGTTACGTAACTCGCCTTTCACCGAAGAGGCAATGACCAATCTTTTGGAACGGCTCGGGATCAACGTAACCGGCGAGAGTTTTCGCTCCAAAAACGTTGCGGCGGTTTTGGTGACGGCCAATTTGCCTCCGTTTGCGCGGGCGGGTGGCCAGATTGACATTACCGTTTCAACCATTGGGGATGCTAAAAGCCTGTTGGGGGGCACGCTGATTATGACTCCGCTCAATGCGGCGGATGGCCAGATTTATGCGGTGGCCCAAGGCTCCGTGATTGCAGGCGGGGCCACTGCGGGTGGTGCCGGTGCCACGGTGACCCAAGGGGTGCCAACCTCCGGGGTTATTCCCTCGGGCGCGCGGGTAGAGCGAGAGATCAGCTTTGATTTCACAGATATGCGCCAGATGCGGCTGGCCTTGCGAGACCCCGATTTCACAACCGCAGCCCGGATTGAGCGCGCGATCAACGAGCGCTTTGGGGCCGCGATCGCCCGTATGCAGGATTCAGGAACCATTGCGCTAAATATGAACGCAACGAATGCGCCTTCACCAGCCCACCTTGTGGCTCTGCTCGAGAATATAGAGATCACGCCGGAGCAGCGTGCGCGGGTGGTGGTGGACCAGCGTTCGGGCACAATCGTTTTGGGCGCAGATGTGCGGATCTCGCGCGTGGCGGTTTCGCAAGGTGGGCTGACGCTGCGTGTTGAAGAAACGCCGATTGTGGTGCAGCCGAACCCCTTTACGCTTGGCGGGCAACCTATTGTGGTGCCTAATACTACCGCTACGCTTGAGCAGGACCCGGGCACCGGGATGGCTCTGGTCGAGACCGCGGTATCCCTCCCCGAGGTAATTGAAGGGCTCAACGCACTGGGAGTCGCTCCGAATGATATGATTGATATTCTGAAGTCGATCAAAGCGGCAGGCGCGCTGCATGCGGAGTTTATTGTTCAATAGGTCCGGCGGCGGGAGGATATCTCCCACCTTTTCTACTGATAGCTTTGGACCAACGCACCGGCGATGAGCGACCAGCCGTCAGCCAACACGAAAAACGCGAGCTTGAAGGGCAGGGCGATTACAGCGGGCGGGACCATCATCATCCCCATAGACATCAGCACAGCGGCTATGACCAAATCGATCACGAGAAATGGCAGGAAGATCAGAAAACCGATCTCGAAACCGCGCTGAATTTCGCTGAGCAGGAAGCTTGGCACTAGAATGTTGAGAGGCAGTTCACCGCTTTTGGGTGCATTTGGCGCAGAGGCGATCATCAGGTCGAGGGTTTCGGTTTGCACGCGCCCCAGCATAAATTGGCGAAACGGATTAAGGGTGTTTTCCAGTGCAGTTTGCGTGTCGATCAAGCCATCCATCAAAGGAGCGACGCCGGTATCCCACGCTTGCGTGAAAACCGGTGCCATAACAAACCAGGTTAGAAATATGGCGAGGCTGACGATCATCATATTTGGCGGGGCCTGTTGCACACCAATGGCCTGCCGGAGGATGGAAAGCACGGTAACCATAAAGGGAAAGCAGGTCACCATCATCGCAATACCGGGCGCGAGGCTGAGCAAGGTCAACAGCACGAAGAGCTGGATGGACTGGAGCGAAAGCGCGCCATCGCCAAGATCAAAATTTACGGATTGGGCCAATGCCGGACTTGCGGAAAAAAGGACAAGCAGCGCCAGAAGAGACGGGATCGGTAACTTAAAAACCATGTTGTAAATCAACGACCTGAGTGAGGCGCACCCCGAGTTTGCCTTCCTCGCCTTCGATTTCCTGAAGCTCGCCGCGGGCGATCAGTTTTTCACCGATATAGATTTCGACCGGGTCATCAATACGGCTATCCAGCGGGATTACAGCGCCTTGGGAAAGGGCAAGGAGTTCCGAGATGAGCGGTTTGGCTTTACCCACCGAGATTGTCATTTCAACGGGAACACCAAGGAAGGCATTTTCGGTGGGTTCTTGAATAGGATCAGGCATTTAGCGCTCCAGTATTTTGAGAGGATTCAAAAAAGCTTTCGACAACATCCTCGATCTCCGAAAGGGCTACCGACAAGCTGATTTCGTCAAAGCCGCCCTGCCATGAAATTCTAGCCTCGAGCGCGCCTAACGCGACGTCGGGAAGAAATTGTACGTCTGCCTGAGATGTCGAAAGAGATTTTTCAATGGCAGACACGGCATCCGGCGCAACATGGACCTGGATTTGACTGAGCGGAGATTTTTCACAGGCTTTATAAATTGCGGCAGCTATCTCGCTGTCCAAACCGCGGCTGGCGCAGTCCGGCAAAACCGCTTTCACCAGCTCTTTGAACAGAGGGTGCAGTGAGTTGAGCAGAGCCTGCCGGGCTTCTTGCTGCGAAAAAGCCATGTCATTCAGAGCTTCCAGAATGGGAGAAAGCGTGCGCAGCTTTTCGGCCTCGAAAGCGCGCGTTGCGGCATCTGCACCACTTTTCACGCCTTCATTAAAGGCATGGTCGCGCAGAGCTTCAAAGCTATCGAAGCGCGAAATGCCTTTTTGGATTTCGGAATCATGTGCAAAGGATTCGAGTTTTAAAACGCCCATCAGGCCGGTGCCTCCTCTGTTTCAGCGGCGGTATCGATCCAGTTCTGAAGTAACCGGTTTGTTTCGACGGATCGCTCGGAAATCGCGGTGCGCAACAGATCGGCCGCGCTGGGCGAACTGTGGCCAATGGGCAATGGATCAGCGCTGTCGGGTGGTGGCAAAAGCCCCTGGGCCTGAGCCGCTTCAGCCAAGGTGCTTGCCGGCGCTTCAGGCGGGAGTTGTGGCTGGCTGGTAAGCAGGGGTTTGATCACAAACAGACCCAGTGCCAGCGCCACAAAACCAAGAACGCCGAGTTGGACCAGTGCCATGCCGTTACTGCTAAAAAAGCCGGGCGCGGCGTCAACATATGTGCCGGTTTCTGGCACAGCGGCCATTTGCATGGATTCAATTGTAACCACATCACCCCGTGATTCATCAAACCCGATAGCGGATTGCACAAGAAGGGCCAGCGCGGCCAGTTCTTCCGCAGGGCGGGGGGTGAAGGTTTCAACCCCGTTTTGGGTGGAAACGAGATCGTTCACCAGAACCGCGACCGTGATTTTACGGATGGCACCGGGGGCGCTTACGGTTTCACGCACTGTTTCCGAAACGTCATAATTGATCAACTCGCGGCTACTGTTTTGGTTGCGCGATTCTTCCGAGGTGCTACCGGCATCCCCGTCCGGCAGGTTGCTGGCTACGGTAACTCCTTGAGCCCCTGTCCCTTTGGAATTGTCGGTTTCGTTTTGGGTGTCGGAGGAAATGGCAACTTTTGACTCTGGATCAAGGATCCGTTCGGTGATGGTTTGGCTTTGGGTTTCTGAATCTACCATGACCTCGACAACCGCGTTTCCGGGGCCCACGCGGGCTGCCAAAAGTCGCTCGATGTTCTGGCGCATCGCGGCGGCACGGGCATCGAGCCCATCCGCGCCGGAAAGCGCGCCGGCTTGACCGCTTGTGCTGAGGACCACGCCGGATTCAGCGTCTATGACTGTTACACTATCTGGCGAAAGGCTGTTCACCGCCGAAGCGACCAGAAACCGCGCGGACTCAGCGAAGGAAGGTGGCAAAGTACCGTTGGCGGCGGAAATTGTTACCGACGCCGTGGGGGAGCTTTCCCGTTCGAAGGGGCGGTTGGTTCCGGATGCGATATGGACTCGCGCTGAGCGCACCAGCGGGGAAGCGACCAATGTGCGGGCCAGCTCACCCTCTTTTGCGCGCCAATAGGCAGCATCAAACATCTGGCTGGTTGTCCCAAAACCGGAAAGGGTGTCGAGCAGTTCGTATCCGGCGATACCGGAGCCGGGCAATCCCTCGGCCGCCAGCGAGAGGCGCGCCTGATCCCGGGAACCGGCATCAACATAAATAGCGTTGCCGCGCACATCGTAGGTTATGCCGCGCTGATCGAGGGCAGTGATTACATCGCCCGCGACAGAAGGGTCCAACCCCGCATAAAGCAAGGACAGGCTCGGCGTTGTCGCGACGCGCACCAACCCGAGCACAGCCACAAGCGCAGCCACAGACGCCAATACAAAAATTATTTTCTTACGAGGCTCGATGGTGCTCCACATAGAGGATGGTCCAATCACATTCTGTTAACGGATTTAGCCAAAACCATTCGAGTTTTGACGATGAATTTTTACGCAATTTGCGCGAACAGATTTAACAATTGGTTAGCTACCGGCGGTTTATGAAAAGAAATATTCGAAAAGACGCGGGAACAATAAAATGGCGGACGAAACCGAGCCGGAACCGACCGAAGATAAGAAGAAGGCCGGTAAAAAGGGCTTAATATTCGGACTGTTAGCGGCCATTCTGGCCGGTGGCGGAGGTTTTTATGTGACCTATTCCGGAATGATTCTAGGCGCGGCACCAGCGGAGGACGCGCATGGCGAATCGGAGTTGCCCGCATTGCCGGAGATCGCTTTTATTGCGCTTGACCCTATGGTGATTTCTTTGGGGGATGCTGCAAATTCGAAGTTTTTGCGGTTCTCGGCCCAGCTTGATGTGGACCCCGCCAGCGCTGAAGCTGTGCGTATGGTCCAGCCCCGAATTGTAGATGTGTTGAACACCTATTTGCGGGCAGTGTCGGAAGATGAGCTCGGCAAGCCCTCCGCGCTGGAACGCCTGCGGGCACAAATGTTGCGGCGGATACAGGTTGTAACCGAGCAAGGGCAGGTCAAAGACCTGCTGATTACTGAATTTGTTTTAGGATAAGGAGGGACCAGAATGGACCTGATTGCAGATATATTGTTGATCGCCGGCGCCTTGGGGGCGGCTTTTTATTGTTTGATTCTGGCACGGCGAATCAAACGACTTTCACGGCTCGATACCGGATTGGGTGGTGCGATCTCGGCGCTATCAGCCCAGGTAGACGAAATTCGAAATTCGGTGAAAGCGGCCACGCAGGCTTCGGGGGCCAGTATGAAAGACCTCATGGAAGTGACCAATCGCGCCGAAATTGCCGCCGGCAGGCTGGAGCTTTTACTTTCTACGGTTCACGAGCGCGGCCAGCCGCCGAAACCGGTTAACCTTGACCGGAGCGAAGAGCCGGTAGACGCTTTGAAAGATGTCGAAGACCCGCTCTTGAAGGCGATTGAAGAGGAACCCAACTCGGACTCTCGCGCCGAGCTTCTGGACGCGCTTCAACAGGTTATGAAAGCCGTAAACAAATGAAAAAGGGATCGACTGCGCAACCGAGAAAAGTTGGGACAATCTCGATTATTGTGGCGCTGTTTCTGACATCCGGCTTGATCCGGCTTGTGGAAATTGCACCGGCAATCGCAAGTGAAATCGGCCCAATTGCGGCTGAACCGGCGCAGGAAGAAACAATGGTGGCCTCGGCGGAGCCTGTACCGGATATGCCCGCGCTGCTGGCTGCGATTCAGGAAAGAGAGCGGCAGTTAGCCGAACGAGAGGCCTATATCGACCGCCGTCAACAAACGCTTTCGGTGGCAGAACAGCGGATTCGGGAACAGATGGAAGCGCTCACAATCGCGGAAGAAAGTCTGGCCGCAACCTTAACGCTGGCAGATAGTGCAACCGAAGAGGATGTGGCGCGCCTGACCGAGGTATATCAGCGGATGAAGCCGGCTGAAGCGGCCGAAATTTTCGAGACAATGGATATCGAGTTTGCGGCTGGATTTTTCTCGCGGATGCGGCCGGAAAGTTCGGCTGCGATCATGGCCAACCTCCCGGCGGACCTTGCCTATTCAATTTCAGTGGTGATGGCCGGACGGAATGCGCGCGCACCGCGGGAATAGTGAGCCTCTTTGAGGGATTGTTAACCTCGCGCAGGCCATAGTCAGCGCAAACTTACCTACAGGTTGAAGGAAACAAAATGGGCGGATTGATTGGTATCGTGGTTATATTTGCCATGGTTTTTGGCGGCTATATTCTTGCGGGTGGCAAGATGGCGATCATCCTGCATTCGCTGCCCTTCGAGATGATGATCATTCTCGGCGCTGCGGTTGGCGCTTTTCTGATCGCCAATGAATTTTCGGCGGTGAAACACACGTTGAAGGATATGGGGAAGGTTTTTAAAGGCGCAAAGTGGAAGCAGCAGGATTACCAAGACCTGCTGGTGCTGCTTTTTGCCCTGATTCGCATAAGCCGCGATAGTCCGGTTGAACTGGAAGCCCATATTGAAGACCCGGATAGCAGTGCTGTTTTTTCGAAATATCCCAAAATTCAGGGCGACAAGGCAGCCGTGGCGCTTATTTGTGACACGTTGCGCTCCGCCTCGATGAATTATGACGACCCGCATCAGGTCGAAGACGTTTTGGAAAAGCGGATGGAGGAGCGCTACCAGCACGCACAGCATTCCAGCCACGCGCTTCAGGTTATGGCTGACGGGTTGCCAGCGCTCGGCATTGTGGCCGCGGTGCTCGGGATTATCAAAACCATGGCATCGATCGATAAGCCGCCCGCTGTGCTAGGCGGGATGATCGGCGGCGCGCTTGTGGGGACCTTTCTGGGCGTATTTCTGGCCTATGGTCTGGTGGGCCCGTTCTCGACCAAAGTGGAAGCCGTGGTCGCGGAAGACAACCATTTTTACAACCTGATCCGCGAAGTTCTGGTGGCCAATTTGCACAATCACGCTCCCAATATTTGTGTGGAGGTCGGGCGGCAAAATACACCCGGGGCCAAACGGCCTTCGTTTAACGACCTTGAAGCGGCACTGAAAGAGGCCAAAGCAGCCGCATGAAAAAGCTTGTTCTCCTTGTTTTTTTGCTCTTTTCGCAACCCTTGGCGGGGCAACAGGTGGTCTCTGTCCAATCCGGTGATCATGAAGGTTTTTCAAGGCTTGTGCTGCGCACGGACCCGAGCGCGGACTGGGAGGTCATCGAAACGCCGGGGCGTGCTGAACTGCGGTTTTCGGGGCAGGAAATGGGGTTCTCGACGGGCCGTGTGTTTGACCGGATTTCCCAAGATCGTATTACCTCGGTTGCAGGAGAAAACGGCGACGGGGACTCGAGCCTGATTCTGGAACTTGCCTGTAAGTGCGAGGTGAAAAGCTTTGCTTTTGAAGCCCGTTACATCGTTTTGGACATTTATGACGGCCCGGAACTGGATCCGGTTGACCTTGTGGAAGCCGAGAACCAGTGGCAACCGGATGCGCTACCATTTGTTCAACCACCTCCGGGGCAAGCGCAGGTTACGACATATGCGATGACCGAATCTCCCGCTCAGCCGATTTTGCTGCCAGACCCGATACCCGCGCGTGAAAGTGTGGAAAGTGAACCGGATATGGTGACACTGGAAACGCCGGAACCACCAGACACGGTCGCCGCTTTCGAAGATATGGCCGGCGCGGTTATTGGCGATATGGCTTCCGACCTAGAGGCACCGGATGACCCTGAGATGCTGGCACGCATCGAAGAGGCTCAAAACCAGTTATTGGCGCAACTGACCCTTGCGGCTGATCAAGGGTTGGTCGAATTTGTACCAAAACCTGTGGAAGTTGCGGAGGCGCCTGCGCCCGAACCTGAACCACTAGAAGAAACGCCAGAGGTCCCTTTGGTGGTTGATCAAGGCCTTTTGCAACAACTCAGCGTGCGCACCGCTTACGAACATGCAACCGAAGACGCATTGGCAGAGATTGTGAACCAGTTTGCGATGCCGCAATGTCTTGAAGATGAAGAATTTTTGATGGAAAGCTGGAGTGACGGAAGCGGTTTTTCAAACCAGCTTGCAGCGTTGCGCTCGCAGCTTTTAGGTGAATTTGATGAACCCGATGTAGAGGTAACAGAGGACATAGTGCAGCTTTACCTCCGGTTCGGGCTGGGCGCGGAAGCCCGGCTTGTGCTGAGTGAAGCTGAGATCGAAGTCGAGCGTTCTGAAATCTATCTGGATTTGGCAAATATTCTCGAAAACGAGCCCGAAAATGTTGAGGGCGCGATCCTACTGGGGGCAGGCTGCGGTGGTGCACACGAAATGTGGCACTTGTCTGCCGGGCTGGGCGATTACCAGATTATCGATCCGCTTGCGATCACCGATATTTTTTCAGTGTATCCGATAGAGGTGCGGACCCTAATCGGGCCGCCATTGGCGGAAGCCTTTATCCGGCGCGGGCAGGTTGAAGCCGGGCATCTGGTGTTGGAGATCGTCCGAAGAGCTGAAGGCGAGGTTACGATCGCTCAACAGTTGGCTGAAGCGCGGGTACTTGAGGCGCAGGCGGATACGATTGCGGCCACAGATATATATCAGAAATTGGCAAAATCAAACGATACGCTCGCGCCAGAGGCCCTGATCGCCTACGCGCGTTTGCTTTTGGCATCCGGCAAACCTGTGCCCGCTTCACTCTTGGTTGACCTTGAGGGATCCGCCTTTTTTTACCGCAATACCGAGCGATCTGACCCGCTACGCTTATGGGAGATTCGAACCCGCGCTGCGGTCGAGGGCGATGTGTTCGCCCTAAGGCAAATAGCTGAGACCAAGGATGAGCGCCCGCATCTGCTTAGTGAATTGCAGCATGTCGCCGCCGAAATATTTGAGCAAAGTTCGGCGGCTAAGTTGGGGGATTATGCTTATGCCGAGATGGTCTTTGAATATGCAGCATTGCTCGACCAAGGGGCATCAGGCGATACGGCGCGGCTGAAAATTGCTCAGGAAATGATGGATATTGGCCTGCCTGAAACCGCGCTGGATGTGCTTTCCCCCAACCTTGAAAGACCGGTAACCGAAACTGAAATAATTGTTGCCGCAGCACATGTTCAGTTGTTTCAACCGGAGGAAGCGTTAGCCTTACTGGCCGGACAGGATAGTTTGGCGGCTTTTAAAATAAGGTTGTCGGCAAATTTGCAGATGGAAGATTATGCAGCCGTGGCCCGGATGCTGGAACAGGACTTCGCAAAGGATATCACGATAGAGGATATCGCATTGCGTGCTGGTGACTGGGAGAACATCGGCTCATCCGGTCCGTTGGCGATGTTGGCGCGCTATATCAGCCAAAATTCTGACCAACTGCCCAGCGGCACAGAAGAGGAAATGGGGCACCTTGAAATTGAAGAAAACCCAAGCCTGCGCGGCACCCGCGAGCTGTTAGCCGTAAACCGGGAAAGCCGGAGTGTTTTGGAAGACGTGCTGGCCGGGGGTGGCCAGCCTTAAGGCTTCCAGCCAGGGGCTCCCAAACGGTTGCAGATTTAGATCTGAGGTGTGCGAATTGCTTCAACATCCGAAGCAAACATCTGGGTGCCGTCTGCAAAGTATAGCACTGGTTGCCCCTCAAATTTTCGCACTTCTTCAACGGTCGAAAACACTAACCCGGGGACGGAGGCAACAACTTCTCCATCGATAATGCTGTTGGTTTCGAAGCGATAAAAGGTGCCCTCGGTTGCGCGAGTCCCGTCTTCAAGAATGCCGGACCATTGTGCGTTACTGGCCTCTTTATCGAGGTTCTCGTGGGCGACGATGTTGTCGTCTGCGTCGAAGACCACCAGTTCAACACGATCAGCGTCTGTATGGCTGAGGTAGAGCACATCCAGCGGCGTGTTCTCATAAGGGGCGCTGCCGGGGTTGCGGACCTCTTGCCCGATCCATTGAGACAGACCACCGGTGGCACCGCTCGCAAGGGCCTCAAGAATATTTTCGAGCTTGGTGTTCGATTGAACCTGCTGCTCAACCGCTGAAAAGCTGGCAAGTTGGGCGACAAACTCTGTTGACTCAACGGGCTTCAGCGGGTCCTGGTTTCGCAGCTGGGCTGTGAGAAGGGTCAAGAACGTTTCAAAATCACTTGAAGCATCGGCAGCGGCTGTATTGGTTTCGGTTGAGCGGGCAAAGCCGGCGGAGGCTTGTGAAAGAGTTGAAACGGAGTCCATGATTTTTCCTGTCGGTTAAAGGCGAATATCGAGACCGCCGTCCAAGGCGGGCATAGGTTTAGGCTGAGGGCTGCCGGAATGCGGCTCTTCGGACGGGGCAAGTTGGAAAAACGGGGGGTCGTTTTTGCCGTTGCCTTGCTGTTGCCCTTGTTCGAATGAGAGATTGGCTTGCGAGAAACCGGACTTTTCAAGCGTGCTCTGAAGCAGTTCTGCGTGCCTTCTCATCAAATCTGCGGTTTCGGGGCGATCAGAAGATATGAGCGCGGAAACGGTTTGATCGTGGGTTGTGAGTTGAATAACGACTCGGCCGAGCTCCGGCGGGTCGAGCTTGAGCTCAACCACTTGTTGGCCGTTTTTTGAAATCTGTTGCTGAATTTGCTCCGAAATCTGGGCCGCGATGGGCGGCGCGGGGCGGCTTGTTGCTTGGACGGGTGGCAGAACGTCTGATGATGTTCTGTCGATCCGGATGCTAACAGGCATTTCGGGCTCGGCTAAAGGGTCTTCAAGAGCGCTGGCTAGACTCACAGTGTTTGTCGGAGCCGGATTGGCGGTGATTATGGGCGCTGTGTTTGCTGGTGCACCAACGGAAGCCGCCTTGATTTCCAGGCGCGCTGGTTGGGCCGGAATAGGGGTATCGTCAACTTGCGGGAGAGATTCACTGGCACGCGGGTCGGGGAGCCGGGTTTGCGAATCTGAATCGCTCGTAAAAATCGCAGGCTTTGCCGGGGCGGGTGCGCTTGTGCTTTCAGGCCGTAACGGGGGGAGGGCTTCTGAAGCCGACTGTTCACTCGATTGAACAACTTGAGGGGCGCGAATGGGCGGAGATGCCACTGGTTCAACACCCACATCGGGAACGGCGAGAGGTGTTTCCGGATTTGTTGCCGGGGTAGGGGCCGAGCCTATCGCGGCACTCACCAAAATATGCGCCGGTGATTCGACCTTGGTTGTGTTTGGCAGCAAGTTTGCCTGAACTACCGGAGCAACAGAAGGAAGGAACTGAGCCAGCGGTTGTGGAGCCGTATATGTAGGCGTCTGCTCATGCAATTGGGTCGGATCAGCCTCCGGCGTTTGCGCATTAAGGACAGTTGCCTGATCCTCTGAGGCCTCAGGGACGGGGGGCATTGCCATTTCGGCTGGCGGTTCAGTTGGCGGAGTTTCTACAAGTTTTGTGAATTCTACCGCGACGCTCAGGGGGGCAGTGAAAAGGGATTGTTCATCACTTTCCACAGGCTCTGCGGTTCCCAATTTGGGCTTTAAAAACCCGGCTCCCAGATCAATTTCCATATCACTACCCATATTCTACGGTTGGGAGGAGAATGGGCGGCAGGGGTTACTATTTATTTACTGCGTTCATGCTAGACGAGCTGAAACCGACCACAATATAGGTAGAATTTTATGAATATCGCTCCCGTTGCCTACACGCAGTCTCCTTCTCCATCTTTAGAAACCAGCCGCGAAAACCAGCTCCGCGAGGTTGCCAACGCATTTGAAGCCGCTTTTTTGTCAGAAATGCTGAAAGCCGCCGGGCTTGGTAAAAGCCGGGATGCATTTGGTGGCGGCGCGGGGGAGGAGGCCTTCTCCTCCATGATGGTTGAGAAACAGGCGAAATTGATGGCGGATCAGGGCGGAATTGGGTTGAGTGAACATATTTTCCAAAGCCTTTGGCAAAAGGAGTTCCCGAATGATTGATTCGGTTTTGGCGCGTGGGAAATTGCGGCAATTGCTCGCTGTAATGGAAATGGAGCGGAAGGTGTTACTTTCCGGACCGCTCGGGGACCTTGCGAAAATATCAGCCAAGCGGGACTTTCTGCTTGAGTCTCTTGTTGCGGGAGGGCCGGTTTCACAGCGCATTCTGGCAACACGTCTGGCAGATATTAAAACCATGGCAGCCCGAAACGGGGCGTTGTTAAAGGCTAGTATGGAAGGGATGAAAGACGCCCGAAAAGTCATTGTTAATATGGAAGAAAGCCTTAACCAACTCGACACGTATTCCAGAAACGGCGGGAAGGTGCTGGTAGCGCAAACCTTGCCCGGCAAAGGGCACAAGATTTAGGAAATTGCCTGAATATTTGTAGAAAATTGTTATAATACAATTGTTTGGCATTAATACTTCATTATGTGTTGAGAGTGAAATTAGGGAGGCAATCTCGAACGGGTTGCAAGTGGGGGCATCCCCCCACATCTCGTCAGAACGGCGAATAGCGGGTGTGAAAAACACCCATATTGAAACAGTGGCGCCGAATGCGCCACATCGCCGAAGGAAATGCATATGTCTAGCATTCTAACAAATTCCAGCGCTATGGTTGCGCTGCAAACTCTGCAAAGCATCAACAAAAATCTGGCCACCAACCAGAGTCAGATTTCGACCGGTAAAAAAGTAGATACCGCGCGGGATAACGCCTCGATCTGGGCGATCTCGCAAACCATGCAGTCTGACGTAGACGGGTTTAAGGGCATCTCCGATGCGCTGGCAACCGGTTCCGCTTCGGTCGCGGTGGCGCGGACCGCGTCTGAGTCTATCACAGGCCTGCTTGGACAGATTAAAGCGAAAATCGTAGCAGCGCAGGATCCTTCCGCCGATCAGGGCAAATTGCAAACCGATATTGCGGAACTCCGTAATCAGGTTGGCTCGGTGGTGAATGCCGCTCAGTTTAATGGCCTGAACCTTGTCGACGGGACCAACGCATCTGTAAATGTGCTGGCGTCGCTCGACCGTGATGCAACGGGTGCTGTAACGGCTTCCAACATTGCGGTATCTGGCCAAAACCTTTCAACCGCTGCCGGAGCTGTTAAAGCGGCACTGGCTGGTTCTGACGGTATTGGCGGTGATTCGGCGACGGCGGCGATCTTTATCGATGCTGGCGGCACTGCCGATATCGTTGTGGTCGACGCGGCTCTTGCCGCCGGGGATACCTTCAACATCCAGATCGGTGGCGAGCAGGTTTCCTATGTGGTGACCGCTGAAGATGTTGCCGCAGGGGCACCGGAAGAGGTGGTTGCCAACGGGATCCGTACTGCGATCAACGGGATGGATAACGCGAACATCACAGCAGATGTGGCCGCTGACACAATTACTGTTACCAATGCCGCCGGTGATACGGTCAACATGACCAGCGAAATCGTTTCGGTTGGTACGGGTGGCCTGTCCGGCCTTGCCGGGATCAATGTTGACGATGGTGCGGGTGGCAACTCTGCACAGGCTTTGGCCGACATTGAAGGCCTGATCCAGACCTCGATTGACGCGGCAGCCGCCTTTGGTTCCAGCCAGGCGCGCATTGATACCCAGTCCGACTTTGTGGGCAAGCTCACGGATTCGCTGAAAACCGGTATCGGCGCATTGGTGGACGCGAATATGGAAGAGGCCTCAGCCCGTTTGCAAGCGCTTCAGGTGCAGCAGCAGCTGGCGACCCAGTCGCTCTCCATCGCCAACCAGGCACCGCAGAACATCTTGTCATTGTTCCGGTAAGATGATGGAAAAGGCGGGGGGTATCCTCCGCCTTTTTATACCACCGAATAATCGTGTCAATCAGCCGGGAATTCCGGCTTGGGTGGGAGGATACACCCCATGAATACTGCTATTTTAGCGCAGTCGCTCTATGCAAAGCCAACCCGGGAACTCGGGACGGCGCGGGGCATCGAATATAAAGCCTTTTCAAAGGTTACCGCCCGGCTTGCCAGCTGGAATGAAGAGAAAGACAGTTTTGCCAGCCTTGCCGAGGCGCTCTGTGAAAACCAGCTTTTATGGACCGTGTTGGGCGCGGATGTCGCGGATCAAGGCAACGAGTTGCCAAACCAGCTGAGGGCGCAGCTCTTTTTCCTGACGGAATTTACCAACCATCAAACCAAAAAAATAATGGCAGGCGAAGCAAAGCCTGAAATATTGGTCGAGATAAATACCAGCATAATGCGAGGCCTGCGCGATTGCGCCGATGACCTCACCGAGGTGGCATCATGAGCGGACTTGTCCTCAAGCTTAGGCCCGCCGAGCGGATCATGATCAACGGTGCGGTGATCGAAAACGGGGATCGGCGCACGCGGTTGAATGTGCTAACACCCAACGCCAATGTCTTGCGCCTGCGCGATGCGATTCACCCGGAGGAAGCCAACACTCCCGTACGTCGGGTTTGCTATATTGCCCAGCTCCTATTGGCCGGCGAGGCCGAGCCAAACAAAGCGCGCGCGCAGCTCACGCAGGGCATCGAGCAGCTTGGGCAGGTTTTTAGCGATCCGGTGAGCCGTGGGCATTTGCGAGACGCCCGCGATAATTTGCAAAGCGAAAACGACTATCAGGCACTGAAGTTTCTGCGCTTTTTGCTGCCGGTTGAAGCAGAGTTGATGGCGGCATCGTCATGATTCCCTCAGCTCCGATAGGCGGAATTGCCGGCTGGCGCTTTATCCAGCGCACACAGGAGAGCCAGATGGCGGCCTTTGCCGCCACACCGGCGCTTGACCGCGAGATCAACTATTTCAAGGAAAACATCTCGAATATCGAGACGGTTGACGATCTGATCAATGACTTTACGCTATTTAAGGTCGCACTCGGGGCTTTTGGCATGGAAGACAAGGTCGCCGACAAGTTCTTTTTCAAGAAATTGCTGGAAGAAGGATCAGAGGCCGAAGGCGCATTTTCCCTCCGCCTCACCGATACCCGCTATCGCGATCTGGTCGAGGCATTTGGCTTTGGCAATGCCGGTGGCGTGCGGGTTGGGGAATCCGATTTTGCCCAAAAAATGACGGACGCTTATCAAGCGCGCCAGTTTGAGAAAGCCATTGGCGAGAGCGACAGTGCCATGAGATTGGCGCTCAATCTGGAACGCGAGATTGGTGCCTATGCCAATGCCGAGTTTCCAGAGTCGGTCGCATGGTTTCAGATGATGGCCAACCCGCCTTTGCGAGAGGTTTTCGAATCCGCGCTGGGCTTGCCTGCATCAATCGGCTCGTTGGATGTGGACCGGCAGCGCGAAATTTTTCAGGAAGCCAATGATCGGGTATTTGGCAGCCAGTCGATGGATGTGTTCAAGGACCCCGAAAACGTGGATAAGCTGTTGCGCAATTTCTTTGCGCGCGAACAAATCAATAACGGCCCCGGCCCGCTGACAAAGGGAATGGGTGCGCTAACCCTGATGGAAAACGCGGTGAGCGCTGCGGTAACCTTTGCCCAGTTTAACCGGCTTTGAGTGTCCATACGCTCGTCCATCTTAAGAAAACGCTTGGGATGATCGGCAATTCGCTGAATGGACAACCTCGCAGATGTAGTTGAGCTTTTTGCCTCATTTAGGGGCTGAGAGTGTATTGCATGGGATCAGGCGGATTGATCAAGCCATGCTACACGGGGCTAAAAAAACAACTAACCGCCGTGGCTGCGGTCATACCCGTTTGGCGCGGGTGGGTGCCAGCCATCCAGAGCGTTGGTCGCGGGCTGATAAACTTCAACCAGAAGCGGGTAACAGTTGGCGGTATCGCTGGAGTGTTCGGAAGAACAATCGCCTCCCGGGCAGGCGGAAAGCGCGCCCAAAAGCGGGATTTCAGCGAAGAATTCCAGATAATCTCCCGGGCGCACCGGACTGGCTTTCATAAAATACTGGTTGGTTTTGCGGGTGAAGCCTGTGCACATGAATACGTTGAGCACATCGTGGATATGGGTTTCAGCTTCAACCAAAGGCAGGCCGGTATGCTTGGCGAAGGCGCGCGTCAGGTTGGAGTGGCAGCAATGGTGATACTGCCCGCCGCTGAGCAGGTTATGGGTATAAGGGTCACACCGTGTGCCGATCACATCATGCACCGCGCCGCCAAAATCGTCGATTCCATACCAATCCAGCGTATCCTCCACGATGGTCGCCATCGGGCGCAAATAGGGAAACTGGCTCCACATTTGTTGCCCTGTCGAGATATGGGTGCCGTGGAGAGCGCGGGTTTTGCCGGAGTAAAACCGCTCCGCGAGATTGTCGGCGTTCCAGAGGTTAAGGTCTCCGACCTGCGGGCCGTCTATCGAGGAAATGCGGAAAAAATGGCCTTGGGGTACCGTAAAACAGCATGCTTCGCGCGGGGGGATGGTGACCGTGCTTACCAGTTCAGCCCCATGCCGTTCTTTTTGATACAAGCCAAGGTCAGGCTTGGGCAGGGTCTCGCTCGGATAGCAGATAACCGGCTTAATGGCGCGGCGGGTTGTGGCATCGTTTGGAATCATGAGGGCAGAGTAGCCCGAACCTTCGCACAGGCAAGGTTATTCTGCATGGTCCGTATTGATCTTCACGTCAAGCGCATGCTCGGGCAGGGCCGGTTCGGCAAGCGAGCCTGTTGGGTAATCTTTCGGTTTGCCGCCAAGGATCGGCTCTTCGGGCAAGTGGTTCGGGTCTGCCTGCCCCATCAGGTTTGCGAATTCGATGAAGCTGTCATTTGTGGATTCAAACCCGCTGCGGGTGAAAAAAGCGTCGAGCTTGGACCAATAGGTGATGGCTTCGTCCACGAGCGGGTCACTGCCGCGCACGTAAAGCCCTGTCTGAATCATCGGGGCGGCCTTTTCATAGGCTGAGATAATGCGGCGCGCATGGTTGATCAGCACGTTTTCACCGGCATTGGCGACACCAGGCAGGCAGCGCGAGACCGAGCGGCGGACATCAACAGCTGGAAAACGGCCCCGTTCAGCGATTTCACGATCAAGGACAATGTGGCCGTCAAGCACGCCGCGGGTGATATCGGCCACCGGTTCTTCCATATCAGACCCTGCGACCAGCACGCTAAACACAGCGGTAATATCGCCGCTACCTTCCGGGCCGGGCCCGGCGCGCTCGGCGAGTTGGGCGATCAGATTCGCGGTGGAGGGTGGGTAAGCGCGCAGAGAAGGGGCCTCCCCCGCCGTTAATGCGATCTCGCGGTGGGCTTCGGCAAAGCGGGTGATGCTGTCAAGCAACAACAGCACGTGTTTGCCTTGGTCGCGAAAGGCTTCGGCGGTGGCCATTGCCATCCAGGCGGCGCGGCGCTTGATCAGTGGGGATTGGTCCGACGTGGCGGCAATTATAACGGCCCGTTTCATACCCTCTTCGCCGAGAGTCTCTTC
>Ga0209121_10001701_pt1 | contig 23016 bp, 26 predicted proteins | sample Cruoilmetagenom3_FD_187292 | JGI IMG/M metagenome (GOLD analysis project Ga0209121, IMG submission 187292) | Oil polluted marine microbial communities from Coal Oil Point, Santa Barbara, California, USA - Sample 3 (SPAdes) (version 2) | ecosystem: Environmental > Aquatic > Marine > Oil seeps ... | reverse complement strand
CGTCGATGCTCGATCTTGAGAATGTCGACACCGCATTACCATAACCGGATCCTCTGGAAGAGTGAAAAAGTGCATGCACTCTGCAGAATTACCAGAGAGCCTCTCTTTCTCTTCCGGTGTTCCGATTGTGGCAACATGGTGTGTATGAAAGTCTACATGTCCTCCAGACTGAAATGCACGGATATCAGATGCCACGTTGAGTGTTTTGTCATACGATTAACTCTCTGTTGAAGCATAAAACGGTCTTATGCTCGTTTAAACATGAACCTATATGAATGAATGGTTGGCTTCTCATAAATTTTTCTGGTGAGCCTTTTTCCCACATCCACATTTCCGGGCAACATTTATATCCCGACAGGGAACTGAAATTCACATACATCCACAGAGGAGGCTTTAGCATGGATTATGCAGAAATGTCAGATAAACTTGTAGACCTGTTAGGACTGAAGGGAAAGCCGATAGCGGTTTCACTGATAAAGAGGGAGGAAGACATCCCAAAAGGCTTGACCGAGGTAGAGAAACCTCGCCGGTACTGTCAGATGCTTCAGGATGCCCGATTTGAGGGCATCACAAGTCTTGCAACCGCAGACACCCACGCCTGTAAAGGCGGTGCAGCAGCGATCGGGCTCATAGATTACGGTCCGAACTTAAAGACTGGCGCGCTGTACCATTACAAACTGAACAAGGAGGTCTCGCTCGGTGTTGCCAAGCGTGTGGTCGATCACATGCCAAGACCAGCACCCGGATCGACCGTCGCAACCGTGATCGCGCCGCTTGACAAGGCGCCGACCGATCCTGATGGCGCGAGACCTGACGTGATCGTGATCATGGCTGGCGTACTTGCAGCACGAAGGATCGTTCAGGCAGTGATCTACCAGCACGGCGGACGGTTCAACGCAAACTTCGCGGGCATCCAATCGACATGCGCAGACGCCACAGCCTATCCGTACATCTCAGGGAATGTGAACGTCTCGATCGGGTGCGATGGTGCGGCAAAGAACGCTGGACTTGCCGATGACGAACTCGTGGTCGGGATACCCGCAGAACTGCTTGAAGAGATTACCGGAACACTTTATGACTGTGCACCGGGATGGGATGACTGGCAGACAGGGCGCATTGGTTACGTAAGGAAGAATATCTGAATCTGATAGCTCGGAGGCTGTCGCACCATAAGGCTCCGGCAGCCCTCCCGCTGTCAGTACGTTTGACCTCATCCAAAAATCTCTCATAAACTGAGCTACCCCTGAATACGAAGTTTCCAACCGATCCTATCATAGGACATCTCTTTATATCGCCCCATCCAACTAAAAATCCGTTCTACTGCGGTTCTTTTCATATACTGATCAGAACCTGCTGCACATAAGAACCTCCCGCACCAGAAAAGATTTAATAAATGCGGGCGCAGTTCTGATCGGTGAACTACTAATGAAACGGGAACTGATGGACATTCTTGCCTGCCCGATATGCAAGGGCGACCTCGAACTGGATGTGACCGAAGAGACCGATGAGATTATCACGGGCACGTTATATTGCGGGAAATGTGATGAGTACTATCCGATCGAGGATGGTATACCAAACATGCTCCCACCAGACCTCCGCGAGTAACATGGATCAGCCAAAACAATCCTCACAGCAGATCATCCTCAATCGAACCCGATTCAATTCCATCGAATTCGAGACCAAACACGTTGAGTTGGTACTGCCCCGTGGCAGGGACGTTAAATTTCCGATTGAGATCAGCAACTATGGCGCGCCAACACAGATAAATCTGTCTGCCAGCAACGAGATCGAAGATTGTGTCAGGTTCATGCACAATGATTTTGCCGCGGTCGGCAAGACGGTCGTGGATGCGATCGTGCATATCCAGACGCAGCGGCATGGAAGCATCGCCGTGACTGTGGGATATGGCGCGAATACCGACGGTTTCAACATCGACATGATAGCAGAACCGTATCAGGAGATCGATGCAGACCCGGGTCTCGCAGTTCCGGGAGAGGGGACGAGGGGATACCAGGAAGTGTCGCAGATATCCGCCCATCCGGCACTGAAAGTGGTTGCCGCGCTCGCATTCATTCTCGTAATCTTAAAGCTCTTTGATATGGTTCCCGGTTACGTCGGCATAGTCTCAGCTATCCTGCTGCTGGTTATACTCATCATGTACAAACTATTCACAACTTCTTCGCAATGATCGCCTCTGCGATCTGGAAATCCTTGTACACCTGCATCTCGACGTCCTGCTGCCGCATGTAGGGGAGCAGGTCTGCGCCCTCGGCACGCCAGACCCATGCATAAAACCTGCTTAAAAAGTTAAAAACGTCGACCGGACCTTTGTTACTCTTCAAGTGGAGAAGACTGATCGTACCGCTCTTTTTAAGAACCCTGAGTGCCTCAGAGACCGCAATCTCAGGTCCATCGATGGTGTCCATACCGCAGGTGCAGAATACCGCGTCGAACGTTTCATCACCAAAAGGCAGCGACTGGACCATCCCCTGCACGCGATGAAGATTCTTGTACTTACTGTTTCTCAATCGATTGACTTTCAGCACATTTCTGGAGATATCGATCCCGATAACCGCCCCGTTCTTGACCCATCTGGCGAGAAGCCCTGCGTTTCTTCCGGTGCCGCTTGTCAGATCGAGCACCATGCCGGAATCGCCAAGATTCGTAGCTTTTATCAATTTTTTCCGGGAATACTGCTTTGAACCGAGCCACAACACATCATCGAGATCGTACAGCAATGCGAGGCGGTTGTACCGATCTCTCGTCTTTCCAGTCTCTTCTAAATAATCAGACATCTGTAAAAATCACTTCCGAACAGCATATTCCATCTCTGAGATTCTCCCAGACAACTTATCCACCAGTTCCTCATTATCCTGGTAAAACAGCTCATCTCCGCAGACCGGGCAGATAAAATCAGTCTCGGATGCGGTATCGAAGAGAAATCGCGCGCATTTGTGGTTGCAGATGTAGAATACACCGTTTACCTCGAATTCGAGCCGCTCCTTTAAATTGTCAAGCAACCTCTCAAACTCGATATCCATGCGGTCATCGAGGTTCTCCGGATAGAGCGTCCAGTGGTATGTTAGCCAGCCTGTATCCGGGTTACGCTCCCTCCGGTATCCCGCAAGCCGGTTCTCGTGCAGTTTAAAGAGCGTCTTCCTGATCACGTTTATATCCATCTCGATCTCTTCTGCAACGACCTCATCGACGATCTCGCCGGCAGGCAGTTTCTCGAGGATCTCTACGCCGTCTGCCCCGATGATCTTTACCAGATACTGGTGCACAACAGGGTCACCTATATCGATCAATCGATCACCCATTCATCGTCCTTGAAACTGTGCGTATATTTCATGATCAAGAATCTCAACCAACCGCTTCAAGAGTTTTTCGGTTTTTTTTCTATAATCTTCGAACATCGATTTGTTCATGAAGTCGTGAAAGAAATTTGCATGGATGGTTTCTGCATCGGTTATCCACCCCCCCATCTCTTCATCTTTATATGCTGATGCCAACTCCTTTACAAAATGCACAACAGCTCTATGTGTCGTTAATTTTCTGCCATAAAACAGACCTATGGCATAGACCAATGCGTTCAATGTCCCCCACAAAAATTCAGATGCTTTTGAGAACTTTTTGGTTTCATAATGTTTTCTAAAATTGTCATAATAGTAATTTGCAAGTTCTCTCCTTCTGTTGATCTCCGATATGCCCCTGTCATCAACATTCATACCACAACGTCCCTCTTCGGGTAAATTGGTATGGTTTCTCCATCAGTTCTGATTTCTTTTAATACCACTGTAATCTGGAAATAATCTGGAAATATCCCATAATCCCGCAGAAGTGGCCATGAATTTCTTGAGAAATGTAGCCAATCATCAGATCCAAGATAACCTTGACGCAATACAAACTCAATCTCTTTCCCGATCATTTCATCTGCTTCAAACTCCCTCCCGACCTCTTCAACCCCTAATATCTCTCCAAGAACGACCGCATTGTCTTGCAGTTCATAAGGCGCTGATAAGAAACTTTTGGGTACGCGCAGGAATATATTTACCGCACCCTCCGGCACAAAGACCCCCTCGCTCTTCAACATTCTTTCTAAGATCAATCCCATTTATATCGCCTCTTTCACGCAAACATGCCTTCTGAATACCGGTCTACCATGCCCTCGGGGTTCATTATGTGCTTGATCGCATCCTCGAAATCCTTCTGGTGTACCGCATCCTTCTCCTCACGCACCGCACACATGCCCGCTTCCATCACAATCGCCCGTAAAGCAGCGCCATTCGCATCCTCGGTCAGTGTCGCAATGCGATCAAAATCGACATCGTCTGCAAGCCGCATCTTTTCCGTATGGATAAGCAGGATCTTGACGCGTGCTTCACGATCCGGTATGGGTACGTAGACCAGCCGGTCGAAACGTCCTGGGCGGATCAGCGCGGGATCGAGTACATCCCACCGGTTGGTTGCTGCAAGGATGCAGACATCGCCTCTCGAATTGAATCCGTCCATCTCTGATAGGAGTTGCATGAGTGTGCGCTGGACCTCCCTTCCACCGGAACTGGCATCATCGAGCCGCACCGCGCCAATTGAGTCCAGTTCGTCGATGAATATGATCGCGGGCGCTTTTTTCCGCGCCATCTCGAATACGTCACGCACCATACGTGCACCCTCACCGATGTACTTCTGAACGAGTTCCGAACCGACCACACGGATAAATGTGGCATCAGTCCGGGTGGCAACCGCTTTTGCAAGAAGGGTCTTTCCTGTGCCGGGCGGACCGAACAGTAAAACGCCTTTCGGCGGATCGATGCCGATGCGTTCGAATATCTCGGGTTTGGTGAGTGCAAATTCCACAGCCCCCTTGAGCACCTCAATCTGCTTATCAAGACCCCCGATCTGGTCGTAATCGATGTCAGGTGATTCTATGACCTCCATTGCCTGCACCAGGGGGTCTTCTGATCTGGGGATGACCGCAACGATCGACAGATGCTCCTTGTTAAGCGCAACCTGCACACCGGGCTTGAGATCACCATCTTTGATGAACTGGGAACTCCCGACGATGAATTCGGGACCTGTGCTCGATCGCACAATCGATTTACCCTCATCAAGAACGTTTACGAGCGTTCCAACCAACTGCGGTGTTGTTTTTAGTTTATCGAGTTCACTCCGCAGTTTCCTAAGTTCACGCTCGTACTTCAATCGCTGGTCTTCAGCAAGCTGCTTTTCAGTCTCAACCTTCTGGTACTGCTTCTCGAGCAGGTCATTTTTCAATTCGAGTTGCTGCATGCGGTCCACGACATACTTGGAGAACTCTGTTGAATCTATATCCGCATCAGCGTCCATTTCCAAATCCATTATAAGACTGAATATCCTGACAACACATAAACCTTTATGGACGATGGGATGATACGCTATTCCTATGCAATGCGAAATATGCGGAAGCAACATCCGCGGAAAAGCGCATCGGGTGATCCTCGAGGGTACCGAGTTAAACGTCTGTGACGCTTGTGCAAAATACGGGCACGAGGTCAAGCAGGTACCAAAGGCCACTGCCACTGGAAGAGTGCCAGCAAGCAAGGTGCCGGCAGGGAGGGTTCCAGCAGGCATCACGTTTCGTACCGGGTCGCGGAGGCGCCCGGATATGTTTGACCAGATGACCGACGAACTGCTCTCTGATTATGGCTTTGCGATCAGGCGCGCTCGTGAGGCGCGCGGCATGTCTCAGGAAGAACTGGCACTTGCGATAAAGGAAAAATCGTCGCTCATCAAGAAGATAGAGCGCGAAGACTTAAGACTCGAGGACAGTGTTCGTAAGAAACTCGAACGCGTGCTTGGAATCTCGCTTACTGAGACGATTGAGTAGCAGCGTCCGAAAAGCCGTGCCTGATCATCGCACGGATCGTCTCTGCAAGTTCCCCAATCGGCACCCGGATCTGTAACATGCTGTCCCGATCTCGGATCGTTACGGTGTCATCATCCAGAGTCTCGTAATCGATTGTTACTGAAAAAGGCGTCCCGATCTCATCGTTTCTACGGTATCTCCGCCCGATCGTCCCGGAATCATCATAACTCACGAAAACCCCGTTTTCCCGAAGCGTCTCTGCGATCGCAAGTGAAGGTGTGATCAATTCATCCCGCGTGAGAAGCGGGAGCACCGCAACCTGCACAGGCGCAACCTCTGCCGGAAGATGGAGCACGTTTCGGGTAACGCCAGCCACAAGTTCCTCGGAAAATGAGTGTTCGAGCGCGGCATAGATGATCCGGTCGATGCCGAACGACGGCTCGATCACATGCGGAATGACCCTCTCGCCGCGAACCTCCTCGAGTACGGTCTCGTATTCGACCAGATCCCGCGGGATCGTGATCATCTCGCCATCGATCTCGATTTTGATCTCGTCTCCCTTGAGATCCTCTTCTCCCAAACCAATGAGTGCTGTAAGAACCTTACCTGCCTTTTCTTTGTAGCGCGGACCTATCACGCTCATATCCGGCTTCACCGCGATACGTTCGACCTGTTTTGGGGTGGCGTACTCGATAAGAACGGAAAGATCCTTCTTCGAGTGCTCCGCGTGTGATGACAGGTCGTAGTCGGTGCGGTCCGCGATCCCGACGATCTCGACCCAGCCGAACCGGTCGGTCAGAACCTCGGCATCCCAGCAATCGGCAGCATAGTGCGCCATCTCGTCTGGCTGGTGCTGCCTGAACCGCAGGCGCGCAGGATCGATGCCAACCCGCACCAGGAAGAGGTGTGTGAGCACGAGGTGGTAAGCGAGAAACTCGTGCGCAACGATTGCACGGCCCACCGCGTCCCTCGCTGTCAGTTCGATGAGACCGCCATCATCTTCGTGTGCCGGATGCGAGACGCGCTGATGGGGGGCAGGGTAATACCGGAGAACCGTACCCTCGATCATGGAGAATTTCGGATGTTTTTTTTCAGTTGGGTTGATGAAAATTTCTGCTTCCGCCTGCGTAAATTCCCTGAGCCGGATAACGCCCTGACGCGGAGAAATCTCATTTCGGTATGCTTTTCCGATTTGTGTGACGCCGAACGGGAGCTTCTCCCGATAAAACCTGAAAAGGTGCTCAAAATCGACAAACATCCCCTGAGCGGTCTCTGGTCTGAGATAGCCAACCCGCTCTGTGCCCGGTCCGATCGTTGTCTTGAACATCAGATTAAAACTGGAAACATTCCCGAATGTCCTAACACCGCCGCATTGCGGGCATTTTATGCCGTGTTCATCGATCAGCCGCTTGATCTCTGATGCGGACAGTACCTCCGGAGTTTCAACGATGCCTTCAATCAGGTGATCCGCACGGAATGCGTGATCGCACTTGGAACAGACGATCATCGGGTCTGAGAATCCTCTGGTGTGCCCGGACGCGTCGAAGATCGCCGCAATTCCGATGGTTGGAGTCTCGATCTCGTAGAAACCCTCTTCGATCACGTACATCTTCCGCCAGATCTCCTCGATCCTGCGCTTCAACATCGCGCCAAGAGGACCGTAATCGTAAAAACCTGCTGTTCCACCGTACAGTTCAAAGGAGTTCCAGAGGAAACCTCTCCGCTTTGCCAGCCCGATTATCTTCTCGTATTTGTCCATGATGTTCTACGCTTCGCCGGTTTTATTTTTCGTGATCGTTCTCTTTCTGAAGTTTTGGCTTTCCATCCAAATATAAACAGGATATAGTTCATTTACAAATTTGTAAGATCCTCTTCCGCCCTCTATATCTGGGACGATGATGCCCAACTCTCTCATTTTACCTAAAAAATTGTTAAACACTTTTTTCTCTTCTTTATTTAGTTTACTTTCTATTTCACTTTTTTTAAACCGGTTGATGGCTCTTTCGCCCAATCTCCTTAAGATCGATCGATATCGCTCGCTGCGGATCGCTCTATACACCTTCGGATCAAGATATTTTTTTCCGATCCTCTCTGCAGCATCAAAAATTCCTGATGCAGCATCCTCCTCACTTATTGCCCCATCATCATCTCTCCAAAAGATTGCATCACCTATTTCATGCATAAAAATCGGTAAACCACTTGAAAATCCAACCATGAGCTCCATTGCTTCAGATTTGACTTCTATATTGACTTTTCCGAATGTTTTTTCGAAAAACTCATTTACCTCCTTATCAGAGAGTTTATCGATGTCCACCACTCTAAAGATTCTCATAAGAGATGGTTGATGCGCACTCAACACATCCCGTATCTCCGGAATACCGATTGGCATGATGAAAGCAGGGAAATCTGTGTAATGGGTGGCTACATCATCCACAAAACTCTTGTACCAGTTTGCGAATTCAGGAGTCCCGGATATCCCATTGATATCGTCCAGAACGATGAACAGTCCCTTCTTCTCATTCTTTATTTTTTCCATTATATTTTTAAGAGCTTCCGGAAAATTCCTGACCAGACCTTCCAAATCCTCTTGTGGCGGATTGAAACTGACAGAAATACCAAAAAGATCCACTTGTTTGACATATTTTCCAAAGAAACCTGAAATTTCATCGAACCACGTCTGTTTATTCGTTTCTTTTAAAATTTGCTCGAATATACGGCGTACCAATTCCTCCAGATCGGTCACTCCGCCCACAAACACATGGATGGCGAGGAAATTATCCATATCAACCAGATGACGCAGGAACGCAGCCAATGAACTCTTTCCTATGCCTCGTTCTCCTGACAAAAAGACGTTCTCCTGCCGTCCGGATGCGGTCTGTCTGACATATTTGAGGATCTCTTCGATCTGTTCAACCCTGCCGACAAAAAGTTCGACAGGCGCAGGATTGCCAGGTGTAAACGGGCTATTCTCTTTCATGGTCTCTCGTTTATCTCCGTCTTGTTTGTATCAACCCACAACCTCAACCCTAATCAGTGTTTTCATCTATATTGTCCATCACTATCTGCACACAACCCCTCACATCAGTTCGAAGGATCGGGTGGGCGTGCCGTATCATTTAGCAGGCATCTTCCGCCTCCAGATCCCTTCGCACTTCCAGCATCTTCGTCTTCAACTCCGGGATCTCAACCTGAGCCACCTTCCATGTTATTTCCAGATCAAGTCCCAAGTAATCATGAACCAGTATATCCCTCATTCCGGCTATACGCTTCCATGGAATCTCCGGGTACCACCTCTGGAGAAATATTTCCCCACCTCACCGATAAGCTCAACTCTCCTGATAATGGCATCCTGCTGTTGCGTGGAGTTTAAAAATTCCGTTTCCGTTAGCCCCTTTAAATATTCTTCAACAAGCTCGATACACTCCAAAATAAATGATACGTGTATTCTTGGATCCTTTTTCATAATATTGCCACCTCTTCACTCAATATTCGTTCTTTAAGAAGTGGGTAGATCGAATTATAAGTTAGAACATCAACTTCGTGCCCCAACATTCCCTCTAAGTCTATTTTAAGCCCTACAAGGTCCAGCAGACTTGCGCCCTTCGGCAGTTCCACCAGAATATCCACATCACTACCCGCGCCCGCGTCCCCTCTTGCCACCGATCCAAAAACCCCTGCTCTTGCTACATCATATCTCTTGAGTATCAGCACGGCTTTCTTCTTGATCTCCTCTACATTCATCTTCGTTAGCGCCCTAAATCCGGTGTCGTGACTTCAGATAAATACACGTTTCTCACCCCGACCAACTCCCGCACCATCACGCCCCCTTCCTCAGACGCAAAGATCGGCAGGTCCCAGTTCTGCGTGACTCTCTTCCGGTTCACGACCACCTCGATATCGCGCACCGGATCATAGCCCGGCTTCGTATATTCCTCCCAGTACACCAGAACACCCCGTCTCTGCCAGAGAGGCACCTTGTCGAGGTTGATCCCGTGCTGGAAGCACAGTTCGTGGATACCGGATGCGCGCAAACCCAGCATCCTCGATGCAGCCTCCGTTCCGGATAAGCCAGCTGAGCGGAGCGTGTAATACCCGTAACCATTGATGCAATTCCGCCACGCCTCTGCCTGCCGCCAGACCAGATATTCGATGATCTGCTCAGGATGCAGCGGTATCACCCTCCCGTCGAATGCGATAGGGGGCAAGTCGAGGGACCGGGTAAGCACGCTTGATATGTAACTCGGCACGACCGAGACGAGTTTCTCGATCCTGCCATCAAACGGCAGTGCATCCGTAAAAATGATGTTAATCTCGTCTGAAAAGGTGTACGCAACTACCGGATAGAGCCCGCTTTGCTGGAAGAATGATTCTGCTGCATCTGCCATCGCGGATGCAAAACGGCGATCGAAGGGCTTCTCAAACCTGTGTTTTCGGAGGAGGTTCCTGAAGCTTCTACCATCTACCCTGATGATAACTGGCGGAGTTGCTCTCAGGTCAGCATATATCTCGTGATCCTCAAAATCACTCACTCTCATCCTTCTTTGCCAGTCGATTGACCTGTTTCACGAGGATAATATCGCCAATCGCAAGCACCCACCGGTACGGCAGGATGACCCCCTCCCGGCTCACATCGAACAGTTCTTGATTGACTTTGATGAGTGCAAGACCGGTTACCAGTCTATCAGCCGTCTCGATTACGACATCGTTCACATTTCCTACATACAATCCCTTGTCGGTATATACGTTGAGCCCGAATAGTGATGTCAGTTCTGCGTGCATTCAATCCCTCCCTATAGTGTTATAGTATGTGGTAGAATGAACTAAAAGGATATATACTTTTGTGTGATACGGACAATTAATAGAGACAGAGACTTGGAGCAATCATGAAAACATCGATCCAGATCGGGAATGTTATCTTCATCCCGGAGGATGCCGATGCCATGGATGCGCTTAATATTATGTCCACAGAAAACGTCGGGCAGCTGCTGGTGCAGGATAAGGGGTCGATCACCGGCATTGTGTCCAGAACCGATCTTACAAGATCGATCGAGGTGCTTGGTTACCGTGAGCGATAATACCTGTGACGTGACCATCGTCAGGTACGATGAGATCGCACTTAAGAGCCCTCCTGTCAGGCGGCGGTTTGAGGATGTGTTGATCGGCAGGATTAAAACAGCACTCTCGAGGCGCGACATAGAATATTCAGGGGTCACGCGGGAATGGGGCAGGATATTTGTGCATACGAGCGATCGGGGTGCCGCAGATGCGATCTCGCGCGTCTTTGGTACGGCCTCGGCAAGTCCTGCGATCACGACCGGCGCAACGCTTATAAGCGCGGCAGAGACCGCGGCAGAGACCGGAAAGGAGCTGATCAAGGACGGTGAGTCCTTTGCGATCCGCGCATCCAGATCAGGGGTCCATGATTTCACATCGATCGATCTTGCAATCGCTTGCGGGGATTCGGTCGTGGGGTGCACCTCGGCAAAGGTTGATCTCACAAGCCCGGATCGGGAGATATTTGTTGATATGCGGCAGGAGCATGCCTATATCTACACACGGATCGCTGCTGGCGTTGGCGGGCTTCCGTACGGCACGCAAGGGAAGATGATTGCGCTGGTATCCGGGGGCATCGATTCACCGGTTGCCGCGTGGATGCTGATGAGGCGGGGAGCCGAAATCATCCCGCTCTACTTCGATCTCGAGGAATTTACAGATCCAAAAAGCAGAGAACTTGCTGAACAGAGCATAAACTTGCTTTTCGAGTGGAGTTATTCCGATATGACCGCGTACAGGGTTCCTTACGGAGCAGTCCTTCGCGAGATCACGAGCCGCTGCGATCCGCGCATTACTTGCGTGATCTGCAAGCGGATGATGTACCGGATCGGGACTCTGGTCGCAGAAAAGGAAGCCGCCTGCGGCATCGTCACAGGTTCGTCGCTCGGACAGGTCGCATCCCAGACCTCACAGAATATGCTTGCAGAGATGCACGGACTCGGGATGCCGATCTACCATCCGCTCATCGGGATGGATAAGAGAGAGATCATCGACCGCGCAACCCGGATAGGCACGTTTCAGACAGAGAAGCCAGCAACCGAGTGCGCTGCCGTGCCGGACCGCCCTGCAACCGCGACGGCGGTCGCGAGGGTGGATGAGAATGAAGCGAGGATCGATGTCGCACGTATCGTGTCTGATGCGGTCGCTGGTTCGAGCGTTCTGAAACTGCTCCAGTGAAACCTTGTTTCGTGGTGTTCTGTCTGCGCTCTTCTGTCTCTCTCTGAAATCTGTCAGGCACAGATCCGGACTTCTGACACGCCGAAGATTGTGGACATTCTATTCTGCGAGGGCGTCTGAAAGTCCGTATCAAGAATTCCTGTGCAGTCCCAAATGTTTTGACTTTATATACGCACCCAAGAACATTGTATCATCAGCGCGACCACCCCGCCCCCGAAAACCATAACACCAGATCCAGCCAACCGGATAACCAAAATGATCATACTATCAGGCGGAACCGGAACACCAAAACTCCTTGCAGGGATGAGAAAGGTCATACCGGAGGAGGAGATCACAGTGATCGTTAACACAGCAGAGGATGCGTGGGTCTCCGGAAACCTCGTCTGCCCTGACCTCGACACGGTTCTGTACCTGTTTGCAGACACAATCGATGCCGCAAAATGGTGGGGCATCCGCGACGACACATTCACAACCCACGAATCGCTGAAACGAGCCGGGCACCCTGAAATCATGCGGATCGGAGATAAGGATCGTGCGACCCACATCATGCGGTCAGACCTGATCCGAAAGGGTCGCACCCTCACAGAAGCGATCCGTGAACTGGCACGCTCATCTGGCATACGAGCCAGCATTCTTCCGATGACTGACCACACGGTTGCAACACACATCACCACGCCTGCGTGCGAGATGCACTTTCAGGAGTACTGGATCACGCATGGAGGCGATCCGGACGTGCTCGGTGTAAACATCCACGGCATCGACGATGCCGCGCCGTCTGATGCTGTGCTCTCTGCCCTTGATAGCGACGATCCGGTCATCATCGGTCCGAGCAATCCGATAACAAGCATCGGCCCGATACTCAAACTGCCAGGGATGCGCGAGATCCTGCGCGAGAAGATGGTGGTTGCGGTAAGCCCGATCATTGGCGATGCGCCTGTCAGCGGACCTGCCGGAAGACTCATGCGTGCGTGCGGATACGAGGTATCCTCGGCAGGCGTGCTCGAATGTTACCGCGATCTTCTGGGCGATCTTCCGGATGTCTTTATGATCGACACGGATGATATCGAGATCGGCATCGACGGTGGCGTCGAGATCGTGCGTGCAGATACGATGATGACGTCTGTTGATAAGAGTGAGGCGTTGTCCCGGCTGGTTGTTGATTCGTTCAGTAATCTGCCGGTACAGATACATACTCAGGCAACTTGTGTGTAATTCAGGGATTTGTATTTGTGTGCATCCGTGTTCGGTACAAGCATCAGGGTAAGTTGGCAGTCCCGGTGGAAAGCCGGGTGACAGGTTTATTAACACCAGCACCGAGTCACATACATATCCGAAGCCAAGGGCCCGTGGCTTAGCCAGGATATAGCGCCGGCCTTCTAAGCCGGACGTCCCGGGTTCGAATCCCGGCGGGTCCGTAGAGATGCGAGCAAAAGAGATCAGGGGAATCGCACGTGAGACACTCGAGTTCATACTCGAAGTGAGCAAGTCGACTGCACCGAACGAATTCGCAGGGCTGTTGCGCGCAGAGGATGGGATCATCACCGAAGTGGTCGTGCTGCCGGGAACCGAGTCGTCCGAGGTGAGCGCGGTCATGCACATCTACATGCTGCCGATGATCTCAGTCGCAGGCTCGGTACATAGCCACCCGACACCGAATACCAGACCCTCGCAGCATGATCTGTCCCTGTTTGCACGGACCGGTAACTGCCACATCATCGCCGGTTTCCCGTACAACGAGCATAGCTGGACGTGCTATGATGTCTATGGAGCGCGGAGAAAACTCCCTGTCCTCGATGTCGACTTTGGCGACGTGTGATGCGGCGAATTCTTAAGGATTCGTGCGATTCATCCAAGCGTGAGCATTCGTGTTCGATGCAAGCACAAAGGCAAGTCGGCAGTCCTGTGAAATCCCAAAAAGTTATTAAGAATCAGGACATATATATCAGTACATGATTCCAGAAGAGATAAAGAATTTTCTGTCTCATGAGGGGGGCAGTTCGCTGATCATACAGGGGAATCCGGGTACTGGCAAAACCATTCTGACACTTGAACTGATGGATGCGTTCCTGGATTGCAATCCCATGTATCTTACCACAAGGTCGACAACCGATGCAGTCTACAGGCATTTTCCACGACTACGTCAAAGACACAAGGAGATCAATGTCATCGAATCGAAAGACACGTTCTGGGACAGATTCTTTAAGAAAGATGATAGTGATGAATTGCGTGTCGAAAGGGATGCTTTTGAGATGTACGGGATGCTTGACGATCCCGACAGGACTGATATAACCGAGTTTGACCAGGTCTGTGACCGGGTTGATGCGTTCCTGCCTGAAAGATCACTGCTCGTGCTGGACAGCATCGAAGGGTTGTGCGATAAATATAAAGTGAGTGAAAAGTTTTTCGTCGGTCTCATCAACCGATGCCTGATCGAACCTGCACATACCAAGGTCATCATCATCCTTGAGAAGATGGAGAAGACGGAGATCGACTATCTCGCAGACGGTGTGATCTCGCTGCACCAGGTGGATCGCGATGGCAGACGTATGCGGATGCTGTCCATCGATAAACTGCGCGGTACCGCTATAAACCAGCCAAGTTACCTGTTCACTCTGAAAAACGGGAGATTCCACAGTTTCAATGCGTTTGATGTCATGTATCCGGAAGAGTACCTGCCGTTTGAGCCGATCCCAAATAGCAAGACGCACTATTCGACCGGAAACCGTGATCTGGATGAGGTATTCGGAGGATACCGGATCGGGAGTTATATCCTGCTGGAAACCGGTGAGAATGTCGATAACTTCTTCTACACACTGCCGATGCTGACCGCTGCAAACATTGTGAGTCAGGACGGCAGCGCGGTCATACTCTCGGTCAGCGGCGCAGGCCCAAGCGAGGTCAAGAACAACGTCTTCGAGTACGGGTTGAGCGATAGATTGAACTCATTTCGGGTCGTGACCGAAGAGAATCCCGAAGAGCCGGTGACCGAGGATTTTGTCGTGGCTTATGACAAGGAACGCTTCTCAAGCAACTTCAATATACTGGACCGGGAGCTTGCGAAACTGCGGGCAGAGCGAGGCGGAGACGTCGTGAAGATCGTGGATTACGAGATTCTTGAGACGATGCTCGGCATGCAGGCGCTTAAAAGGATGATCCTCTCGGATAAGAAGTACACTGCTGCGAATAAGATCCTGACGATAGCGATATGCAAACACAGCATCGCTCCCGAGATCAAAAAAACACTTGCGAACATCTCAGATATCCATATAAGACTCAATAAATATAATGACACAATGATACTCTATGGCGAGAAGCCGACGACGAGTGTATATGTGATCGAACCGGATGTCAGACGCGGATACAAGGACGTCAAACTGACCCTCGTGAGATGAAGGATCATTCTGGCTTTGCCGGTGATGATGCCGATATTGGGTCCGGCGGTGCATTTACACGAGATGTTTCAATGAAATCCCACGGCAAATTCCTGCAAATCTGTTATAAACCGGAAGCAGCGACAGATATATATGCGATTGAACTCGATCTCTCAACGTAAATATGAGGACGTCAAACTGACCCCGGTGAGATGATGTATACATTTATAGCACTGTTTATAATATATGTCGCAGCGTTGATCGCTGTCGGGTGGCATTTCGCAAAGAAGCAGCGGACGATGACCGATTTCTGGATTGCAGGGCGAGAGATCGGGGTAGGGAACATCGGGATGTCTGCCGCGGCATCGTGGCTCACTGCGGGAGCCCTATTCCTCGTCACCGGGATGTTCCTGTTCATTGGCACAGGATCGATCTGGATCTTTGTTGCACCAAATATCATCGCGCTTGCTGCAATTGCACTCCTTGTCCCGCGGATCAAGCGTCTCCCGTCACTGACCCAGCCGGAACTGATCGAACTTCGGTACGGCCCTCTGCTGCGTGCGCCGATTGCGATAGCGATCACGATCGTGATGATCCTCTTTGCGGTCACCGATTTCAAGGGGTTCGGTTACGTACTCTCCGTATTCTATGACATACCCCAGATCTATGCCGTGCTGATCATGGTGGTTGCGATCTCGCTCTATGTGACACTTGGCGGTCTCAGGGCGGTGATATGGACAGATGCGGTCCAGTTTGTCTTCCTTGCCGCGCTTGCAATCCTGATCGGGGCTGCAGCACTGTATATGCCGGTGCAGAATACAGGCGTGGCTGTATCCGACCTCTTTTCCGGGATGGGTGCTGGTTTCTGGGATATCTTTGCTCTCGGCGGGATCGTTGGAGTGTTTATCATGATGATCGCGATGCTTCCGGGATGGATCACAGAGCAGGATCCGTGGCAGCGCGTCTGGGCGGCAAGGGACGTAAAATCCGCACGGTACGGGATGATGCTTGGTTCAGTACTGATCGCTGCCGTATTCTTTGCCTGTTTCCTTGCAGCGATCGGGCTTAATTCTCTTTATCCGGCGCCTACCGACATGCCCGGTGCCGAACAACTCTATCTCATATTCATCCAGGACACGTTTCCACCAGTCGCAATCGCAATAATTGCGATAGGATTTGCCGCAGCCGCGATGTCCTGCGCAGACACGTTTGCAACCTCGGGCGCATCCTGTATATCAAGGGACATCTACCAGCGGTTCATCAAGCCGGATGCGACGATGAAGGAGATGCGAACCGTGAACCGCGCGCTTATTGCCGTGATGCTCGTAATCTCTGCCGCAATCTCGATGCATGTCGAGACGATACTGGATGCGGTCATCATGGCAACCGTCATCGGCACATCATCGTACTTCTTCCCGATCGTGGGTGCGCTCTTCTGGAGGCGCGCAACCGCGAAAGGCGCGCTTGCAGGACTCGTGATCGGCGGCACCGCCCAGATCGGACTGATCATCGCGGAGGCTACATACCTCGGAAAACTCGACAATATTTCCCCGTTTTTGATCGAGCATGGCGTCCTCATAGCGGTATCGCTTAGCGCAATCTCGTTTATCGCAGTCTCGCTCGCAACAAAGCGACCCGATGACCACAATCTTGCTCCGTTCTTCCCTGACGTGGCAGAGCGTTTCATAAGGAAAGGGGCGGCTTCGGTGGACCGGGGCGACCCTCTATACGCGCTGTTCAGAAGAGATGTCGAGAAGCAAGTTTCCGGAGAGCGTGTGCATCTAAGCGCTGTTATCAGAACAAAGCACGTGTTCGACTGGGGCGAACTGATCTTAAAACTTGCAGACACACGCGCATGGATCGCACCGAGTGGGTTTGAGGTTGCATACCGGATGTCGAGCACGGATATGCTTGCATGTCCAAGAATCGTGCATGGCGGCGAGGATCAGGTCTGGATCTTCGCTGAACCGCTCGCGGATCAGGAGGATGAGATCCTGATAGAGATGTTTGCCGCGCGCCAGGAGATTCGAGAAGTACTCACTTAATATTCCACAAACTGGCTGCCAGCGCTTCGCAGGCGCGGCTCTTCGAGAACCACGGTTTTATCAGGGTCTTTGAATGTGCTGCCTATCTCGTAGCAGTCCTTGCCGTGTTTTTCTGCGATCTGCACAGCGGAATCTACCTCATCCGCTGGCAGGACGATGCAGAACCCGATCCCCATATTATAGACCTGGTACATCTCTGCCGCACTCACAGGTCCGTGTTTCCGGATCAACTCAAAGACCGGAGGCGTTTTGGGTAGATTGTCGAGCTTGAACCCGCAGTCCCTGCTAACCCTCCTGAGATTCAAGAACCCGTCGCCTGTTATGTGGGCAAGCGATCTCAGATCCAGACCGGAATCAAGCATCTCTCTAATCTCTCTTGTATAGATATTCGTCGGTTCGAGCAGTTCCTCGCCTAGCGATCTTCCAAGTTCGTCGATATACTCATCCGCGCCAAATTTATCCAGAAGAACCCTCCTTGCAAGCGTCATCCCGTTGCTGTGGACGCCCGAACTTGCAAGACCGAGTATCGCGTCCCCTTCTTCGATTGCATCTCCAGTGATGATCTTACCCTTCGAAACAATGCCGACCCCCATCCCTACGAGGTCGAAACCCCGGTTCTCCCGGGGTCCCCTGATCATCTCCGGCATGATTGCTATCTCTCCGCCAGAGAGCGTTACCTTCGCGCGCCTGCATCCCTCCACCACGCCCTTCACGATCGCTTCGAGAAGAGCCGGGTCAGGTTCCTGAACCGCTATGTAGTCAACGAGTGAGATCGGCTCAGCACCGACACAGAGGATGTCGTTTACGTTCATGGCAACACAATCGATGCCGATTGTGTCGTATTTTTCCATCTCCTGCGCAATAAAGACCTTTGTCCCGACGCCATCGGTCTTGATCGCCAGTGCTCTGCCATCTCCTATGTCGATAACCCCTGAGAAATGTCCTATCGGGATCGCAGGTTTTCCTATGGTGTTCCTGAAGTCAAAGGTCCCTTTGCAAAGTTCCACGATCCTTTGCAATGCGACCTCTACTTTTCCAGTGTCAGCGCCAGCAGTCTGGTAGGTAACGTAATCAGCCATATTCTACTGATGCGATCTGAAAAACTAAAAGGGTATTGATCCTGATATTCTATGATCTCCGACCGGCAGTGCGATTGTTGTACACAATTTTGTGCACGGTTATTAGGAGGTGATCCAGCCGCAGATTCCCCTACGGCTACCTTGTTACGACTTAACCCTCCTTGCGAAGCCCAAATTCGAATCCCCCATAAGGAAGACCCTCATCCAAACCTCACTCAGATGGTTTGACGGGCGGTGTGTGCAAGGAGCAGGGACGTATTCACCGCGCTGTGTTGAAACGCGATTACTACGGATTCCAGCTTCATGAGGGCGAGTTGCAGCCCTCAATCCGAACTTCGATTGGGTTTAGGAGATTGCCTTCACCTTTCGGTGTTGATTCCCATTGTCCCAACCATTGTAGCCCGCGTGTAGCCCGGGAGTTCCGGAGCATACTGACCTACCGTAACCCGCTCCTTCCTCCGCTTTAGCAGCGGCGGTCCCCACAAAGTACCCATCACCCCGAAGGGTATGCTGGCAACTGTGGGCACGGGTCTCGCTCGTTGCCTGACTTAACAGGATGCTTCACAGTACGAACTGACGACGGCCATGCACTTCCTCTCAGCGGATCTGGTAAGGTCTTCAGCCTGACCTTCATGCTGCTGTCTCTCCCGGTAAGATTTCCGGCGTTGAATCCAATTAAACCGCAGGCTCCACCCGTTGTAGTGCTCCCCCGCCAATTCCTTTAAGTTTCAGTCTTGCGACCGTACTTCCCAGGTGGCTCGCTTCACGGCTTCCCTACGGCACCAGATACGGTCACACCGTACCTGACACATAGCGAGCATCGTTTACGGCTGGGACTACCCGGGTATCTAATCCGGTTTGCGCCCCCAGCTTTCGTCCCTCACCGTCAGACCCGTTCTGGTAAGACGCCTTCGCCACAGATGGTCCCCCAGGGATTACAAGATTTCACTCCTACCCCTGAAGTACCTCTTACCTCTCCCGGTCTCAAGTTCGACAGTATCCCTTGGCAGTCTGATTGTTAAGCAACCAGATTTCCCAGAGGACTTATCGAACCGGCTACGGACCCTTTAGACCCAATAATAGCGGCTACCACTCGGGCCGCCGGTGTTACCGCGGCGGCTGGCACCGGTCTTACCCGGCCCTTGCTATCTTGTGCGTTTTAGGCACAAGGACAGCCAGCATTAGATACTGGCACTCGGAGTTCCCTTATCATGCTTTCGCACATTGTAAAGGTTTCGCGCCTGCTGCACCCCGTAGGGCCTGGATTCGTGTCTCAGAATCCATCTCCGGGCTCTTGCTCTCACAACCCGTACCCGTCGTCGGCTAGTAGGTACGTTACACCCACTACAACCTGATAGGCCGCAGACCCATCCTTGGGCGCCGGAGCTTTGGATCAAGGTGCATTCCAGCATCCTTGATCTATCCGGTATTATCCCCAGTTTCCCGGGGTTATCCCAGTCCCAAGGGTAGGTTATCCACGTGTTACTGAGCAGTCCGCCAAGGTTTCCGAAGAAACCTTTAGACTCGCATGGCTTAATCGAACTCCGATAGCAGTAACCTCTGGCAGGATCAACCAGAATTAAGCACACTTTTTTGGAATTGATTGGTTTTCACTACCGATCGGAATTAACCAAATATCAGGACCAATGTCAGACGGAACGATCTTCCGTCTCCATCAAATACAACGTGGTCAGAAGATATCTGACCACGAAAATGGAGGTGATAGCATAACATCAGCAGCCGTTGTATATAAAGATTTCTGATATCGCCACGTCTATGTTCGATCTCAGCCACAATTTACCTGAGAAAATCTATGGAATCTTCTGCAGACCGCGAAGCAGGCATTCGCCATCCACTCAAACTACCGCTGACAGCCGCTTCTCTGCCCTTCTCTGCACCTCATCGAAGAGATTTCGCCCATGCGAATCGATTCCAATGATGAGCGGTCCAAAATTACGCATCTCCAGCACCCAGACCGCCTCTGCCATGCCAAGATCGATCCAGTACACGCCGCGCACCGAGCTGATATGATCTGCTGCCACTGCCGCGCACCCGCCGGTGTATGCAAGATACGCGCACCGATCCCGCATCGCATCAGCGATCGACATCCCACCCTTGCCAATTATGGCATGGACGCCAAATCGATCCAGAATATCTGTGGTCTGCGAATTCAACCGGCTACTCGTGGTTGGACCTGCCGCGATCACCTCCCACGACCCATCCGCTCCCCTGACAATCGGTCCGCAGTGGTAGATCACGGCATTCTCGAGATCGAACGGAATCTCTGATGCCTCCGATGCCCCCAGTATGCGGTTGCATGCCCTGTCCCTAACCGTCATGACCGTCCCGTTCAGGTACACAAGGTCGCCTGCACGTAATCTGGTAACATCAGAGAGGGTAAGCGGGGTACTCAGGTGGTGGATGGTCATGATACTCCCTCTGGCACGGCGGGTTAAAAGATTGTTTGCGGCAGACCGGTCGGACTTTTTGTGGGATATTGCCGTATCCGGAGCGGAAGATGGGTTAGTGGGTCTCAATGTCCGGGCTGGCGACTTGGCACCAGAGCAATCTTTAAATATGATGTACAACTATGGACATTATTGTACAAAGTTATACGGTGAATGCGATGATAACCCCGAACCCACTGGAACTGACCGCTCTTCTCGAGTCGATAGAACCGCCCGCGATCATCCAGTTGATCGCAAAAACGACCGCGCGATGCACGCCTATCGACCTGTACACCGTGCTAAAATCAGAGAGTCCGAAGTACTCCTATCTGCTCGAGTCTGTGGAAAAGGAGAAGCATCATGCACGGTTCTCGTTCGTGGGCTCTGATCCGGACGCGGTCATCACGATAAGCGGGAGGGACATCTCACTCCAGTATGAGCGATCGACGCCGCTTATCAGACAGATCGAGGCAGATTTATCAGATATGCACGAGAGTGGCGTGATACGTCCGGAATATGACGTTCTGGATGCGTTAAAGCCGATCATACCAAGCGTGCCCTGCATCTGCACGAAAAACTTTGATCGGCAGGTGTTTTCTGGCGGTGCGATCGGGTATCATGGTTACGACATCGTATACGACTGCTGGCTGGATATCGGACGACGCGATCATGCAACAACACCGGATGCGCAGTTCATGCTCATTACACATACCGTTGTCTTCGATCACCTGACCGGCGAGGTTTATATCATCTTAACTCCATTTTTACAGGATTTTAGCGGAGATGAGATTGCGAGAATGTACCGGAACGCTGAATCTGATGCAGCAGCTATGATATCAACTATCCAAAGGGCGGAAGAACTTAATTCTGGAGAGCAGACCTCGGGAGGGGGGCACGGTCAGATGACCGCGAATACGGGGCAGGACGAGTTCGAGACGATGGTTGGAATAGCGAAGCAGCACATCGTCGATGGCGACATCTTCCAGGTCGTGCTGTCCAGACGATACGAGGCGACGAACAGATACAGCCCGGTAGAACTGTACACGAGGTTACGGGATGTCAATCCAAGCCCGTACATGTATCTATTTGAATTCGGGGAGACTAAAATCGTTGGTGCGAGCCCCGAAACGCTCTTTACGGTTCACAACCGAAAATTGATCAGCAACCCGATCGCTGGCACCTGCCCGCGGGGCGAAACCGATGCGGAAGACGCAGAACTCGCCAAAAAACTGCTGAGCGATGAAAAGGAGCGGGCAGAGCATGTGATGCTCGTCGATCTCGGCAGAAACGATGTGCGGATGGTATCGAAGCCGGGAACGGTTCGGGTCGAGGATTTCATGACTGTGCGGAAGTACTCGCATCTCCAGCACATCGAGAGCACGGTTACAGGAATACTGCGCGACGACTCTGATGCGTTCGATGCGACACGCGCGATCTTTCCCGCGGGCACGCTATCCGGTGCGCCGAAGATCCGTGCGATGGAGATCATCGACGCACTCGAGAAGGACGCCCGCGGGATTTACGGGGGTGGCGTTGGATATTACACATGGAACCGGGATGCTGACTTCGCAATCGTGATCAGGACGATTGTGCTTTCCAGAGACCGGATGCTAATTCAGGCAGGGGCTGGAATCGTTGCCGACTCGGATCCCACGTACGAATATCTGGAGACCGAGCGCAAGATGGCTGCGATGATGAAGGTGATCGAATGAAGATATTGTTCGTGAATAATAAGGACTCGTTTGTATGGAATCTTGTCGAGTATGTCTCGATCTTCGAACCGGACACTGTGGTCGTCCCGAACACGATAACGCTTGAGGAAGTCAGAGAAATCGACCCTGCTGGGATCGTGATCTCGCCTGGTCCTGGAAATCCGAACGATCCCCGGGATATCGGATCGTGCATCGAGATCATACGCGAGTGCGAGGTTCCCTTGCTTGGCGTCTGCCTGGGATGCCAGGCGATCAATATTGCGTTTGGGGGCACGGTCGGGCACGC
>Ga0209121_10001700_pt1 | contig 23018 bp, 18 predicted proteins | sample Cruoilmetagenom3_FD_187292 | JGI IMG/M metagenome (GOLD analysis project Ga0209121, IMG submission 187292) | Oil polluted marine microbial communities from Coal Oil Point, Santa Barbara, California, USA - Sample 3 (SPAdes) (version 2) | ecosystem: Environmental > Aquatic > Marine > Oil seeps ... | reverse complement strand
TGGCGGTAGGGGTAGGGGACGGGGAGGGCAAGGGCATCGGCGTGGCCGTCGGCGGCTGGGTGGGTGTGGGGAAGGGAGTGGCAGTGGGATTAGCCGCGCACGCCGCCAGCAGCGGGAGTAGAGTGAGAAGGACGAATATCCTGCCAGCCAGCATCAAATATCGTAACAAGGTGTTCACACGGGCGTCAATTCCGGGTGCCGCGCCCGAATCCATGCCTGGGCAATCTCCGCAAACTTCCGGGCCTCTACCAGCAGGTACCTGGCCTCGGTGTCGGAGGCATAGGGCCTACCCCGATGTAGTCTGCCCGGTTCCGCTTGCGCCGGTAGCCCTCCGCGTACATCATCGCTGTGGCAGCCTGGAGTGCCGCGTTGTAGGCCGTGAGGAAATCAGTTTATCCAGCATCTCACCCGCTCCAACTACGATTTGTAGTCAATTGTATGCAAATTGTAGTCAGAAGGCAAATCCTTATATACCCACCCGCGGCCGGTATTCCCCCCACACCCGCCGCAGGACCCCGCAAATCTCCCCCAACGTGCAGTCGGCCTCCACGGCGGCGATGAAGAGAGGCATCAGCGGCTCGCCTGTGGTGTGGGCGGCGGCCTTGATGCGAGTCAAGGCCGCCGATGCTCGCTCCCTATCCCGCCGTGCCCGCAACGCAGCCAGCCGCGCCCGCTGCCGCCCCTCGATGGCAGGGTCCACCACCAGCCGCTCCATCTCCATCTCTTCCTCGTCCACTCGATACTCGTTTACTCCCACCACAATTCTGTCTTCTGTCTCCACCTCCCTCTGGTAGCGGTAGGCGGCGTCAGCGATTTCCTGCTGAATGTATCCCTGCTCGATGGCGGAGAGCGCCCCGCCCATCGCGTCAATCCTCTTGATGTATGCCTGCCCCCGCCGCTCAATCTCACCGGTGAGGTGCTCAATGACGTAGGAACCGGCCAGCGGGTCCACCGTGTTGGCGATGCCCGATTCATGGGCGATGATCTGTTGGGTGCGTAGGGCGATGCGCACCGACTCCTCGGTGGGCAGCCACAGTGCCTCGTCGCGTGAGTTGGTGTGCAGGGACTGGGTGCCGCCCAGTACCGCCGCCAGTGCCTGGAGCGTCACTCGCACGACATTGTTATCTGGCTGCTGGGCAGTGAGGGTGCAGCCAGCGGTCTGGGTGTGGAAACGGAGTTTCCAACTGCGGGGCTTCTGTGCGCCGAACCGCTCCCGCATAATGCAGGCCCAAAGGCGGCGGGCGGCGCGGAATTTGGCGATTTCCTCCAAGAAGTCATTGTGGGCGTTGAAGAAGAAGGAGAGGCGCGGGGCGAAGGTGTCCACATCCAGCCCTGCGTCAATGGCCGCCTGGACGTAGGCGATGCCGTTGGCCAGAGTGAAGGCGACCTCCTGTACAGCGGTGGAGCCAGCCTCACGGATGTGGTAGCCGCTGATGCTGATGGTGTTCCACCTGGGAACCTCGGCGGCGCAGTAGCGGAATAGATCGGTCACCAACCGCATGGAGGGGCGAGGTGGGAAGATGTAGGTGCCGCGGGCGACATATTCTTTCAGGATATCGTTCTGTACCGTGCCGCGCAGTTGTCGAGGTTCCACCCCCTGCTCCTTTGCCACAGCGATGTACATCGCCAGGAGGATGGCCGCCGGAGCGTTGATGGTCATCGAGGTACTGACCTTGTCCAGCGGGATGCCGTCGGACAGGGCGCGCATATCGTCCAGGCTGCTGATGGAGACACCGACCTTGCCCACCTCCCCCTCTGCCAGCGGGTCGTCGGCGTCGTAGCCGATCTGCGTGGGCAGGTCGAAGGCCACGGAGAGGCCGGTCTGCCCCTGCCCCAGCAGGTACTTGTAGCGGACATTGGACTCCTCGGCGGCGGCGTAGCCAGCGTACTGGCGCATCGTCCACAGGCGGCCCCGGTACATCGTGGGCTGCACCCCTCGGGTGAAGGGGTACTGGCCGGAAAAGCCCAGGTCATTGAGATAGTCCACCTCCACGTCGGCGGGGGTGTAGGCCCGGTCGAGGGGGATGCCGGAGAGAGTCTCGAACCTCTCCCGCCGCTCGGGGAAGTGGCCAAGGATCGGTTTGACAGTCTTTTCCTCCCGTTCCTGTTTGGCGCATTCCATATCGTCCAACGTTTCCTCCTCGATCCGTGGTGTCGGATGCTCTAAACTATACTCTCGCCTTCCGCAATATCCGACCTATCCACTTCTGCACTGGGTGCTCCACCCGCTCCAGTTCGGCAACTACCGCCTCCACGTCGTACTCGACACGGCGGAGGGTGACGGTGCATTGGCCGTCCTTGAAGTCGAGCAGGGCGTAGGCGGGGCGGGGGTCGCCGTCCAGCGGTAAACCCACGCTGCCGCTGTTGACCAGCCGGACATCGTCCACGACACGGTTCACGGGGCGGTGGGTGTGGCCGTAGAGCAGCAAGCGGGCGTCCAGGCCGACCAGGTGGGGGCGAATCTCGTCATTGGGGGCGTTCGGGTAGAGGTTGGTCTCATCGTCGGTGGGAGTGGCGTGGACGGCGACGACGCGGCCGTAGCTGGGGACATCCATTTCCAGTCGTGGCGGGAGGTCGCGCAGGAACTCGTAATCGGTGTAGGGGAGCCGCTCCACCGTCCAGCGGAAGTTAGCGTCACGCTCAGCCAGCGTAGTGGGCATGGCGGCCCAGTCCTCCGGCGAGCGAACCGGGGCAATAGGGCGGCGGCCGGTGACCAGGTAGCGGTCGGTGTTGCCCTGCAGGAAGGCGACGTTGGGCAACGCCCGCAGGCGAGCCAGCGTTTCGGCTGGCCAGGGACAGAAGGCCACCAAATCGCCCAGCATCCAAGTTGCGTCAGGCGCGCCCTGGGCCTCAATGTCGGCCAGTACGTCTTCCAGGGCCAGCAGGTTACCATGGATATCGGAAAGAACAGCAAGCCTGGTCATCGTTTGAACTCCTTTCGTATGCTCGGCCAATTCAGCAGCCCCCAAACGAGGGCCAGTAGAAGCAAAGTGAGTACCAGATCCCGGAGCTGGGTCTGGCGGGCGTAGTCGGAGGCATCAAGGAGCAAGTGGTTGGCCCAGACGTGGGCCTCGTAGAGGGTTGTCGCCGCCAGGGTTCCCCACCGGCTCCAGGGGCAGAAGCGCACGAGTCCCACGACGCAGGCTACGAAGACCACGCCCCAGAAACCGCCCATCGCTGCCAGGTAGGCCCAGGACGCCGTCATCGGCAGGTCGGGCAGGAGGGCGGCGTAGCGCAGGGCCATTCCCGCCCGCCCCAGGTTTGCCAGCCCCAGGATTAGCACCAGGAAGCTCAGAGTGATTACGCGCTTCTGGGGGCGGGTGGGTTGTCGTCGCCTACAGCCTGGGGTCATGGAACCAGCACAATCTTGCCAAACTGTTTCCCCTGCTCCAGGATCTCGAAAGCCGCCTTCCCCTCGCTGAGCGGCATCACCCGGTCCACCACCGGCTTCAGTTTCCCTGCCCACACCAGCGCCATCACGTCACGGAAGTCCTGGTGCGTGCCCATAGTGGAGCCGATGATGCTGATTTGCTTGCCGAAGATGAAGCGGATGTCAATCTCGGTCTGGGGGCCAGAGGTGTTGCCGACGATGACGATGCGCCCGCCTCGGGCCACGGCGCGCATACTCTGGGCCAGCGTCGCCTGCCCGACGTTGTCCACCACCACGTCCACCCCTCGCCGGCTGGCTGTCTTATAAAGGGTCTTGCTCCACTTGGAGTCCTCGCGGTAGTTGAGCACGACGTCGGCTCCGAGTTCGCGGGCCTTCTCCATCTTCTCCTCCGTGCTGGTGAGGGCGTAGACGGTGGCCCCGGCCAGTTTGGCGATCTGGATAGCCATCGAATTGACCCCACCGCCGGCCCCGACGATGAGGACGGACTCGCCCGCCTGCAGCTTGGCGCGGTGGATGAGCATGCGCCAGGTGGTGAGGCTCACCAGCAGCGGCGCGGCTGCCTGGGGAAAGTCCCAGCTTTCCGGGATGGGCATCAGGTTGGCGGCGGGTACGGCCACGTACTCCGCTTGGCCCCCGCGTATCTGCTCTCCCAGGATGGCGTAGCCCGGGCTGAGGGAATGTTCTCCCCGGTGGGTGAATTCGTCCTCGCGGGTGCTGATGCCGGGGTCCACCACCACTCGCTGCCCCACCTCCCAGCCGGTGACCCCTTCGCCGAGGGCGGCGATCTCCCCGGCCACGTCCGCCCCGGTCCAGTGGGGCATCTCCAGTCGCAGGCCCGGCCAGCCCTGCCGCACCCAGACGTCCAGATGGTTGAGGGTGCAGGCACGGACTCGCACCAGCACCTGGCCCGGGTTGGGTTCGGGGTTGGGTACGTCGTTGTAGCGCAGGACGTCTAACTCTCCGTGTTCGTAGAAGCAAAGGGCTTTCATCGGTTCACCGTAACCCCGTCTCCAGCCGCGCGATCACCATGCGCTGGATCTCGCTGGTGCCCTCGTAGATCTCGGTGACCTTGGCGTCGCGGAAGTAGCGCTCGACCGGTAGTTCTTTGCTGTAGCCCATCCCGGCGTGGATCTGGATCGCCTGCGTCGTGACCCACATCGCGGTCTCCGAGGCGAAGGTCTTGGCCATGCAGGACTGCAACGTGTAGCGTTTGTGTGTCTCCTTGGATGCCTGCTTGGCCAATGCCGCCTGGTAGATGAGCAGCCGGCTAGCCTCGATGCGCATCTTCATGTCGGCCAGTTTCTGTTGGATCATCTGGAACTGGCCGATCTTCTTGCCGAAGGCCTCTCGCTCGCGGGCATACGCCACCGATGCCTCGTATGCGGCCTCAGCGATTCCTAGTGCCTGGGCGGCGATGCCGATACGTCCCGCGTCCAGCACCGCCATAGAGATCTTGAAGCCCTCCTCCTCCTGGCCCAGCCGGGCCTCCACCGGGCACTTGTAGTCCTCGAAGTGGACCTCGCAAGTGGCGGAGGCGCGGATGCCCAATTTGGGCTCGGTCTTGCCTCGTTCGAAGCCCGGCTCGTCGGTATCAATGAGGAAGGCACTGACGCCCCGGTAGCGGGGGCTGGCGTCGTGGTCGGTCTGGGCGAACAGCAGGATGTACTTCGCCACCGGCCCGCTGGTGATCCACGATTTTGTGCCGTTGACGATGTAGTGGGTGCTGTCGGGGGAGAGGGTGGCTGTCACGCGGATGGTGGCGGCGTCGGAACCGGACTGGGGCTCGGTCAGCGCGTAGGCGCCGATGGCCTTCCCGCTGGCGACTGATCGCAACTGCTTCTGCTTCTGTTCCTCGGTCCCGTAGCGGAGGATGCCGTAGCAGAAGAGGGAGTTGCAGACGGACATAACGACGCCATGGGAAGCGTCCACCTTGGAGATTTCCTCCAGGGCCAGCACGTAGGCCAGCGTATCCATCCCCACGCCGCCATACTTCTCCGGCACCTCGATGCCCATGAAGCCCTGGGCGCCCATTTTCATAATCGTCTCGTAGGGAAACTCGCCCGTCTCGTCGTAGTGGGCGGCGATGGGCGCGATTTCCTTCTGGGCGAAGTCCCGCGCCATGTCACGGATCATACGGTGTTCGTCGCTTAGTTGCAGATCCATTGTAGTGCCTCCTTAACATAGTGATGGTTTTGGACAGAATATCCCAAATTGGATTTGGGATAAATTTGGGATAAAAGCGTCAATTTGGTCATTTGACATTTGTCACTTCAGTATGTAATACGTTCCTTTCTTCGCCCCAATCTTCAGCAAAATCCCTCGCTCCACCAAATCCACCAGGTCCAGCCGCAGCGTCTCCGCGCTGACATCCGGACAGAGTTTGCGATACTCGCGGTTGGTGATGCGACCGTGTTCCTGTATGTAGGCTAACGCCCTGGCCTGCCGCTCGTTCATTGTGCGCGTCCAGGCGGGCAGGGGAGCGCGTTCGCGGACATTATAGAGCGTGACGGTGAAGGAGTAGGGGGTGTCTTTGAACTTGGGCGGGGGATGACCGGCCCGCACCATCTCCTCGATCATCAGATCCACCCCCAGTCCCAGTTCCTCAATGTAGCCCCACTTGTACAGGCCGGAGACGATGCGTGGGTTACGCGAAAAATGCTCCTCGACGATGTTGTCCACGGTGATAAAGCCGGGCAATCCGCCCGGACTGATGACCTCCATGCGGTCGGAGAACATGCGTACCTCGATGCGCCGCCCGCCCAGCCGGTAGTCCCGGTGCGCCACGGCGTTGACCAATGCCTCGCGCACGGCTGCGATCGGGTACTCGGTGCGTTCCTGCCGCTCAAGCCCGGTGACGACCGCGCCGATACGCATCTCCTCGCCCACGACCTCCCACGTGCGCTGGATGATGCGCGCCAGCGGCCCCCCGATCTCCTCGCGACGACCATAGCCTGGCTGCCCGGTCTCACCCCGGGGCAGCGTGCCGATGAACTTGACGAAGGTCAGCCCACTCTGGGGCAGGAATGCCTGGGGGGTGCGGGCGAACAGCAGCACACCCGCGATGGTGGGACGTCCGTCGTCACCCACGGCTCCCACTTCGAGCAGCAGGTCGTCCACGGAGCGTGTCCATTCCCGGCGTTGGCGTTCCTGCCATTTCGCGACGAACTCGGCGATCACTTCGCCGTCGAAGTCCTCCCGTCGTGCCCCAGGTGCGGGCTCCGCCTCGAAATCGCCGGTGGACTTAGTGGCGGCCAGTTGGCGGATCTGGTCGCCGCTGAGGGGCCGGTTCTCTGCGCCCGTGCGGATCAGCACGCGCCCGTCGGCCAGGCTGTGGAGTTCGGGGCTGCGGGTGACGACGATGGCGAAGGCCAGGCCCTCCTCAGCCGCCGCCTGGTGCCAGCGGGCCTCCACCGGTGGGCGGCATTCCTGCACCGCGGCGCGTAGCGCCACTTCGACCTCGTCCGCGTAGACCTGGCCGGTAGCCCGTCCCGCCTCGTCCACGCCGATGAGGATGGTGCCTCCATCGGAGTTGGCGAAAGCCACCAGCGTCTCTGCCAGCAGTTTGGCCTCCGGCTCCGGCATAGAGGCCAGCAGTTGGCCTGAGCGATGCTCATGCAAACTGGCATACACCTCGTTCATTGATTCATTGTTCATTGTTCATTGTCCATTGTCCTATTGCCCACCACCGCCACCGACGCCACCTTGTCCCCTCGCTTCAGGTTCATCACCCTCGCTCCCCGGGTCGCCCTCCCTATCCGGGGAATGTCGGCCACGCGAGTGCGCAATACCATCCCTCCGATTGAGATGAGCGTGATTTCGTCGTCCGGGCGCACAACGCGGGCGGCAGCGATGACGCCGGTGCGCTTCCGCTTGCCACCCAGGCAGCGTATCCCCTTCCCATAGCGACCCTTCACCGAGAAATCGCCCAAGGGCGTGCGCTTGCCGTACCCCTTGGTCGTGACAATCAGCAGGTCGGCCTCCGGCTCAATGACGCACGCGCTGGCGATGTAGTCGCCCGGGGCCAGTTTGATGGCATTGACGCCGGCGGCAGCGCGTCCCATCGAACGCACAGTGTCCTCGCGGAAACGCAATGCCTGTCCCTGCTCGGTGACGATGATCATGTGCTGGTCGCCCCGCGTCATGCTGACCCAACCTAGTTCGTCCCCCTCTTCCAGACGCATGGCGATCAGCCCGCTGGGCCGCACGTTGCTAAACTCGCTCAGCAGGAGACGCTTGGCCCGGCCCTGGCGTGTGACCATCATCAGGTAGCCATCCTGCTCGGAGCTCGGCACAGCCAGTGCCGCCGTGACCCGCTCGTCGGCGTCGAGGGCGAGGATGCCGGCCAGCAGCACGCCCTTGCCAGTGCGGTCGGTACTGGGAATCTGGTAGACGCGCTCCTGGTAGACCTTGCCACGGTTGCTAAAGAAGAGGATAGAATCGAGGGCGTGGGCGGGGAAGAGGTAAAGTATGGCATCCTCATCGCGGGTGGTCATCCCGATCACCCCGCGCCCACCGCGACCCCGGGCACGATAGGTGTCCACCGGCACGCGCTTGATGTAGCCGCGCTGCGTGATCGTGACCAGCACGTCTTCCTCAATGACCAGGTCTTCCTCCTCGAATTCCGCCTCCTCCTTGATGATGCGGGTGCGGCGACTGTCCCCGTAGGTGCGCTTCAGGTTGGCCAGATCCTCTTTGATGAGGTACAGGATCTTGCGCGGCGAGGCCAGCAGGTCCTCCAGGTAGGCGATGCGCTGGATCAACTCCAGATACTCGTCCTCGATCTTCTGGCGCTCCAATGCCGCTAGTCGTCGCAGTTGCATGTCCAAGATCGCCCGTGCCTGGATCTCCGTCAGTTTGAAGCGCTTCATCAGCCGCCGGCGGGCGGTGTCGGCGTCGGGCGATTGGCGGATGGTCTGGATGACTGCATCCAGGTGGTCGAGGGCGATTTTCAACCCTTCGAGGACGTGGGCGCGATGGCGGGCTTTCTCCAGTTCGTGCCTGGTGCGGCGGGTCAGCACCTCACGGCGATGCTCGACGTAGAGTTGCAGCGCCCGCTTGAGGCTCAGTAAGCGTGGTTCGCCGTTCACCAGCGCCAGCATCTGCACGCCGAAGGTGGACTGAAGAGGGGTATATTTGAAGAGTTGGTTGAGCGTCTTGCGCGGTTGTGCGCCGCGCTTGAGTTCGATGATGATGCTCATCCCACGCCGATCCGACTCATCCCGCAGGTCGGAGATGGTATCAATTCGGCCGGAGCGAACGAGAGATGCGATGCGCTCCAGAAGAGACGACTTGTTGGTCTGGTAGGGCAATTCGGTGACGACGATGCGGTGACGATTGCCGCGCATCTCCTCGACGTGGGCCACCGCCCGCACGACGAGTCGCCCGCGACCGGTGGCATAGGCCTGCACGATCCCTTCCCGCCCAACGATGGTGCCGCCGGTGGGGAAGTCAGGCCCCTCGACGTACTGCATCAGGTCCTCGACTGTCACCTCGTCCAGTCCGTCCCAGCGGTCAATCAGGCAGTCCAGCGCGTCGCATATCTCGCCCAGGTTATGGGGTGGGACGTTGGTCGCCATGCCGACGGCGATGCCGGAGGAGCCGCTGACCAGCAGGTTGGGTAAGCGGGCCGGGAGCACTGCTGGCTCCTGGAGCGTGCCGTCGAAATTGTCCGCCCAGTCTACGGTGTCTTTATCAATGTCGAGCAGAAGTTCGGTGGCGATGCGGCTCAGGCGGGCCTCGGTGTAGCGCATCGCGGCGGGGCTATCGCCGTCTACTGACCCGAAGTTCCCCTGACCGTCCACCAACGGGTAGCGCAAGGAAAAGTCCTGGGCCATGCGGGCCATCGCATCATAGACCGCCGAGTCACCGTGGGGGTGATACTTGCCCAGCACCTCGCCTACGATGCGGGCCGACTTCTTGTACGGTGTGTCGGGCCGCAGCCCCATGTCGTGCATCGCGTAGAGGATGCGGCGGTGAACAGGCTTGAGGCCGTCGCGGGCGTCGGGCAGGGCACGCGCGACTATTACGCTCATCGCGTAGTCTAGATAAGCGCTGCGCATTTCGTGCTCGATGTCTACTGGTTGTACCGTGCCAATTTCCAAGTGTGACCTCCAAACACAGGTTCGCGAGGGTATTATACCGCATAAGACGTGATGCGTAAAATGCTAGACAGGGGAGTGGATGCAGAATGTAGCAGGAAAATCAACCGGGTGTATGTTGACTTTTCTCCGCCTCGCCGGTAGAATAGGAATGAATTACGAATTGCGAATCTCCAACCTCCAATCACCAATCGCTAACCGCCGGAGGGAGAAAAAGTATGTCTCAGAAACTGGTCCTGATTGACGGTCACGCGCTGGCCTATCGCGCTTTCCACGCCTTGCCTGAGGATATGAAGACTGCACAGGGCGAGTTGACCAACGCGGTCTACGGCTTCACCTCGATGCTGCTTAGTGTCCTACGTGACGAAAAGCCTACCCACATCGTTGTCACCTTCGACAAAGGGCGCACCTTTCGCCACGACGTGTACCCCGACTACAAGGCCCATCGCGCCAAGATGCCCGAGGAGATGCGTTCCCAGATGGAGCGCATCCGGCAAGTGGTGGAAACACTGGGCATCCCCGTCTTTGAGCAGGAAGGGTACGAGGCAGATGACCTGTTGGGAACGCTGGCCCGCCAGGCAGGAGAACAGGGGGTGGACACGCTCATCGTCACCGGCGATATGGACCTCCTGCAACTGGTGGACGAGCACACCCGTGTCCTTACTTCCCGCTGGCGCTTCTCCGACACGGTGATCTACGACGTGGAGGGGGTGCAACGACGCTACGGGCTGGCCCCAACCCAACTGGTGGACTTCAAGGCGTTGGTGGGTGATAAGTCCGACAACATCCCGGGAGTGCGCGGCGTTGGTGAGAAGACCGCCGCCAGGTTACTTCAGCAATACGGTTCGCTGGGGGGCATCTACGAACACGTGGACGAAGTTCAGGCCCGCTTTCGGAACAAGCTGGAGGCGGAACGAGACATGGCCTTTCTCAGCCGTCGTCTGGCGACTATCGTGCGCGACACGCCGGTGCAACTAGATCTCGACAATTGCCGCGTGCGTTCCTTCGACCGCGAGCCGGTGCTGACCCTCTTCCGCGAGTTGGAGTTCCGTTCACTGGTCGAGCGATTTCTGGAACCGGAGCAAAGGCAACTCCAACCGGCGGGAGCGGTCCGTCAACTCAGCCTGTTCGGCGCAGCGCCCGCCACTACGCCTGCGGCGGTCCCCAGCGCTGATTACCAGATCATCGCCGACGAGGAGGCCCTCTGCCGGTTGGTGGCGCGGCTGGAAGGCGCCCCGGCGCTGACCCTCGATACCGAAACTACCCACACCGATCCCGTGCAGGCCGAACTGGTCGGCATTGCCCTCACCGATGCCCCTGAGCGGGGCTACTATATTCCAATAGCCGCCCCGCCCGACGATCCGCGACTGGCACTCGGGACAGTGCTCGAAGCATTGGCTCCCCTGCTGAACAATGCCGAGAAGCCTAAATACGGCCATAACCTCAAGTACGACCTGACCGTATTGGAGCAAGCTGGAGCTCGGGTAAAGGGATTGACCTTCGACACGATGGTCGCCGAGTGGCTCATCAACCCAGCCTCCAGGAACCTGGGGCTGAAGAACCTGGCCTGGGCGCGGCTACAGCAGCGGATGACCCCCATCACCGACCTCATTGGTAAAGGCAAGGGCCAAAAGACTATGGATCAGATACCGATCGCACAGGTGGCCCCCTACGCCTGCGCCGACGTGGATATGACCCACCGCCTGGTGGCCGTCCTAGAGGCGGAGTTGAAGGAGAAGCACCTCTGGTCGCTATTCACCGAGGTGGAGATGCCGCTGATGCCAGTGCTGGCGGCGATGGAGATGGCCGGCGTGCGGCTCGACGTCGCGCAGTTGGAGCGGATGTCCGAGGAACTGGCCGACCGGCTGAGCGAACTGGATACCCGCATCCAGGAGATGGTGGGTTACTCCTTTAACGTCAACTCGACCCAGCAACTCTCCGATGCCTTGTTCAAGACGCTGGGGCTGCCCACGCAAGGGTTGCGGCGCACGAAATCTGGCCACTTCTCGACGGCGGCTGGCGTGCTGGAGAGACTGCGGGGGAAGCACCCGGTAATTGACCTCATCCTGGAGCAGCGGGGGCTGGCCAAACTGAAGTCCACCTACATGGACGCGCTGCCCCGGCTCGTCAATCCACACACCGGCCGGCTGCACACCTCGTACAAACAGACCGGTACGGTGACTGGGCGGTTGAGTAGTAGCGATCCCAACCTGCAGAACATCCCCGTCCGCACGGAATTGGGACGGCAGGTACGGCGGGCCTTCGTCGCCGAGCCGGGCTGGAAGCTGATCGCCGCCGACTACTCGCAGGTGGAGTTGCGCGTGATGGCCCACATCTCCGGCGACGAGGGGCTGCTGGGCGCTTTCGCCCGTGGCGAGGACATCCACGCCAGCACCGCCACCGCCATTATGGGCGTCCCGCTGGCGGAGGTGACCTCTGATATGCGGCGGGTGGCGAAGGCCGTCAATTTCGGCCTTTCCTACGGACAGACCGCCTACGGGCTGGCTAACGCAACTGGCCTGACGCAGGCCGAGGCCGAGGATTTTATCAAGGCCTACTTCGAGCGCTTCCCCAGGGTGCGGGAGTACATTGACACCACCAAGGCGCTCGCCACGCGGCAGGGGTACGTGGAGACGCTGCTGGGACGGCGACGCTACTTTCCCGAGTTACAGCCGGGCAGCAGGGCCCCCCACAACGTGCGCCAGGCTGCCGAGCGTATGGCGATCAATGCACCGATTCAGGGAACCGCCGCCGACATCATCAACATCGCCACGATCCACCTGCACCGGGCGCTCCAGGAGCGTGGCCTGCGAGCGCGGATGATCCTGCAAGTGCACGACGAACTGGTCGTCGAGGCCCCGGACGACGAAGTGGAAATCGTCGCGCCGCTGATGCGCGAGGTCATGGAGAACGCTTTCGAACTCAAGGCTCCCCTCAAGGCTGACCTCAAGGTGGGGCAGAATTGGGGGGAGATGTAGCATCTTCTTATCTGCTCCTGTCCCAGTCGCAACAATCTATCTCCATCACCATACTTCCAGAGAAAGGATAAATATCGTGAAACGAATTCTGCTTCCTATGACGTTTTTGCTGATGATAGCCCTGGTCGCCTGCGGCGAGCAGGCCACGCCTACCACTTCTCTTCCCACACCGACGGAATCTCCAGTGCCATCCCCCGCTCCGACGGCGGAGGTCCTTGCCGAGCCCGGCGGTGTCGAGGTTGCTCTGAGCCTGGTAGTTATCCCTGACCAGGAGGCCGTTGCCGTGGTCAACGGGGAAAAAATCTCCACCGATGTCTACAAGGAGGAGCTGACCCGTGCCGTCTATGCCACTACTAGCCGTTACGGTGTGAACTGGAACGACCCAGAAATCTACTCCCACCTGCCTGAGTTACAGGAGCAGGTGCTGGATCAGCTTATCTGGCGCGTTCTAACACGACAACTCGCCAGCCAGGGGGGAATCACAGTTGACCCGGAGGCAATTGAGACCGAGGTCGCCGATTTGCAGGCCGACATTCAGGCTAGCGAGGCCTTCGCCGACTGGGCCAGTTTCCTCGCCGAGAGTTACCTTACCGAGGAGTCCGTTCGTAGTCTGATTGCCGATACTATGTTGATGGAGGCCCTGCTCGAACTCCATGGTGGCCCCAGATCCATGGAACAGGTACACGCCAGCCACATCCTGGTGGAAACCGAGGAGACGGGCCAGGAGGTGCTGGAGAAGTTAGCAGCGGACGAGGAGTTCGCCGCCCTGGCCGCTGAGTACTCCATAGACCCTGGGAGCAAGGACCAGGGGGGCGATCTGGGCTGGTTTCCTCAAGGAGTCATGGTGCCCGAATTCGAGGAGGCCGTTTTCTCCTTGGAACCGGGCGAAACCAGCGATCTGGTGCAGACCTCCTTCGGCTACCACATCATCCGGGTTCACGAAAAAGAGGAGCGAGAGCTGGACGCCGCTCTCTACGAGCAGCGCCAGCAACAGCAGTTCCAGACCTGGTTCGAAGCACAGCGAGCCGAAGCGGACATTGAGCGGCTGTATACCTTCCAGACCGTTGAGTAGAACGGGCTTCCGATCCAGGAGTCGGTGTCTGACATCGTCAAAATCGCGACGATCCGTCTCCACGGGGCGCTTCAGGAGCGGGGCCTGTGGGCGTGGATGATCCTGCAGGGGCACGACGAACTGGTCGTCGAAGCCCCGGACGACGAAGTGGAAACCGTCGTGCCGCTGATGTGCGAGGTCATGGAGAACGCATTCGAACTCAAGGCTCCTCTCAAGGCCAACCTCAGGGTGGGGCGAAATTGGGAGGAGATGGAACCGATGTTAAATGATGGTGAGCGGACGTCTGGTTGACGGATTGACTGCATTTGGCTATACTCTGCCTGGATACCAGGCTCTATCAGGAGGACAAAATGCCCGAATTCACAACTGCAGCCCAGGCGCTGGAGGCACTACCTGGGTCGGCTGACCCCCAGAAACTGGCCGGGATAGACGCGACTGTGCTGTTTGACCTCTCGGGCGAGGGAGGCGGGCAGTGGACGGCGACTATCGCTGACGGCCAACTCGGCCTCGTCGAGGGAGCCGCAGCCACGCCCACCATGACGCTGAAGATGACGGCGGCGGATTTCGTGGCGATGATTAATGGTGACCTGAACGCGGTCGCCGCCTTCATGCAGGGCCGGCTCAAGGTCGAAGGGGATATGTCGGTGGCGATGCGGTTGCAGACGCTCTTTTAGAGATTCTCAATCGGCACCGGCTGCACAGGATCGGCCAGGGCGAACCCAAAGACCCGCGAGTAGAAATACAATTCGGCATCGAGCGCACGCTTGATGTTCTCGGCGCGGCGGAAGCCATGCTGCTCGCCCTCGAATGGGACGTAGGCCACGGGGACCCCCTTCATTCGCAGCGCCTCGACCATCAACTCGGCCTGGCTAGGCGACACAACTGCGTCCTCGAGCCCCTGGAAGAAGATCACCGGACAGGAGAGACGTTCGGTGAAGTGGATAGGCGACCGTTCCAGGTACAGATCACGCCGCTCTGGATAAGGCCCGACCAGCCGGTCCAGGTAGCGCGATTCAAACTTGTGTGTCTCCTTCGTCAGCGCCTCCACGTCACTGACCCCAAAGTAACTCGCGCCAGCCTCGAACACGTCGCGGAAGGTGAGCGCACAAAGCGTAGTGTAACCGCCCGCGCTTCCGCCCCGAATGACCAGCCGTTCGCCATCCACCTTGCCCCGTTCGACGAGATAGCGCGCACCGTTCACGCAGTCGTCCACATCCACGATACCCCACTGACCCTCGAGCCGCTGCCGGTATGCCCGGCCGTAGCCAGTGCTGCCGCCGTAATTCACGTCGAGGACAGCGATCCCACGGCTGGTCCAGTACTGGATCGTCAGGTTGAGCGTGCCGGAAGTGGCCGCCGTCGGCCCACCGTGGCTTATCACCAGGAGAGGCGGTCGCTCGCCCGGCGGAGCGACGTAGTCACGGTTCTGAGGCGGATAGAAGAAGGCGTGCGCCGTCAGTCCGTGCTCTGTCGGGAACTCAATCGCCTGTGGAATTGACAGATAGCGAACGTCAATGGCTACCTCGCTAGAGCGGCGCAGCACTTCGAGATGGGCCGTGGCAAGATCGAGCCGCACGATGGAGGCGGGTTCCGTCGGCGAACTAGCGCGGAACACCGCCCATCCCGGCCCAGCACGCAGACCACCAAATTCCGAATATGGGGTCTCAATGCGCTCCAGCCTGCGCGTTGTTGTATCGAGGCTCGCCAGATGCCAGGTCCCTTGCCGGGTGTAAGCGCAGACGATGCGGTTGGCCGACTCGAAGGCGTATGTGGACATCCCAAAGACCCACTGCGGCCTTCCAAACTCAGCCTCCATCTTGGTGAGGTGCTCGACCCGCCTGTCGCACCAGCGGTAGAGATTCCACCACCCATTCTGGTCGGAGACGAAGTACAGGACGCCGTCCGGCGACCACTCCGGCTGGAAGATGGATTCACCAACGCCGCCTGCCACTCGCTCTGTGCACATCAGGGAGCCATCGGTCTTCAACTTGCCGACCCATAGTTCAGTGCCGTCCCAGGGCATGTTCGGGTGGTTCCATGTGAGCCATGCCAGGTGAGCCCCATCAGGGCTGAGGCGCGGGGAGGAGTAAAAGTCGTTCCCGGAGACAAGTACCCGGGCATCCTGCGCACCTGTGAGATCCAGACTCACCAAAGCATTGATCGCTTCGCGCCCGGCCGTGGTGTGATCCTCGCACACGCAGATCATTCGCCCCTGGCGACGATCCACCACGCCGTCGGCATAGCGCAGGTCTGCCTTGGGCGTGATCGGCCGCGGCTGAGTGCCGGGGTCTTGACGGTAGAGACGTTGATCGGTGAAGTTCGAGAAGTAGACTGTGCCATCAGAGACGACGAAGGCCCCGCCCCCGTACTCGTGCACCCGCGTGCGGGCGTTGAAAGGGGATGGTGTGACGTCCGTCGTCCGCCCATCTGGAGTGCGCCGCACGATGGTGTACCGCCCGCCCTCCGCCGGTCGCATCTCGATCCAGTAGATGTCCTCGCCGTCGAGCGCGATCTGCCCTAGCCCAATCGTCTCCGAGACGATCAGGTCAGAGGTGGTCGGTGATTTCCAGGAGCCATAGGGGACTACTTGTAGTTTCGTTTCTGACATAGTACGCTCGTTGTGTTTTGGGTTGGAGTGGATTATAGCACATAAGCATATCCCTGTCATGTTTTAGTCGCGTCATGTTTTAGTCGCGCGAGAGGGTTGCAAGACGTGCCAATCGTGATATACTTCCCAGGTGAGCGTCCCCTGGGGGCTGGGCGATTTCGGGCGGAACGGGGGATGGAGCATTGACTAGCGACACGGAGGTGCGGTGTGACCACCAGAACAACGCTTGATCCCGTCACCCTGCGGGCTGATTTTCCCATCCTGGCGCGGGAGGTGCATGGCAGGACACTGGCCTACCTGGATAACGCCGCCTCGACGCAGAAGCCACGGGTTGTGATCGAAGCGCTGGGCGGGTTCTACCGCGCCCACTACGCCAACATCCACCGGGGGGTGCACACCCTGAGCGAAGAGGCGACCTCTGCCTACGAGGAAGCGCGGGATGAGATCGCCGCGTTCGTCAACGCGCCGGATCGCCGTGGCGTGATCTTCACCCGCAACACGACGGAGGCGATCAACCTGGTGGCCTACACCTGGGGTCGGGCCAACGTGGGGCCGGGTGACCGTATCGTCGTCACCGAGATGGAGCACCACAGCAACCTGGTGCCCTGGCAGTTGCTCGCGCGGGAAGTCGGGGCCGAGCTGGCCTACGTCTCTGTGACCGATGAGGGATGTCTTGACCTGGAATCCCTCGACTATCTTCTGCAAGGCCCGGTCAAGTTGGTCGCTTTCACGCACGTCTCCAACGTGTTGGGCACGGTGAACCCGGCGCGGGAGATCATCGCCCGGTCCCACGCGGCCGATGCACGGGTGCTGGTGGACGCGGCGCAGAGTGTGCCTCACCTGCCGGTGGACATCGAGGCGTTGGATTGCGACTTTCTGGCCTTCTCTGGCCACAAGATGTGCGGGCCGACGGGAGTCGGCGTGCTCTACGGACGGCCGGAACTGCTGGAGGAGATGCCGCCCTTCCTCAGCGGCGGCGGGATGATCCGGCGGGTGGGGCGTGCAGAGGCGAGCTGGGATGACCTGCCTTGGAAGTTCGAGGCCGGCACCCCAGCTATCGCCGAAGCGGTGGGGCTGAGCGCAGCGGTGGATTACTTGAGCGGGGTGGGGGTGGAAGCGGTGTGGGCGCACGAGCAGGAGTTGGCGGCCTACGCTTTGGAGCGCTTGAAAGAGGTGCCAGGTGTGCACGCGATCGGGCCGCTGGCCGGGGGGCGGTGTGGAATAGTCGCCTTCACCGTCGAATCTATCCACCCCCACGACCTGGCCCAGGTGCTCGATGGGGAGGGAGTCGCCATCCGCGCAGGCTTTCATTGTGCGCAACCGCTCCATGAGCGTTTGGGGCTGGCGGCTACGGCGCGGGCTAGTTTCTACCTCTACAACACTCGCCAGGAGGTGGATCGGCTGGTGGAGGGTATCCAGAAGGCACAGGACTGGTTCTAGGGGGGCCGAGTGGAGAGCTTGTATCGCGGGCACATCCTCGATCATTATCGCTGTCCCCGCAACCAGGGGACGTTGGAGGACGCGGACATCTCCTGCGAACAGGACAACCCGGTCTGCGGCGATGTGGTGCGGCTCGACGTCCGGCTGGAGGGTGGGCGGGTGAGCGAGGCGCGGTTCAGCGGTCGTGGCTGCGTGATCAGCATGGCCTCGGCCTCGATGTTGACTGAAGAGATTCTGGGCAAGACGGTGGAGGAATTGAAGGCGCTGCAGGACGAGGATGTGTTCAGGATGCTGGGCATCACGCTGGGGCCGGTGCGGGCCAGGTGCGGACTATTGCCGCTACGGGTGTTGCAGTGCGGGCTGGCCCGCCTGGAGGAGACCTAACCCCTGGCCCCCTTCCCGGCGAGGAAAGGGGGAGCCCCTATTCTTTGCTTTTGCTTTCGCTTTCCTCCCCCCCGTTGGGGAGGGCCAGGGAGGGGGCGGGAGGGGTCCCGTGAGTGGTCAGGTCTTCGACGTCGAACTGAGTTCCCTTTCCAGCATCTCCATAAGTGTAGCAGGCATGTCATCCCGGTTGTCGGGCGTCACGGTGATGACGGTCGTCGCGCTGACGGGTAGCTTGAGTTGTGCCCGTGCCACTAACTCGGGGCGGACGACTACGAGCGCCAGCGCGAAGTCGGCTCTGCGTAGCACGTCAAACGCTTTCAGCCAACCCTCCTCTCGTTCTATCTCCAGCGGCCCCAGTTCGTCCACCACGAGCAGGTGGCATGGCAAGGTCTGGGCCAATGCTGCGTTCCCCCAGGCCAGGGTTTCGGGGTCGAAGCGGAAGCGGCCCAGGATCACGGCAGGGCTCGCGTCAGGTTCGAGGGTCAGCCGGCGTACATCGCCACTGCGTACGTCGAGCACGTCCAGGGTGCCGTTGGGATGGCTCAGGGTGAGGATACCATCGCATGTGCATCTCCCGGCCTGCGCCAGGGCGATAGTCTCACGGCAGACAGTGCTCTTGCCCGCGCTACGCTCGCCAGTCAGGATGATGATGCGTGCAGCCATTTTGTCTCGTCCTGCACAATGATACCATATCGAGGCCCAAAGCTCAAATCTCAAAGCCAAGCCAATTGCGTCCCATCGCGATATGCGGTATACTTTCCTTGGGCGGGGGGTGGCACAGGGCGTAGCATGCGAGGGGATTGAGAGAATGACCATTCGTGTAGTGTTGGCTGATGACCACGCTCTGGTGCGGCAAGGCTTGCGGGCGTTGCTGGAATCCAAACCCGGATTCACGGTGGTTGGGGAAGCCAACGATGGCCGGGAAGCGGTGCAATTGGTCGAGGAACTGCATCCTGACGTGGTCGTGATGGACATCGGCATGCCTGGTCTGAATGGCCTCGAGGCGACTGCCCAGATCGCCAGCAGGAGGTTCGATACCAGGGTTGTCATCCTGTCCATGTACACGGACGAGATCTATGTCCACCAGGCGCTGCGGGGGGGGGCGTCGGCGTACGTGCTCAAGCGCGCTGTGTACAACGAACTTCAGCTCGCTATCGAGGCAGCATATCGGGGCGAGAAGTATCTCAGTCCCGGTATCTCTGAGGCGGTGGTGGAGACATATCTTCGCGCAGCGCCAGTGAGTGATCAACTGCAGGCATACGGATTACTCACGTCGCGTCAACGGGAGGTTCTGCAACTCATCACTGAGGGGTATAACCGGCGGGAAATCGCTGAGATTCTGTGTATCAGTCCCAAAACCGTGGCCCGCCACCGGGAGAATCTGTTGACCAAGCTCGGTCTTCAAGAAGATGTAGAGTTGGTGAGGTTTACGCTGCGCATTGGCCTTTTCACCGAATAGTACTGGACAGTGATCAATAAACAAACTGCTCACGGCGCGGCGGGACGTTTTCTAGGTCTGTCTGCCCCTGAACGAGGATAGTGGGTGGGGAACACTTCTTGGATAGGCGTTTAGTCCTCGTATCCCGGAATGGGCCCGAAAGCGGCCTCGATCTTCTTTGGTTCGAAGACTTCCAGCGTACATTCCCACCAGGTCAGATCGTCGGTCTTCTGGAACTCCCACCAGCGGATGTCCGGCCAGAAGTAACGCCAGCGCCACAGGGCCGGCATTCGCTCCCACCCGTAGTCGCCGGCAAGGGTGGTGAAGTTCACATAGTAGCCACCCGGAATGCGTGCTTTGGGCGCGCCACCCTCCACCATAGCGCTCCCGCCCTCCCAGCGAGCGTTCAGGTCCCACACTGCTTCGCGCAGAGGCTCGCCCATACTCCCACCTTGCTCGGCGGCGCGGATGAAGACGCGCCAATAGGTGACGTTGCCCACGTTCTCCCGTATCAGTTCGACCCACGGCTCATCGTCCTCGTAGGGCTCTTGATCCAGCCCGATCGCTCTGCCACAGACGTGCCAACTCTTATGCGAGTGACCTGATGGTGGCGTGTGGGTGATCGGCAGCCACGAACTGCCCAGCGTGGCCAGATAGTCCCACCCCGTCTCCTCAATCACGCGCTGGCGTAGCGCATTGAAACTCTCGTTCACCCGGTCGGACAGAAACGGTTCCTCGTCGCCGCTGACGTTGGGGAGTGGGACTAGCCTGTAGGGCGGGCCGCTGGCTGGCGTCGGCTGCACCAGTTCTACGTAGAACGGTGGCCCATCGGAGGGCTCGGCGGCCTGGGCGCGGGCCACGACGCGAGGAGAAAGCGCGAGGCTCGTCCATGCCAGGTCATCAAGCGGCCCGTCAATGCTATAAACCTCCTGGAATAGCGCCCAGCCTGTCATGCTGGCCGCGACGAGGTGGCTGTGCCCGCCCCGTTCGTAGGCGTAGATAAGGCTTTGCCCGTCGGGGGCCCAGGCTGGGGAACTGCCAGTGCCAAGGAGTTCAGTCTGGACCTGGTTGGCCGCCATTGCGTCCCAATCGAAGGTCGTGACCTGGATGGAGGGGTTGCCCCTCGGCCCGCTGACGTAGGCCAGTTGTGTGCCGTCGGGTGACCAGGCCGGATCGTCCTCATCCAGGTCGGGGCTTTGGGTGACGTTGATGGTCTCTCCCTCGTCGTCGAGGAGGTAGAGGTAAATGTCCTTGTTGCCGTCACGGAAGGAACTGAAGGCAATAGCGCGGCTGTCGGGCGACCAGGCTGGCCCGTAGTCGGGTGCGCGGTCGGTGGTGATGCGCCGAACTTGCTGCTCGGTGGTGCTCATCACGTAGATGTCGAGGTTGCCACGGCGGTAGGATTCAAAGGCGATCCAGCGGCCATCGGGTGACCAACTGGGGTTGGCGTCGAGGCCAGGGTCGTGGGTCAGGCGGATCGGCGGCGCGCTGCCGGCCAGGTCCAGCAGGTAGATGTCCCAGTTGTGGGCGCGGTTTGAGGCGAAGGCGACGTAGTTGCCGTCGGGCGACCAGGCCGGGTCGCGATCCTCAGCCGGGTCATAGGTCAGCCGCACCAGTTGCCGCTCGGTCTGGTTGAGGGCGTAGACGTCGGCGTTGCCGTTGCGCCGCAGCGTGAAGGCGATGGCCCCGCCGAGGCCGAAGGGGGTAGGGGAAATGGTTGGCTGGTTAGTTGGTTGATTGGTTGGATTGGGGGGAATGGCCGGTAGCGATAAAGGTGATTCCACGATGACCGGTAGCGTGGTCGCCTGGTACAGTGCCCAGGTCAGCAGCGCCAGGACAATCAGGTTGCCCAGGATCAACAGAACGAGCAACCGTACCCCACGTGGCTGCAGCGTGATGGGCTGCCCGACCTCGCCCGGCCTGCGTAGCCAGGCGAGCGTGAAAGCGACGCGGCTCCAGAGACGCCGGAGCACGCCCCCTTGCTTCTCTGCTGTCTCCGTCTCGGGTCCGTGAGACTCTGCTTGTTGCGCTGCGTCCTGTATTTCGTCGGCCATCCTGGGTCAAGTATACGTCGCCTGGAGTGCTTGTCAAGCCCGCCACGATAGGTTATACTTGTACACGTGATGCGTGATGCGTGAAACGTGATGAGATGCCAACAAGTGTCGTTTCACGGTTCTGATGTTTCGTCTTACGTTCTCGCATGAGCACCCATTAGCGCGGTTGGCTCAGCCGGATTGGAGAAACCGAAGTGTATCGCGTCTTCGTAGTATCCGATGGTACCGGGGTGACGGCCGAGCAGGTTTTGAGCGCGGCCCTGATGCAGTTCGCGGGCGCGGAGGTGGAGGTTGAGCGCCGGCCGGGGGTACGCACCGAGGAACAGGTGCGCCAGGTGGTGCAGGAGGCCGCTCAGGTTGGTGGCTTCATCGTACACACACTGGTCTCGGACAAACTGCGCGAGGTGATGTTGCGCACAGGCCGGATACACAACGTTGAGACGATTGATCTGATGGGGCCGCTGTTGGCGCGGCTCTCCCAACAGTTGGCTGTCTCACCGACTGAGAAGCCGGGCCTCTTTCGCCAATTGAACGAGGAGTACTTCCGGCGCATTGAGACGATGGAGTTCGCGCTGCATCACGACGACGGCCGCCGCATCCACGAACTGCCGCAGGCGGAGATTGTGTTGGTGGGTGTCTCGCGCACATTCAAGACCCCGCTCAGCGTCTACCTGGCGTTCAAGGGCTGGTTCGTCGCTAACGTGCCCATCCTGTTGAAAACGAAGCCGCCGCCGGTCCTGTTCGGTCTACCGGCCGGTCGCGTCTTTGGCCTCACGATTGACCCTGTACGGCTGGCGGAATTGCGGCGCGTGCGGCAGGAACACCTGGGTGGGGCCACGGGCGACTACGCCGACCCCGATTTCGTGCGCCGCGAGGTGGAGTACGCGCTGAGCATCTTTCGCAGCCAGCCCGGGTGGCCCATCGTTGACGTGACCGATAAGCCCATTGAGGAGATCGCTTCCGAGATTCTGGCGCTGGTGGGACAGGCGCAGCCGTTGGCGGTTAGCGGTTAGCCCGAGAGCCTGACACTGGTGAGGCAGGCACAGGGTCACGTGCGTTGACCGAACCCCCGCGCTGGGCTATACTACGATGGGGCGGCTTAGAGCCGATTGCTTGCAAGGGCGGGATGGTGGTATAATTGGGACAGGCCTCGGCCGCGCTGTACAGGGAAGATGGGTGCAATGCCGGGCGCTACGACGACAACTGGACGGCGTCGGTGGGGAATAGGGGGGCATAAAGTTGATAGTATCACGTGAGGAGGACAAAATGTCAGATACCGGAAGTACAACGCTTGGTCTAAGTTCATTAACCCAGTCCATACTTACCGACTTGGATCAGCTCAGAGAAGAGATCAGCACAGATATTGCTGAACGTGACAAACTGCGAAAGCACGTTGAGCGGATTCGCAAAGCTTTGGGAGAGAACAACCTCGAAGCTTTAGTCCGTTTGCTAGCTAAAAAGAAGCAAGACGAGAGTTTGACCAGACTATACCCCAAGGCTAGTCTCATTCTGGAGAGACTGCAAGTCGATATTGAGCGTCGCCTTGATGGGTTGT
>Ga0209121_10001699_pt1 | contig 23041 bp, 22 predicted proteins | sample Cruoilmetagenom3_FD_187292 | JGI IMG/M metagenome (GOLD analysis project Ga0209121, IMG submission 187292) | Oil polluted marine microbial communities from Coal Oil Point, Santa Barbara, California, USA - Sample 3 (SPAdes) (version 2) | ecosystem: Environmental > Aquatic > Marine > Oil seeps ... | reverse complement strand
TTCTCAACATATGCCAAGTAATACACGAATTTTAAATAATGCAAGTTACTTCCAATTATAATGTCCCGACTCGTCGGGGCATAGCGGAGCTTTTTACGAGTGCATCAACATCACAAAAAAGAAAACGGTTGAAGCGGCATCTTTCCCCTTCCGCCCGGAAGATCGAAAACATATCTCGGCATACAGAGTCCCGAAATATTCCTCCATAACTTTTCCATGATTTCCATACCCTTCCAGACATCGACTCGGAAATGGTCAACGCCTTTTACAGGCTCACACTGAAAAAGATAGTATGGCTTAACGGAAATACGCTGAAGGCCATAGAGGAGATCCCGCATCGCCTCATAGGAATCATTTACCCCCTTAAGGAGGACCGACTGGTTCATGACAGGGATACCCGCCTCGAGAAGCATCTCACACGCCCCCGCAGCGTCAGGAGTGATTTCCCTCGGATGGTTAAACTGCGTAATGAGCCAAAGGGGCCTGTACTTTTGCAGCATGTCGCAAAGATTCTGATCAATCATCATTGGAAGGACAACGGGAATCCTGCTCCCTATGCGGATTACTTCAACATGTGGTATGGATTTCAGGGAATGGAGAAACCATTCCAGTGTTTCAATCTTTAGCATCAGGGGATCGCCACCGGACAAGATTACCTCACGGATCTGTTTTGTCTGGGAAATATAATCGATCATCATCCGGAGGTTTTTCCTGAAATGTTTTGGTTTCGGTTCTTTCCATCTGTGTTTTCGATTGCAGTGACGGCAGTATGCCGCACATGTATTGGTAACCATGGCGAGACAACGGTCCGGATAGCGATGAATCAAATCAGGAACAATCATATCCCTTTCTTCTTCAAGGGGATCATCAGAACTTCCCGGCAAATAATCCAGCTCCCGAAAATCGGGGAGACATTGCAGACGCACAGGATCTTTTTCGTCCGACATGTCAATTAAAGACAGGTAATAGGGTGTAACGGAAAAATGATAAGTTTCGATAACATCTTTGTATCTATCTGCCTCCGGTAATGAAATATTAAGAATCCCGGCCAACCGGGAAAGTGTATGAATACGATTTTCTATCTGCCAGCGCCAGTTGTGCCAATCATCTTCCGATACATTTTGAAAAAGATTTGATTTTGCGTTTTCTTCTACCAAATTTCCACCCTTAAGCGGCAAGGACTGAGCAATGCGGACGGAGGACCAAAGGTTTTTCCCTGATCCTTGTACCTTGGTCCTTGCACCTTGTACCTTGTACCTTGATCCTTGATCCTTGCACCTTGCACCTTGTACCTTGTACCTTGTACCTTGATCCTTGTTCCTTCTATCACAATCTTAACAAACTTCAATGACAAATTAAAATAATGATTTTCTTCTTGACAGCAATCCAAATTCGTGTTTATAGGGCTTTAGAATTTCAAGAGGGGTATTTTTACGATGGGTAGAGTTATTAATCTGAATTACTGGTTTAGCTATTTTTATTTTGGTGAATCGGTTTGCCCATCGCTTAGGAGTATCTGAAAAATAAACAAATAAAAAGCTAAGCCATGGGTAGACCGAAAGGTTCTATACCATGGCTTTTTTATTTATAAGGCCATGGTGTTATCTCTGATACATCATGGCCTTTTTTAACAGGAGGGTTTAAAAGTGATTATTGTAATGAAAAAAAATGCAACAGAAGAACAAACCGAAAATGTAATCAAGTGGATCGAATCCGTCGGTTACAAAACTCACCTTTCCCCGGGAGTTGAACAGACAATCATCGGCGCTGTAGGAGATAACCGTGGCAAAGAACATCTGAAGTTTGTTGAATCTCTTTCAGGAGTCGAAAAAACAATACCTATCCTGAAACCTTATAAATTAGCCAGCCGTGAGGTGAAAGAAGGCAATACAGTCATCCGTGCAGGCAACATTGAAATCGGGGGCCCGGAGTTCATTGTAATAGCAGGCCCCTGTTCAATTGAGAGTGCGGAACAGATGATGGAAAGCGCCTTCATCGTGAAAAAGGGCGGGGCAAATATTATCAGGGGAGGAGCCTTCAAGCCCAGAACTTCACCTTACAGTTTCCAGGGTATGGAAGAGGAAGGTTTGAAGCTTTTAAGAAGGGCCGGAGATAAAACAGGAATGCCTATCATTACTGAGGTCCTCAATACCTCTGATGTGGATCTCGTAGAAGAATACACCGATATTTTGCAGATCGGTGCAAGGAATGTTCAAAACTTCGCTCTCTTAAAAAAGGTGGGAAAGGCGAAAAAACCTGTTCTGCTCAAGCGTGGCATGATGACAACCATTGAAGAACTCCTCATGTCGGCAGAATACATCCTATCATCGGGAAATGACGATGTTATACTTTGCGAGCGAGGTATCCGCACTTTTGAAACAGCAACCCGCAACACCCTCGACCTCAGCGCCGTACCGGTTTTAAATGAGTTGACTCACTTGCCGGTAATTGTTGATCCGAGCCATGCGGCAGGCCACTGGAAATACATCCTGCCATTGACAAAAGGAGCCCTGGCAGTAGGAGCGGATGGCGTCATGATCGAAGTCCATCCCGAACCGGAAAAAGCCGTCTCAGACGGAATGCAGTCTTTAAAACCGGAAAGGTTCTATGACCTTATGGAAGAAATAAGAAAACTTGAAAAACTAATAAGAACAGAAATGAAGGTGACGGCATGAAAAGAATCAAGGTAAACCTCGACAAGCAATCCGCTACTTCTTATGAGATTTGTATCGGTCATAATATCCTCGACCGCATAGGACTTGTCATTGCGAAAAGCAACCTCGCCCGTCACTATATTGTGATTACCGATTCCAATGTGTCATCACTTTATAGAGAAGAGTTACTAACTGCATTAAAAAATGTAAACCTGAATGTTGATTTGATAGAGTTTCCCGCGGGAGAAATTTCGAAAAATACTGACACGGTCTTAACCATCATAAAAAAGCTGATTAACCTTGGTGCGGACAGAAACTCTGCACTGATCGCGCTGGGTGGAGGCGTCACTGGCGATATGACAGGTTTCATAGCATCCATTTACATGAGATCCATCCCTTATATCCAGATACCAACGACTCTCATGGCCCAGGTGGACAGCAGTATCGGTGGAAAAACAGGAATCGATCTTCCGGAAGGCAAGAATCTGCTGGGAGCATTTTTCCAGCCGAAGTCTGTCTTTATAGATCTTCAGTTTTTGAAAACCCTCCCCGATGAAGAATTTAAGAACGGTCTGTCGGAAATTGTCAAGTATGGTATTATTGATGATATGGAGCTTTTTAACATACTTGAAAGAGAAACTGAAAATATCAAAAACCGGAGTATGGATCTTCTCGAATTGATGGTAGAACGATCATGCAAAATAAAAAGGGGAATCGTCGAAATCGACGAAATGGATATGGGCGTGCGCCGTATCCTTAATTTCGGGCATACAATAGGACACGCCATCGAGGCAGAGTCAGGATATATGATTCCCCACGGAAATGCCGTATCCATCGGCATGATTGCATCGGCCAGGATATCGGAAAAACTGAATTATCTTTCATCTGAAGATAGAAACAGAATAGAACATCTTATCAGATCAATAGATCTCCCTGATCATGTCCCCACGTCAATCAGTATGGAAGGAATGCTCTCAAAAATCAGAACGGATAAAAAGAAAAAAGGTGACTCCGTCCACTTCGTACTGCTGAAAAAAATCGGGGTGCCTTTTATCAACGGATCAGTGAAAGAGGCGATCATTCGCGAAACCATCGAGGAGTTGAGAAAATGACACGGGAATCATTGAAAGAATCGAGGGATAAACTAAGAAAAAAGGATGAAAGAATCGTTAAGCTTTTAAATGAGCGTGCCCGCATATCACTGGAAATTGGAAAAATCAAAAAAAGGCAGGATCTGGATATTTATGATCCCTCCCAGGAGAGCAAGATATATCATTATCTGAACGAGGTCAACGAAGGACCTCTACCGGAAAGATCTTTGAAAGAAATATTCACCGAGGTTCTATCCGCATCACGAACTCTCCAGGCACCTGTATCGGTAGCGTACCTGGGACCGGAGGCATCATTTACCCATGCCGCGGCCCAATCTCATTTTGGCAGAAGTACTCCCTTTTCCCCTCAGCCAACTATATTTGACGTCTTTAACCAGGTCGAGAGAAAGAAAGCAAACTGGGGTGTCGTTCCCGTGGAAAATTCTCTTGAGGGTACAGTCAAACTGACACTGGACAGATTGATTTCAACACCTCTGAATATCCTGGCCGAGGTTTTTCTTCTGATCAGCCATTCCCTCATATCAACCCGGAAAGAATTGTATGAGATAAAGAGAGTCTATTCTCACCCCCAGGCCCTGGCCCAGTGTCAGGCATGGCTCAGGAAGAATCTGCCTCAATGCTCTCTCAATGAAATGGAAAGTACGGCAAAAGCCGCTCAAAAAGTTCTGGAAGATAGTGAAGGCGCCGCAATCGGAAGCAACAATGCCGCTTCCCTTTACGGTCTCAATATTATCTCGGAAGGAATAGAGGATCGTTCTTCAAACGTAACACGATTCCTGGTTATCGGAAGAGGGGAGCGGAAACGAACGGGCAGCGATAAGACTTCTATTTTCTTTGCAACCCGGCACACGCCGGGAGCCCTCTATGATTTACTAAAGCCTTTTGCCAAAAAGGAAATCAATCTGGTAAAGATTGAATCCTACCCCATCAAAGACAGGATGTGGGAATATTTATTCTTCGTCGATTTCAAAGGACATACGGAGGAAGAAAAAATAAAAGAATGTCTGGAAGATCTACAAGCTCAGTCCACGTTCACCAAAATTCTCGGATCTTACCCGACGGGGGACCCTGAATCATGATATGTGTTCCTGTTGTCGCGGCAACAAATGAAGAGGCCATAAGACAGATGGAAAGATGCTTTCTCCTGGCTGACCTTGTGGAACTTCGAATCGACTTCATCAGGAATGTGAATTTGGAAAAGCTGTTTTCCGCAAAAACCGGCAAGATACTTGTAACCGCACGCAAGAAAAACGAAGGAGGAAATTTCGAAGGCGATGAAGAAAAAAGATTCTCTTTACTGAACAAGACAGTCTCTTTAAAAGCCGACTTTGTTGATATAGAGCTGAGTACAGATGAAACCCTGACGAAAAAACTGTTAAATAACATAAAGAAATATGGAAACCGGACGAAATTAATCATCTCCCATCACGATTTTAACGGGACTCCGTCCTACAGTAAGTTACAAAACATATTCAATGAATGCGCCGGCAAAGGCGCACATATTGTGAAAATCGCAACCTTTGCCAAATCTATAGAAGATAATCTTAAGATGTTGAAACTGATCAATTTTGCAAAAAAGACAAACATAAAAATTATCGCCCTTTGCATGGGGGCAAAGGGGAAAATCAGCAGGATCATGGCGCCTTATTTCGGTTCATATTTGAGCTATGCTTCTCTTGAAAAGGGCGCGGAATCCGCTCCGGGTCAACTAACTATTGAAGAAATGAAAGAAATCTTCAGGATTTTGAATGATGAGAAATAATTCAAAGACCTTTGCCATCTTCGGCAATCCGGTAGCACAAAGTCTTTCACCTCTGATGCATAACGCGGCATTCAACAAAATGAAAATCAACGCCCGTTACATGGCAATATGCATAAAAAATGTTCAGGATGTTCCAGTGAAAATTGAAGAAATGAATATCAAGGGGGCAAGTATAACGATACCTCATAAAACCGCTGTCATGGAATATCTTGATGAAATCAGTGACAGCTCCGGCAGGATCGGCGCGGTGAACACCATAAACTGTTCCGACGGTAAGCTCATGGGAGACAACACCGACTGGACAGGTCTTATCCTTGCCCTGAAAGAATCAATGGAGATCAGGGGGGGGAAGTTTGCAATCCTTGGGGCAGGCGGAGCCGCGAGGGCCGCTGTTTACGGTATTCTGAAAGAAGGGGGAATGCCCGTCGTTCTAAACAGAACCATAAAAAAAGGGGAAAAAGTCGCAAAAGAATTCGGATGTGAGTTCTATCCCATCGCGGAAATTGGAAAAATAAAGGGAGACTGTCTGATTAATACAACCCCTGTTGGTATGTTCCCCGACATGGAAAAATCGCCTGCAAGTAAGGCTATACTCCAAAACTTCAGATGGGTTATGGACATTATTTACAATCCTCTGAAAACAAAGCTTTTGAAAGACGCCGAAGAGGCTGGATGCAGAACCATTTCCGGTGTTTCCATGTTTGTACACCAGGGAGCAGAGCAGCTAAGAATCTGGACAGGTCTCAAGCCCCCTGTAGATTTTATGAAGAAAATTGTCGTAGAAAAACTGAGAAATGAAAGAAATTAAACAAATAAAAGATCTGGATGCGACCGTTAAGATACCCGGCTCAAAGAGCTACACGCAGAGGGCCTTGATTATTGCCTCTCTCGCTGAAGGAAAGTCCTTTTTGCGCAATCCCTTGATCTCGGAAGATACGAAATATCTGATGGATGCCCTTCGATCCATTGGCGCTGATATCCTTATTGCTGATAAAGATATCATCGTAACCGGGACCGATGGAAATATACAAAATCCCGGGAAGAAACTCTACCTGGGAAATAACGGCACAGCCTTGAGATTTCTGACAACGGTTGTCTCTCTCGGCACGGGCAATTTTATCCTGGATGGAAGCGACCGCCTCAGAGAAAGACCGCTAAAACCTCTTCTTGACGCACTGAAAATGTTGGGTGTTGATTGTGTCAGCACAGATACAAGCGGCTATCCTCCTGTAATAATTCAAGGTGGAGGGTTTCAGGGTGGAAAAACGATTTTCACCAATGCTGAAAGCAGCCAGTATATATCTTCCATTCTCATCACATCTCCTTACGCGAGGAATGACGTGGAAATAGAACTCAGGGGTATAACGTTTTCAATGCCCTACATCGATATGACGGTGGAGATTATGAATCATTTCGGCGTGGAAGTAATAAGAGATGGGGAAAATAAATACACCGTCAGGACTCCTCAAAAATACATGGGAGGGAGATATCTCATTGAAAGCGATGTATCAAGCGCTTCCTACTTTTTCATGGCTGCAGCTCTTTGTGAAGGAAGGGTTAGACTCCTGAATGTAAATCCGAATACCCTCCAGGGAGACATCGGGTTCCTGGAGATCATGGGAAAACTGGGTTGTCATATAATCAGGGGCATAGACTGGGTAGAAGTTGCAGGCGGTAAACTCCATCAGGGAAATTACCGATTCGATATGTCGGACATGCCCGACATGGTTCCGACGCTCGCCGTTCTGTCGGCCTTCAGACCCGGACAGACAGTGATCAGCAATGTCTCTCACCTGCGTTTAAAGGAGAGCAATAGGATAGAAGCCCTGGTAACGGAACTGAACCGTACAGGTATCGACACAAAGGAACTGGAAGACGGCCTTGTCATCAATGGAGGAACACCTCATAGCGCGGAGATAGAGACGTACAACGATCATCGTATTGCTATGAGCTTTGCAATAGCGGGGCTTGTAACAAAAGGAATAAAAATCAAAAATAAAAAGTGCGTCAATAAATCCTTCCCGGAATTCTGGGATGTGCTGGATACTCTTTACGAATGAAAAATATTATTTTAATCGGATATCGCTGCACGGGAAAAACATCTGCAGGGAAGAAACTTTCCGAAAGATTTGGCCTGCCTTTTTTTGACACCGATGATCTAATCGTTGAGCGGGCGGGTATGCCGATCAATGAAATCGTGGGAAAAGGCGGCTGGGATTTGTTCCGCAAGAAAGAAAAAGAAGTGATCAGAAAACTCTCGGCGATGAACAAAAACATTATCGCAACAGGGGGCGGAGCATTCGAAAATCAAGAAAACAGGGAAGCTCTGAAAAAGAATGGTCTTTTTGTCTGGCTCACTGCCGATGTAAAAACAATCATGGAAAGAATGCTTGTCGATCAAAATACAGGGAGCCGGCGCCCTTCCCTTTCCCTTAACGATCTTGAAACGGAAACCACGTTAATTCTAAAAAAAAGGGAGCCCACGTACCGGGAGTTGGCCAACTTTACCGTCGATACTTCGAGAAAAAGTATAAACGTGATAGTTGATGAGATTTGCAATTATTTAGAATCTGCCCAATAGACCAGATAAACCAGAGGAACGACCATGTCAGGAAACACAACAGGAACAATATTTAAGGTAACCACCTGGGGGGAATCACACGGGAAAGCCATCGGTGTGGTAGTTGATGGGTGCCCCCCCAACATTCCGCTCAATGAATCGGACATACAGGAAGAACTGAACAGGAGAAGACCAGGACGCGGCCAGTCAAGCTCACCCAGAAAAGAAGAAGATATGGTAGAGATCCTCTCCGGCACGTTTGAAGGAAAAACAACGGGTACACCTATTTCCTTGATGATCAGAAACAGGGATGTCAAAAGCGCCGATTATGACCATATCAGGGACATTTTCAGGCCGGGCCATGGGGACATTACCTATTACAGGAAATACGCAATCCGGGATTACCGGGGGGGCGGTCGTGCCTCCGGTCGTGAGACCGCAGCCCGTGTAGCCGCGGGAGCCATTGCCAAAAAAGTCATCGTCAGAAAGGGAATAGAAATTGTCGCCTACACCAGGGAGTTAGGCGGCATTGCAGCAGAACAAATCATCCTGGCGGATATCGACCGAAACAGTATCCTCTGCCCCGACATGAATGCGGCCGGAAAGATGGAAAACAAATTAGAAGAGGCAAAGAAAATGGGTGATTCCATCGGTGGAATTGTGGAAATCCTGGTCAGGGGATGTCCCCCGGGCCTGGGAGAACCTGTATTTGACAAGATCGATGCCGATCTGGCCAAAGCTCTCATGAGCATTGGAACGGTAAAAGGTGTGGAAATCGGCGCCGGCATCCAGGCAGCAAGAATGTCCGGCTCTGAATGCAATGATTACATAACACCTGAAGGATTTGCGACAAACAACGCCGGAGGAATACTTGCCGGGATTACCAATGGCGATGAAATCGCTATCAGGGTGGCCTGCAAGCCTATCTCATCCATAGAAAAAGAGCAGCAGACCATTGATATTCACGGAAAACCGGCAACTTTATCGATCAAAGGAAGGCACGATGTATGCGTCATACCACGCATCATTCCCGTATGCGAAGCCATGGTCAGTATTGTCCTGGCAGATCACTTGTTAAGACAAGGGGCAATTTCTAGATAGGGACGAAAATTTTTAAGTCGTTTGAGTCCGATTCCCTTCACTTTGAGCAAATCATCTATGGCCTTATAGGGCCGCCCAGCTATTATCCTCGCTGAAAGAACAGGGCCGATTCCATTGACAGAGATAAGTTCCTCTCTGGTGGCGCTATTCAGGTCAAGCAATCCCTGTGGAGATTTGGCTTTTCCCAACTTTAAGGAAGTAATATTATCTGAAAGAATATTGTCGTTTTTGAAATGGAAAGGTTGAGTGGAAAAAGACGCAAAAACCGGCAGGTGATCCGAGTACCCTTTCCCCATGTGCCTGCCCCTGCCATTTTGGGTCCTTTGCCATCGATAAATGGCGTTTCCCTTGAACAGATAATCTGAGATAAACTTGTCAAACGAATTATCGATATAGGAGATTCCTCTGTTGTCGTAAAGTCCTTTGGATACGATAATATTGTCCGGACTTGCCTTCACCCCGTGAAAAATGTAAGACCAGCGACTATTTTTACCGATCTCAAGCCATAAGTTATATAGATACGTGTTTGAGGCCTGCTTTGTCAGTATCGTTTCGTTGACCATTTTAGAATCTTTGATAGTCCTTAAGATATGATTTATTCCTGTGATACCATTAGTATCATTTAGTCTGCGATGATTTTGGAAGGTTTTGTATTCATTGTAGTTCGAATTAAAATCGCCTATCAGGATAAAGTCAGTATACTCCTTCAGCTTGTCAATTTCTTTCCTGAGCGCTTTTGCGTAAGCTATTCTCATACTTTCAGGACCACGTTTCGATTTCCAGTGATTGATAAACAGGATGAAACGATTACCATCTATATCAAGGGTTATCTTAAAAATATTTCTTGCTGCTTCATTATCGACATATATTTCCTTCTTTCCAACAATTGCGAACTTGGAAAGTACAGCACACTTCACCGACGTTGCCCTGGAGTCGGCAATTTCAAGATAAGGATAATCCATATCTAAGTTTCTCAGCCTGTTGCGTAAATAGATGAGGGCTCTCTTTGACTCGACTTCTTCCAGAACGACAACGTCGGCTCCCATGTTCTTTATCACTTTGGCAATATTGGTGTATTTAATGTTTGCGATATCCCTAGTCCAGCCATAGCGGGTATTCGGAATATATCCGGCGTATTCGGTTCCTCCCCTGGTAAGATCAAAAAGGTTTTCCACATTATAACTCGCAACTTTAAAGGTTTTTGCTTCTATTGATGTTACACAGCACAGCGAAACAAACAAAATTGATAGAACTATCTTTTTAAGTAATGTATCCATCCCTTCATCCTTTCTGGTACACTGCTCACAAAAAAAGGTCCCGCCAGAATGTGACGAAACCCCTGTAAATCCTGGTGCCGGAGCTCGGAATCGAACCGAGATGAGCAAAAGCCCGGGGGATTTTGAGTCCCCTGCGTCTACCTGTTTCACCACTCCGGCATGGGGCTCGATTATATTAGCGGTTAATGAAAAGTCAAGAAAAATATATTGACAACCCGTGAAATCGTATGTTAGCTTTCCTGACACTTTTCAAGAAAATAAATGGGGCTGTAGCTCAGTTGGGAGAGCGCTTGAATGGCATTCAAGAGGTCGTCGGTTCGATCCCGTCCAGCTCCACCATGGAAAATTAAGTACTCAGCAATTTATTGCCGGGTGCTTTTTTTGTGACTGCGTTTTGAAGAGAAACAGATTTTACACAAATTTTCGAACGTAAAATCCGGGTCAGAAGCAACTAAAGCGGCAAAGGCGAAAGGGAGTGTTTTGTGAAGATCTCAATAAATGATTAGCATTTAATAGTCTGGGTTATCTATCACTTTTTAACTGATCCAGTTCAAATTGTAACTGTTCTATTTTTCCCTTTGCCTCAACGAGCTCTTTAGTTGTAGATCTCAATCTTTCAGCAAGAGTTTCAGCAAATGACTTGTATAAAATAGAGTAAAAGGCAAATTTTTCATTACCCAATAACTTATCTATGCGGGAAGTATTCATAGCGAGACAAACCGTTTCATCGATTGCATATGCGGAAGCCGATCTTGTAGAACCATCTATGGCCGACATTTCACCAAAGATATCTCCCCGACGTCTCAAAACCCGGATCTCTTTTCCGCCTTTAGTTATTCTGACTAATCCGGAAATGAGGAAATATATCCAGTTATCCTGGAATTTTTCATCGATAATAAATTCTCCCTGTTCATATCTTTTTATCGCGCTCATTCGAGAAAGTCCCTGAAGATCCTTTTCGTCAAAAGACTTTAGAAGTGGTATCTCTCTCAGATTTTGCAAAATTTCGTCGCTTTTCTGTAAATAATCAGCTTCAAGCATTGGATTTACCCTTAACCTTTCTTTGCGTTGAAAAAGGGATTCAAGCAATGAAGTTATTTGTAATTCTTTTCATCCACAGCCGCAAAAGACACCTAACGCACTACTCAATATCATAAAATTATATAGTTGATCAAGATTATTTTAAAATCGGCATTTTCCCTTCACGTCAGTGCTTCTGGAAGAGATCATAAGAACCGCCGGCCATCCGCGCGGCCGGCGGTTCTTGTTCTTTTCATGTTTATGCCTTCTTTGGGGGTTTTGACAGTAGCGTAACTGCCGCTCCCAGCAGGCATACAACTCCCGCAATGATAAACGGAGTCACCCATATTGAAGGATCACTACCGCCCTTGGCGGTATCCTTGAAGTATCCGGCGATCTGAGGTCCGATGACACCGGCTATTCCATAGGACAGCAATATGTATCCGTAGTTCGAGCCAACGTTTTTGTTGCCGAAATAATCTGCCGTGATGGCAGGAAAGAGGGCGAAGTTGCCACCGAAATTAAAGCCGATAATGCAGGCGCCGATGATGAGGGTCGTAACGGTCCCACCCATCTTGTAAAAGAGGAGCATGATGATTCCCTGCAACAGACACATGAGAAAGATGGACATTTTACGACCGATTTTATCAGAAGCAATTCCCCAGATAATACGGCCGAGGCCGTTGAAAATCGCGTACAGAGCCATGGCGGTGCCGGCTGCGGCTGAGGCAGCTGCAACAGTCATTCCCGAAGCTTTCAATGAATCAATACCAAACAGTTTAATACAATAGATGACCATCAACCCGGCGATGGCTGAAAACAGGAAGGCAACCCATGTCATGTAAAACTGGGGGGTTTTCATCATTTCACCTGACTCAAAATCAACCATACCTAAAGCTGCGCTGCCTGACCCTGTCTCTGACGATACAGCTTCGGGGGGATTCCAACCTTCCGGAACATATCCCTCTGGTGGATCAATCATCACGATACTTCCTATGAGAACGACAACAAGAAAAATAACTCCATATAGGAGGAAGACGCTCTGAACGCCTCCGAGACCAAAGAAATTCAGGTTATCTATCAAACCGAACCACGAACCGGCTGCTTTGACCCATATTGTTGCGCCAAAACCAAAACCGGCAACGGCTAATCCCGTGACCATTCCTTTTTTGTCGGGGAACCACTTCACTCCTATGGCAATGGGAACAACATAAGCCAGCCCGATACCAGCGCCGCCTACGACTCCAATGAAAAGCAACTGCGTAAAAAATGATGACCCGAACAATCCACCCAGGATGTAACCAACACCAAGGACGATTCCGCCGGCGGAGGCCATTTTTCTTGGTCCTGTTACTGCCATCATTTTCCCGGAAATAACCACTGTAACTGCAAATACCAGGAGACCAACGGAAAATATCCATGCCGCCTGAGTAGCGCTGAAACCATACATTCCACCCTTAGCCAAGGGCAAAGTCAACTTGGGTGTAAAAACCGACCACGCATAGATAGCGCCGAGACACAACTGTACTAATACAGCACCTATTACAACATACCAACGATTCATTAATTTCTCTTCTGTCATGCAAACCTCCTTAATAGATTCTCAATGATTCTGATAACTTAAATATTATTACACCTAACCGAATTGTTGAATGATCTATACAAAATTGAGGTAATTGTCAAATAAAAAATGATTGTTTTTGTAAAGAGTTAAAGTAGCATCATCCTGAGGAATCTTTACGGTGGCTGACAATGAATAATTCCAGTAGTTTCGCAGCGTTCGCGATGTTTGTTCGGGGTGGGTTCTGTCAACTTAGAATGGCGGTGAAATACGTTTGGATTTTTCACTTGCCTTCAAGATTCTTTCGAGATCTTTCTTTGAATTGACATTGAGGAATATCTTTTCCTGCGGATCAAAGGATTTTATGACATCAGCCGGAATTGTTGAAGTTTTATGTTTTTCATACAGGTTTTTTACTTTTAAATTGTCCCGACCAATAAGGTTCTTGATAGAAGGGATACAGTTTCTGGAATAGATAGCATGAAGTGGCTGAAGTCCGTCAGGTGAGTTGGGCACAACAATATCATACCGGTTAATATGATTAATCATATATTCGATAAAACGACTGTTTAAAAAAGGCATGTCACATGGAACGACAAAGGAATATTCACAGGCTGAATAAAAAAGACCTGTATAGATGCCTCCTAATGCAGCCTTTCCTTTGATAAGATCGGTTACTATTTGAACATCATAATCAACATATTCGAGAGGGGAATTTGTAACGAGAATAATTTCGGCAAAAATCTCTTTGAAAATCCTGATAGTTCTATCGATTATGCGCTCTCCCCCAACTTCAACAAAGGCCTTGTTCTCTCCCCCCATTCTGATGTTTTTCCCGCCTGATAGAATAATTCCTGTCATTGTGCCTCACCGACTCCCCATGCTTAACAGAGGTGCAATATTTCTGAAATAACGTTCCTGGTATAGTCTTTCAATCTCCATAACCGGGCAAGCACGGCTGCGTTTTCCGCTATTGTGTCGATATCATCTCCGGGTATATCGACCTCCTGCAGCGATGTGGGACTGCCGATTAATGAAAACCAGCGTTTTAACCGATCGATTCCTTCAACCCCTGCTGTCAGATCATCCGTTTCTTCAATAGCAAAAATTTCCCTTCCCAATCGGGCAAACTTTGCGGGATTCTTGTGTACGGCATATTTCATCCAGCCGGGAAGTGTTATGCTGAGTCCGGCACCGTGGGCGATGTTGTAGAGTGCGCTTAGGGAGTGTTCAATCATGTGAGCGGGAAGACTGATAGCACCCATGCCCGCCGTTGTCAATCCGTTGAATGCCAGTGTTGCCGACCACATTATGTTAGCACGGGCATTATAATTCTCAGGGTTGTTGAGGATAACTTCCGTACTTTCCATGACTGTTTTCATAATTCCTTCCACAAGCCTGTTCTGAAGGGGACTGTCGTGTTCCGAGTTGTTGAAGTATCCCTCAAGCATATGGGTGATCATATCAACGGCGCTGTAAGCACTGTACGCTGGTGACAGAGAGAAAAGCACTGTCGGGTCAAGAATTGACGTTTTCGGCTGTATAAGGGGAGAACGAATGCTGAATTTTTGAGCATCTTCTTCTTTTGTAATAACCGCAGCGGGATTCATTTCCGAGGCGCTGGCGGAAATGGTAACCACCGTCAGCACGGGAAGTGCATCCCGTATCTTTTTCTTGTACGTAAAAAATTCCCATATATCGTCATCGGGATCTGCCTTAACACCAACGGCTATCGTTTTTGCAGTATCGATGACGCTTCCTCCTCCAACGGCAAGAATAACGTCAACATCTTCGTTTCGAGCAAGTTCTATTCCCTTGAGCGCATGGGAGAGAACAGGATTCGACTTAACGCCGGGAAATTCAACGGTTGAAAGGTTTGCATCGTTGAGAGATGAGATGACCTGGTCGTAAATTCCATGTTTTTTGATACTTTCCTGACCATAGACTAACAGTACCCTGGTCCCGAATCGTCTGACCTCATTACCTATGTTGGTAATCATGCCCTGCCCGAAAATGATTCTGGTAGGATTGTCGAATATAAAATTTCGCATGGCGTCACTCTCTTTGGAACGATAAAATCACTATTCAAAACTATGAATTAAGGTATCAGAGTAGTTGATATTCCGTTTCATTGCGTAGCTATACCTTAGCGATAAAAGTATGTCAATACCCGGAGAAGGGGCAGAAAAAGTCTTATTCGACTTAATGTATTCAATATAGTATGTATTATATCCGAATATAAGCAGCCCTAAGATCGAGGATAAATGAATTCTGATTCCACGGAACATACGGAAAGTTGGCAGCCTGTCATTAAAGATGGAACGGTGGCCGCAGGGCCTATCTGTCTCGGTTATCTCCCCATAGGGTTGGCCTTTGGAGTCATTGCTCAGAAGGCGGGTCTCCATCCTCTGGAAATCGGTCTTATGTCTCTTTTGGTTTATGCGGGAAGCGCGCAGTTTATCGCCGTATCAATGCTCGATTCGGGAGCTGCCTTTGTGCCTGTTGTGATCACAATATTTATGGTTAATTTACGGCATTTACTGATGAGTTCGTCTCTGGCTGTTTACCTGAAAGATATCAGCAAGGGGTGGCTTTCGTTATATGCTTATGGAGTTACAGATGAAAGTTTCGCCCTTAATATTACAAGATTCAGGAATGGAAACTGGGGCTGGCGGAGAGCCATTGTTGTCAATCACACATCCAACATTGTCTGGATCGGGAGCACAATAACAGGTGGATACTGTGGAGATTTTATTCCCTCCGGCGCCTTCGGGATTGATTATGCCCTTATTGCCATGTTTATCTGCCTTTTGGTTTTTCAATTGAGAGGACTGCTTTACATGATCATTGCGATCATTGCAGGCTTTCTGGCCGTTGTCCTGTCACTGGTACTTCCGGGTAACTCTTACATTGTAATAGCATCGGTAATAGCGGCTACTATCGGTGTCTTCTTGCAGAAATCGAAGATTTTTATAAAGTTAAACGGCAATCAAAAACCATTATGAAAACGGATTATCTAATCATTGTACTTGGAATGGGAATTGTCACCTATATTCCCCGGTGGTTACCCCTGTTCTTTCTGTCGAATCGCCAGATGCCGGAATGGCTTGTAGGGTGGCTCGATTTCATTCCCGTGGCAATACTGAGTGCCCTTATTTTGCCTTGTCTCGTGACTGCCGGTGAACCCCGGCAACTGGAACTTTTCCGGCCGGAGTTATTCGTTGCCATTCCCACGTTTATTTTTGCACTGAAGACCAGATCCCTGGCGGGAACTGTCATTACCGGTATGTTTCTTTTCCGGCTGGTAGAAATGTTTTTATGAAATATGCGGAAGAAATACCTTTAGTGTTGTCTCACGCACAGGTAATCATGGAGTGGTATTATCAGAGAACAAAGGGAGATATTTTATTAATCTTCAGCGTGCATATAACAAAACCTTCAACATTTTCAAGTAACATGTATCAATGGAGACTGTTGGTATGCTGCAGAAAAAGCAGAGGCCATCAAATATCATGTGCTCGTAAGTAGAAGTTCTCAGACAAATGATAAATATTACTGATATGATCAATGAGGTTGTGATTCACGATGCCACTCAGCAGCGCTGGTTACATTTCCGAGCACCCCAGCGGGTTATTTCGGCATATCGTATTGACGAGGTCATTCCAGCGCTGAAAGCAATTGAAAAAACAGTTTACAAGCATGGTCTCTATGCGGCAGGGTTTATTTCTTACGAGGCATCATCAGCCTTCGACCCGGCGCTTACGGTAAAGGGGAACGGCTCATTTCCTCTTGTATGGTTCGGCATCTACAGTCAACCCGACCAGCTGTGTTTTCCAACATCAACAAAATGTCATACTGGTCAATCTTTCACGTGGAGCCCCTCGCTGTCGTGAGATGCTTACCAGAACGCTATCGACAAAATCAAAAGATACATTGCAAATGGCGATACTTATCAAGTCAATTTCACATATCGCCTCACTTCGTCCTTTAGTGGTGATCCATGGCCATACTTCATTGAATTGGTGAAGGCGCAGGATGCCCCGTATGGAGCCTTCTTGAATACGGAAGAATGGTCTGCCTGCTCCGCTTCGCCCGAACTGTTCTTCCATCTCGATGGCACAGATCTGATTTCTCGTCCCATGAAGGGAACAGCTCCGAGAGGGCTGATGTTCCAAGACGACATAAAACAAGCCGAATGGCTCTATCATTCAGAAAAAAATCGGGCGGAAAACGTCATGATCGTCGATATGGTTCGAAACGACATAGGGCGGATCGCACACACTGGGGGTATAGAAGTAAACGATCTTTTTACCGTCGAAAAGTACCCAACCGTATGGCAGATGACTTCGACGGTCAGGGCGAAAACGAAGGCTGGTTTATGCGAGATATTGGGGTCTCTCTTCCCGCCAGCTTCTATCACAGGAGCTCCTAAAATTCGCACTATGCAGATCATAGAGGAACTTGAAACAACTCCGCGTCGAATATACACAGGAAGCATTGGGTTCATGAGCCCTCATCGCAAAGCACAGTTCAATGTTGCCATCCGGACGGTGCTCATCGACAAGATCAAAGAGAAAGCCGAATATGGCGTTGGCGGAGGCATTGTTTGGGACTCTACAGATACGATTGAATTTGACGAATGTCAAACGAAGACAAGGATACTAACTGCGAGAATGCCTGATTTTTCGCTTCTCGAAACGATCTTGTGGATGCCTGAGGATGGATATTATCTACTGCGGCACCATCTGGCGCGTCTCAGGGAATCGGCTGCCTATTGTTCTTTCTCCGCCGATATTGGCGATATACGTGACAGGCTTTTTTCTTTGATTCCCACCTTCCCAAATACTGCGCACAAGATCCGTTTGCTCCTGGCAAAAGACGGATGTATCGCGTGTCAATCCGAAGTCCTGCGTCATTCTGCTTCTACACATAGACAGCGCGTATGTCTGGCACCATTACCCATCGATTCTTCAAACCCTTTTCTGTATCACAAAACAACTAATCGAGGTATGTATGATCAGGTATTGGCAGTATGTCCTGGATATGACGATGTAATATTGTGGAATGAAAAGTACGAGGTAACTGAGTCTTGCATAGCCCATATTGTAGTTGAGCTGGACGGAGAACTGTACACCCCACCGGTTCGATGTGGCTTGCTTGCCGGTACTTTCCGAGCCCACATGTTAGATCAAGGTAAAGCCAGGGAAAGGGTAATTAGTATGGAAGATCTCGCAAGAAGTCCTCATATATACCTGGTTAATTCTGTACGCAAGGAGCAAGAGGCCTTTGTTGACTAACAGGAAGTCAAGAAACACATTAATAAAAGACCGAACGAATAAGGATAGATTCGTGTGAGCGATAGCGAACCACGATCTTATCCGGTTGTTGAACAAGCCTGGTGTCATCTGTGGCCTCTCTCTATATATAAGGAAATATCTTTTTTTGAACAGGGGAAAGGATGTGGGGTTTCAGACAGTGTTCTTTTTTCAAGGCATACGGGTGCATTAGCCTGTTAGCAGGCTTTAAAAAATCACTTATCTTACAAACGTTTTTTCCTCCTTCTGTTTGAATAAATTGCAGCCTTTACCATCAAAAAGAGTTAGCCGGATTTCCATGCAGTTCGAAACCCCACAACAACCATGGGTGTCTTACAGCAGGGGCATTTAAAAACAGGTCTTGGGCGTTGTTTAATCTCTTTAAGGCAAACATGCAGAATCAATTGTACCAGAGCAATTTTTTTGCATTACCATGAAGAAACCCATAGTCTCTGACCCTGCGAAACCCTCTGGGCAGAACATGCTGCATGATCAGATGCAAAAAATCCTCTCCTTTGAGGGTGCGATATCGTGTATTTCCGGTCTTGCTTTCAATGTACTTAAAAGTTACCCGACCATTTTAATTGGAAATAATATTTTTTTCGCTGATCACGCCACGATATAAATACCGGGATAAGTATTTCAAGGCGGTTATGCCTTTTCCCACATGAGAGCAATCAACTACCCATTCAGCAGGGACTCTTCTGGGGATGGAAAGCCCGGCCTCATTTAAAGCTGCCAGAAAACGGGCACGAAAGACTTTGGCCATCGCTTCATGATTAAATAGATATTTTCCCTTTTTCTTTTTCCATTGACGTCTGCGTTTATCAACGCCGCCGCCCGGCACCACGACATGCATATGAGGATGAAAATCCAGTTTCCTGTTATGCGTATGCAATACCATTGTCATGCCGATTTCCGCGCCCAGATTTTTTGGATTCAACCCAAAATCCTTCAGGGTACCGGAAACACAATTGAAAAAAATGGAATACACTGATTTCTGATGGTGCCAGGTCAATGGTCTTAGTTCATAAGGTAATGTAAAAGTAACCATAAAATAGGGAACAGGTAATAATTTGGCCTGTTGTCGATCAATCCACTGGCTGGCCTCATGGTTCTGGCACTTTGGGCAACTCCGGTGCCCACAGGATAGCGGATGCCATTGTCCGTGATGACAGGCAGGGCACTGCACATAAAGTTCGCCGGAATCAGGTGTGCGGCAACTGCGAATGGCATTCATTGCCTTCAGATGACCCGGCAATACAGTACCAGCATACTTGATCATAAATGTATCGTAATATTGATTAATAATAGAGGACAGTTCCATGATCACACCTTCCTTAAATCGACACGAAGGCTGTTAATCAGCTCATTAATAGTGTTTAGACTGTCTTTTTCCGTGACATCGGTGAGATGAGCATAACGTGCGGTTGTCGCAGGACCGGCATGGCCAAGGAGTGCCTGGATATGACGAAGGCTTAAGCCGCGTTCAAGGAGATGCGTGGCGAAACTGTGGCGAAGGGAATGAATATGGACTTTTTTTTAATGCCACATTCTTCGACTACCACTTTCATAGCTTTTTGCGCACCTCCTCTATCCATATGAGTTGTTGCCTGTTGAATTGTTTTAAGAGAGCCGGTGGCATTCGGAAATATCAGGTTGGATGACGATGCCTGCGCCAGAGTTCGCGTAATGCCAGCAAGGTGAGATCCGGTAACGGTACCAACCGGTCTTTATGTCCTTTGCCACGGCGGATATGAACCCGTTTACGCCCGGCATCAATATCACCGACTTGGAGCGATAAGGCTTCTTCGAGACGAAGCCCCATTGAGTAGGTGGTTAATAAAAAAACACGATAGCGCAGTTTCCGGGTTTTCCCAATGAGTCGTTCTATTTCGGCAGGAGTAAGAATATCAGGTATTGTATGGATCTTTGGCGGTTTTATAATATTAACCCATTGCCAGTCACGATTGAGTACATGTCGCCAAAAGAATTGCAGACCAGTCCGATCTATTTTGACGGTGCTCCACGAGTGGGTATCAACCAGCTCTTCAAAATAGGTCTCTAATTGTTCCGGGGTTAATTGATCAGGACAGCAATCAAAATGATCACTGACCCGGCGGACAGCCCGGGAATAGGCGTCAATGGTTTTCTGACTTTTGCCCTGAAGTTTGAGTAATCTCAGGTGACGTTGATAGAGTTTCTTAAATCGATTTGCTTCTGTAGACTTCATAATGTATACTCCTTTTTTTATAAATGCCCGGAATTGGACAAGTATAGGAGTTATACACTATTTTTGATTATTTTCCTGCCGCGTAGTGGCTTCGTTCAACAAGGCACTCCAATTACACGCATCTACGATAAACTTACATTCGCTACCGGCTCAGGTTGGTAAGAAGGCGGTAATGTTGAAAACCTGCAAACGATGTTTCCGGGAATTTGATGAAGAAGATGTCTTGGATACCAGTCCCACAACGGAGCTGGCGGACATCTTTCTTCAGGGTATCGGCGTTGAAGATATCAATGATCTTTGCCCGGAGTGCAGGGAAGAACTGGGGGTCATGAATCTGCTGGGATTTGGGTTGTAGAGCAGGGGAGATTACCACGACACTTTGTGTCTGCAAGGATCCGAAGGTGACAATGATTGCTGTCGAGGATAAATTATATCGCGTCTAATGAACGCCAATTGAGATAATATGCTGTTCCTTCTGTCTTGAACAATTCCATTTTCTCCAATTTACTGAGATCGCGTCTGGCAGTTCTCTCACTCACTCCAGAGTATTTTATTTTGAAAGGCATCTCATTGAAGAGTTCTTTCAGTGAAAAGGAAGAATGCTCGTCTTTTTCCAAAAGAAGCAGAAGCAATTCATGCTGGCGATTCGATATTATTCTGGTGTCCCTCAAATAGACGAAATAATCCCGCAAGGTAAATTTTCTTATGAAATAGATAATTCTTCTCTTTATTTCACCCAGTGATTGGATACAGCCTGTCAGAAAGAAATCAATAAACCCGGTCATATCGTGGTGTTTGTTTTTTCTCGCATCAGAAAATACCGTAAAGTATTCATCTATATTAGTGTAGTAATAATTTGAGAGCATCGTCGGCAAATATTTTATCCCGGCTTTTTTAAGAATCACACCCTCGATGATTCTTGCTGTTCGACCATTACCATCACCGAAGGGGTGAATCAATCCAAGATGAAAATGTGCTAATGCCGCTCGAATTGTTGGCGGTAAATTCAATACATCATGGCTGTTTATCCAGTCTGCGTACTCTTTCATTAGCTGTTGTATGTCTGGAAGAATTTTCGGAGGGGTATATACACCACCATGCGTTTTATCTCCTACTTTAACGAGATGATTCCTGTAATTGCCGGGCGAATTATATTCACCGTCAATATCATGGGTGATAACTTCGTGGATAGATCTGACAAATTTTTCAGTTATTTTGTAAGGTTCGTTAATTGGCTTCATTCTTTTTACTGTAGTATATGCTCGCGTGAGATTTCCGATCTCTTTCTCTCGTGTGCCTTTGAAATCTTGTTTCCCCTGTGCCGTGATAATCGCACCGACTGCTTCTTCTGGAAGGGGATTGCCCTCCATTGCAGCCGTACTGTATATTGATCGACGTATCAACTCTGATTCGAACTTTGTTGCGAGAGCAGGTAGAATTGGAAGATCACGAACAGTCTCATATAAAATTGTATATTCGATGAGCTTGGGATTTATTTTTTCCGTTGTGATGGAATCACTGAATATAAATTTGCCGGATTTAAATGTCATCACTTTTCTGACAGCCATTCTGTCCTCCATTTTGTCAATGTAATATTGTTATATATTAGTTGGTTGTATTTCACATCTATGTATTTTTGTCAACGTAATTGTCATCATGTCTTGTCACAAGAAAAATTTGATCTGGATAGCTTTGTAAAAACTCTACTACACGGATAATTGATAAAATATCGGCGTTGAAAATATCGATAATCTTTGCCTCCAATGCAGAGGAGATCTGGGTGTAATGGATCTGCTGGGATTTGGGTTGTAGGAAATATCTCTGTGTTTATCTGTACTTACGGTCAGGATATCCTGTCGGAAAGAGGGGGTCACATCTCAAATAGTAAATATTGACAAACGCCGGTGGGTAAAGGATACCTTGATCCCATACCTTAGATTGGTATATGAAAACACCTGTGATTTTTTAGATTGCGACAAGAAATAATTGACATAATACCAAAAAATGGTATATACATGTGAAAAATGAGAATGGCGACACTACTTGGAAGGTTTATCTTAAGGGCAAGGTTCAAAAGTCATTAAAAACTTTCCCAAAAGTGGTGAGGGAAAACTTACTTACGCTGATCAGGGAAATTGAATTATATGGACCGGTGAGAGGAAACTGGCCTAAATATGGAAAGTTATCAGAAGCCGTACATCATTGTCACATCAAGAGTGGAAGGCCGACCTATGTAGTGGTTTGGGAAGTTATTGACAATAAAATAAGGATTGTGGAGGTGACTTATGCGGGAACACACGAAAAAGCGCCTTACTGAGATAAGTGTCAAGGGCATGCTGGCTAACAGGATTCTGATGGGGCCGGAAGAAAACGTAGAAGAAGCGATCAAGGCGCTCACAAAACTGGGCTTTGAGGATGTAACGGATTCTATTCCCTGGAGAAAAGC
>Ga0209121_10001698_pt1 | contig 23046 bp, 20 predicted proteins | sample Cruoilmetagenom3_FD_187292 | JGI IMG/M metagenome (GOLD analysis project Ga0209121, IMG submission 187292) | Oil polluted marine microbial communities from Coal Oil Point, Santa Barbara, California, USA - Sample 3 (SPAdes) (version 2) | ecosystem: Environmental > Aquatic > Marine > Oil seeps ... | reverse complement strand
ACTGCGTTAAAATCGCACTCAAAGTACCCAAAGCGTTTCACGGGGCAGGCTCTGCTCATTTACACGTGTAAACTCGGCTTTAGCATCCTGCGTCGCTCTCGGCCTCTGTTCCCGACTCGGCTCTACCGGTTCCGTCCATGGAACCGTACCTCCCCCATCCATGGGGTCGTCCGCTTTTTCGCTTGATTTTGCCTTATATCTGACTCAATTCAGCGAATTTCAACAGCCTGCTAGAAGAAGCAGCGATCGATATAAAAGCGCATTAAGAGGGTTTCGATATATCTCTCTGCTCAACATGAGTCATTGCGTTTTGACAAGCATCAATAACCTTATTACTCATCTCGGCAGCTTCTTGCGGGGAAAGATAGAATGTCATATCGACATCGTAACGAATATAGCGAGGCGGCAAGTGGTTAAGAGCAACACAAGCGATATCAGCCACCCTACTAGAGTCAATGTCGGCACCAAACTCCTCAATCAGATACTGAACTACGAGCTTTTCGTAATAATTATGTACAGATTCAAATTCCATAAATATTTTCTTTAACTTACCATTAGACTTATCGTTACAGTCGACCGATTTAAGCTCCACCTCAAACTTATAGAGCTAAAAACGGCGCATATAAGCACGCAAACTCAATCACTTCCTCCAGTGTAGCAGACAGTTACATGCCGCAACAAAATTTTGAAATTCAATCCAATATCAGAAGTATGCATCAACATTCCGCATCTATACTTAACACTAGTGATGGACTAATACAGCCTAAGCCTTACTCATTTTGCAACGTAAAGCATTCATCCATTGGGCCTGCTTACCGACACTTTTTGTGATAAAAAAAAGCAATAGACATGAATATTTAATTACCCTTTATAGCCTCCAAAATAACATTGGCCGCCAAGGACACCTTAAAATGACGAACAGATGTTTCCCAAAAATCACTTTCGGAATAATTACCCTTCTCGCTATTTTTTCATCGACCAGCGTGATGGCAGAAAGTGAAGCATTTAAACGCGCAGTAAAGGTATTCAAACAAGGTTATAACGAGTGCACTGAAGCGCAACGAATTCGGTCTCAGGATATAAACCAAGCAACAGCGAAATTTTCCAAATACCTTGAAATGAAAGACAAAGCAGCAAAAATTAACTCATCCATTCTCACAACGAAGTTGCATAACATATCGCGAGAAATAGAATATTGCGAAAAAGCGCAACAAGACATATTGAGATCTAAGGCTTTCCCTATCATGGAGAGCGCACTAGAAGCGTGCAAAAAAAGCAAAGAACAACTCGTAAAGGCTAATACAGAAAATGCCACAAACTCTTATAAAAAATATGAAGAGCTCTACCAAAAAGCGATCGGTGTAACCCCTTCTATCGAAAAGGTTAGCTCCATTCAAATCAGGACAGGAAGGTGTAATAAGCTTAAAAAGAAAATTGTAACTGCTGAAGCACAGCTTAAAAAAGTTAAAGCGAGATACGCAGTAGATCACAAGACAATTTCAAGCGTATTGCAATCCTGCATTTCAGCAAAAAAGCTATTGACCGGAAACAATCCTTTGCAAAAAAATATTGCGGAAGCCAAAATATTATTAAATGAATCAAAAACAAAGCTTGAAAATATAACAAACAGGCGCAACAAATCAAAAGACGACCATAAATTTTCATCACTACGTATCAGCCAACAAATCACTAATAAAATATCGTCTACTAAAAAATGTAATACATCCCTTGTATCGTCCATATCCAGCGCAGAATCGCTCCGAAAGAAGAACGAAGCAACGAGATTACGGGCCGAGAATGAGAAATTTGAAAAAGACAAGGTTACTGCCGAAAGACTTAAAATAGAACAAAAAAACAAGAGGGAAGCAGAACGACTTAGCAAAGAAGCAAAACTCGTCGAACTTAAGCGTGCAGCAGAAGAAAAGCATCTCGCTGACCTAAAGCTAAAAGAACAGCAACAGGTCAAAGAAAAAGAAGCATTAAAACAAAAACAAGCGAACGACGAAGAAAAGAAACGCCTGCTTGCTAAAGAGCGCTTGAAGAATAAGCGAAAATCCCAAGACTGGTCTTCGTCCCTAGGGAGTGGCGCCGCGTCAAACTCCAAAGATAAGTATGATGCTAATAGCCAAAAGGGGCAGAAAAAAGGCAGTGATTGGCGCTCTCTTTCCAAATAAAGACTATTGAGGAGGCTCTATAACCCGCTTAAATGGTGGAAGAGCCTTCATTATTTTACTCCCGTAACCCTTACTAATAATTCGCCGGTCCAAAAGAGCGACTTTCCCGTAGTCATTTTCATTTCTCAAAAGTCGGCCACAGGCCTGCACTAACTTCATCGTAGCATCTGGCACAGAAACCTCAAAAAATGGGTTTCTGTTTTGCTTTTCTAGCCATTCATACAGTGCCTCGGAAGCGGGATCAGAGGGTACGGCAAAAGGAATTCTTGCGATAACCACATGAGTGAGGTATTGGCCCGGCAGGTCGATACCTTCCGCAAAGCTAGCCAAACCAAAGATGATACTGCCATCCCCAGATTCGATCCGCTCCTTATGCCTTTGCACAATCACCTGTTTTGAATAATTACCTTGAACAAGAGTAATATCTTGATATACAGAAGAGAGCTGTGTGTATGCCTCTTCCATCTGTCGCTGAGAATTAAATAGAACCAAAGTGCCTTCCGTTAGGCTAACACTGGTATGAATGTAGTCAACTATCCCCCTTAGATGCTCACTCTCCGAACCGGGGTCAGCAGCCTGACTAGGTACAAGCAAAACAGCGGCATTTTGATAATCGAAAGGACTGCTTAAACTGAAATAAACACTTTCGTCATTTAACCCGGTTTGCATTTTAAGGCGTTCAAAATTGCCGGCTGTTGAAAGTGTCGCAGATGTCAGAACCGCAGAAAAACATTTCTGCCAAAGATATTCTAATAGTACGTCATCCCCCAATATCGGACTGCAGTTTATTTGTAAATCCGCATCGCCCTGAAACTCCACCTTGTTTAACCACCGGGCATGAGGGGCGACACTTTCTGCATCGGGGTTGGCGTAACCTGACCAGAGCTGAAATATAGCCTGGGATCGCCGATAGGCAAAGCCTAGAGTCGATTGCCAGTGTTCAAAGAGGGGCTGTAGAGAGCCTGTCTTCTGACTATCTTCCATGTCGTTAAGAATCCCAAGCAGCTCATCGAGCTTATTGGATAGCTCTCCAGTCGGGGATAAGAAACCTTGAGCAAGCTCTTTCACCTCATCTTCAACTAGACCATCAGGAAAGCGAAATTGATCCTGCTGCCCCAATAGTTGATGCCAAACAGGAGTGGTATTAATAAGCATTTCCCTCAATGATTTCGCAGAACTAGCGGCCTTCTCCAGTGAAGACTGCGCAGACTTTGTCCAAGGGAGTTGTTGCGCACATTGAGGTAACTCAGCTAAAAATTGCTGCAACCATTGCTCTGTATTTTTTAAGCGAATATGTTGCGAAAAATGGTTGATCGCTTTTTCGTGAAGATGGTGCCCTTCGTCAAACACATAGATTGTTTCCGAAGGTGGGGGTAAAACCACTCCCCCACCCAGCGCCAAATCAGAAAGCACCAAGTCATGGTTGACGATAATACAGTCCACCTCTTGCATCGCATTTCGTGCGGAAAAGAAGGGGCAGCTATCTATAAACTGGCAACGACGACCGCCACATTCATAATGGGTCGCTGTGACGTGACGCCATTCGTGCTCAAAGACCTCACCATCCCAGCTATCCTTATCGCCATCCCAGCCTCCATTGAGGTAGGCATCCTTAAACTTCTCAAATCGTTTGACTGCATAACGATCCAGCGTCACCGATGCATCCGTCTCGAACAAGCTTGCTTGCGGCTGGGGCCCTTGGGCACTAAGGAGGTTGACCAGCTTTGAGGTGCACAAATACCGGCCTCGACCTTTAGCCAGAGCGAAACTGAAATCAAGCCCACTGTGCTCACGAAGATCTGGAAGGTCTTTAAGAAGAATTTGTTCCTGCAACGCAATAGTTGCGGTAGATATGACAATTTTTTTTTCGAGCGCCTGTGCTATAGGTAAGAGGCTGACCATATAACCGATCGTTTTCCCAATGCCTGTCCCCGCTTCAATAACAGCTACGTGTGCGTGGCTGCCCTGCTCCCGCTCTTCCACTTCAACGCTATTCGCTACCACCTTGGCAATTTCAGCAACCATGATGCGCTGGTTCTTTCTGGCGTTGTAGTTTTTGCTGGCAATAAACGTACTATAGGCTTGCTGAATACTGTGCTTTATCTCGTCTGTTAACATCTAAGAAGGGCTACTTATCAATCAAATTAAAGGGGGGGGCTTTCTTTGGCGGAATAACACAATATTCCTTAAAAAATCGAAGTCGTATTTTAGCACAGCCCATTTTTTTATCCTTACCTCTTGGCTTCTGGGCAGACTTATCACTAGAATGAATGCATAGCTCTATGTAAAGAGAACAGCATTCCTCAGACCAAATAATAATAGGTAATTCACATGTCGGCCCTCACACTCGATAAATCTGATCACATTTACACCTTGAGCTTAAATGACCTCGCCACAGACAACACCTACACTGATGATGTACTTGACGAGTATTTTTCATATTTGGATGAGATCGAAGCAAGCTCAGAAAATGCCAGCCTTGTGGTCACCAGCAGTCACCCAAAAACCTGGTGTAACGGTATTAATTTAAACTGGTTCATTAATCAAACGCCTGATGAACAACTTAAATTAATCAACAATATGGAGCGCCTCTACCTTCGTCTGGCAACGCTTAATTTACCCACAGTTGGCTGCATCACCGGAAATGTGTATGCCGGTGGCGCGATAATGGCCTGCACAATGGATTTTCGTTACATGCGCTTAGACCGCGGAAGGTTTTGTTTTTCAGAAGTTGATGTGAAACTACCCTTTTCTCCGGTCATGATTGAAACCATAAAACTCCTCCCCAACCGTCAAGCCTTGAACGAATTAGCGTTAACGGGCGTTAGATGGGGAGGGGAAGAGTGCCTCTCCAAGCAAGTCGTTGATGGGGCATTCCCCGAAAATGAACTTTTTGAAAAATGTATGGAGAAAGCACAGATCCTCGCTACAAAAGATAGAAACACGTATACGACCATCAAACACAGGTTGAGAAAAGAAGTGCTCGCCTTGAAGGACGCGCACCTGTAGCCCAGTACAAACCTGAAGTTAAGGAGTGCTTCTAACCTCCTTAATATCTGCTAGCTTGATAAAGCTTTCCATAGTTCCCCCTCCAATACGCTTCTCTAGAGCAAGTTTTTTATTGTTAACACTTAAGAGCTTGCCTTCTTCCTTTTGGGCATTATGTTTTTCAACAAGAATAATTTTTCCAACTTTAGCCTGCAGTGATTCGGCAAGAAGATCCATTTCCAACTGTTTTTTTCTAACGCGCTCTCTTTCTTCCAAAATATGCGCGGGAAGCTCTTGCTCTTTGGCTTCAATAATATTTTGGGCCGGCTCATCATTTAAGCGCGGCTCAAGCACTATCACGCTGTCTTCCACCTGATTTACCGTGTCCACCGGCAAGCCTTCTTGAGGCTTCGGGGGGCTCTGGGTGGTTTGCTTTAAATCAACGCCCTCCGCACTATCACCGGAAATGTCCTGAGCGGGTGCTTCAAGCGGATCACCCATTGACATAGATTCATCTTCTTCCTCATCTTGCCAGAAAGAGACCTCGTCATCGCTGGAGCCAACAAAACTAATCGATTCGGTCGGTGCAGGCTCTTCAGTAGGACTTAATGTAGGCGTACTTTCTAGTATTTCTTCTGCAAGTGAAACCACTTCGTCATGGGAAGCCTCACCCAGTGAGCTAGCCGTGACAGGGGCTAAAGGCTCAGGAATTAGAGGCTGCGATTCACTGGCGCTTTTTTCTTTTTCAACAGCAGGGGAAATCACACTTTTCTGCCTTGCTTGATCCCGAGGCAAATCTCGTTTTTCCACTGCTAAAGAACTCTTGCCCTCCGTTCTATTTATTCGCACAACACGGTTCTGATTTAGGTCATCGGAATGAAAAATACCAATATTTAGACCGGAGTATTCAGCAACTTTCTGTGGGTATTCAATCGCCACACCACTGCCTAAAAGAATCAAACCTAACAACTGATACAAAACAAGGGCAGCAAATTTTAAGCGGCTTACAATAACGTTAACAAAAACAAGGGGAGGAAAAAACAGCATTATTAGCGCTAGAGATTTCTGCGTTGAGAACACCATGAATATGTATACCAATAGGGCTAATACATATATCGAGGCTCCCAAAAGAAGTAAAAGCTCACCCATATTGGAACACCTGAAGAATTAAAGCGCTATAGAAGCACGACAGAAAAACGGCTAGGCGCAATTTTTTGAACCAGCACCCTTCCCTATAAAGTTATATTACTCATAATAGCTGACTCAAGGCTGACTGCCGTCTAACTCAACACCTTCATGTTTATAAGCAGCTGTCCTCAAATCATTCCTTTGCTAGAGGCCAGCCTCCCTGATACCTTTAATCAAATTACTGACCACCCCTCTACTGCCAAAATCGGAGCGATAAAAGTCATAATTTTGTCTTCCATCATATGAAATAACCGTTGAAAGAACCGAACTGACAAACTCATCGCTATCATTGATACCAAACTCCTGCGCAACTGACATTAAGCCATAGAGCTGCTGAACAAACGCTTCTAGCTGCCCCAGCTCTCCGACATCTCCGGCGTCACTTGCCTGGGCGAGACTACTTGCTACGTCATGATAGGCATCAATATTTTTTCGGTACAGTTTCCTATGGCGATCCATTAAATAGGCGGCTAGCTCATCACTACTGTAACCATAGTTTTCAGCGGCCAGATAAGCTAAGCCAATGTGATTGGTAAAATACGAGTCGCCAAGCATCACAAATCGATTCAATAACTGCCTAACCGCACCGGATTCACTTTCTGCGAGATGGGCACCGAACCCTGCAAGCAGCTTCACGTATCGGTGTCGCTGAACAGATATGTTTTCCACAATAACATCGGCTTCCCGAAACCACTTGTCTGCCAAAGGGTTGCTATTTTCATTGGCTAAATAAATAGCTATGCTTTCACCAGTAACCGCCTGCATGTTTATAACGGCAATTTCCCCAGATTCGATACTAGTCCGAATTTTTTCATCCCGAGAAAATGTGGGCTCCTCATGATAGTCTGTGTTATATCTCGACAATAACAGGCTCGTAAACACACTATCCCTAAGCTGGTAGTCCTCTAAAAGCTTATTCGTTGCAGCCACACCCGAGCTCGACAAGGTTTGCTTAGTACCACCCGCCAGCACTTTGGTCGCGTTAACAAGCAGCCCACTTTCCATTGTTGATTTAGCCCGAAAAAAAGACGTTTCCATATCGGGGTTCAAAATACCCAATCCTTTTATCTCAGCGAGGGTAGAGGAAAACCCTTCATCAATGGCTTCAAAAGCACGACCAGCTTCATTTAGTGCGTAGGAAATATCACCTTGGTTTGCAATAGCAGTAATCGCATGGTTAATACGAGATAAATAGGAAAAAGAAATCCCTGAGATCTTTTGTTCAAATGACAATGACTTGGCATCATATATGGGGGCTGTGAGAGCAGAACGCCTCTCAGCCCTTTCAACTTCAAGCCGAATACCGTCAAAAAGCTGGCTAACCTTTCTGCTCAGATGATCCGATAATTGCTTTTGAAATACGCTACCCGCCAGTTCCTCTTTAAACGAACGTTCTTTCAAAATAAAGGAAAGCTCTAAAGGCTCCTCTGCAATAAATGGCAATTCATCTATACTTTCAGCAGCTTGAGCACCTCCAATATTTTTTCGGCGCTTTATTTCTTGGGGTTTCGTCTTAGAAAGTGGCAGATTACGGCCATTTCCACTACTTTGAGAAACACTAGGCAAGTTCATGTGTTTAAATCCGGATATTTGACGTTCAGAAGGTTTAAACTGAATACAGCAAAAATGGTGCCGAATTTAAATTATCAATAATCACACGATGTGAGTTCGTAAAACCAGAGTTTGTTCAACGAGCCACGCGGCGGCTCCTATAAAGAGGCTAAATTTAGGCGAGTCGCCTGTGGAAAAAAGCCAAAAAAAAAGCGGGAAATATTCCCGCTTTTTTAATTAAGTCAACAGTTCGCTTAAATGGCTACTTAACGATACTAGCTTTCATGTAGTCAAAAAACTCACTATCTGGTTTCAGTACAATCAAATCATCTTTTGAGCTAAATGACTTTTTATAAGCGTCCAGACTGCGATAGAAACTATAAAACTCTGGAGCACCGGAAAAGGCCTTTGCATAGATAGAGGAGGCAATAGCATCACCTTCACCACGCACTTTTTCCGCATCCCTATAAGCTTCAGCACGAAGAACCCTTTCCTGACGATCAGCGTCAGCGCGAATACCCTCTGCTAATTCCTTACCAGTAGACCGATATTCCCTTGCCTCTCTCGCTCGCTCTGCTCTCATTCGCGCATAAACAGCCTCACTTGCCGCCGCAGGAAGTTCAATTTTCTTGAGGCGAATATCAACGATGGAAATACCTAGCTCCTCTTGCGTAAGAGCATTTATTTCAGCGGTAAGCTCCACCATCAGCTCTTCTCTTTCGCCTGAGACCACTTCGTGGACGGTACGTTTACCAAACTTATCGCGCAAACCATTATTGACACGGGGCGCCAATAAACGAGAGGCGTTACGGATATTGCCTCCACCCGTAGAGGTAAAGAACTCTTTTACATCGTGAATCTTCCACGTAATGTAGGAATCCACTAAAAGACGTTTTTTCTCTTGGGTGAGATATTCTTCAGGTGGCGCGTCAAGTACTTGCAGCCGGCCATCGAATTTCATGATCTGATCAATAAAGGGAACCTTAAAATCGAGCCCCGGTGCAAGATCTTCTTCAATAACTTCCTTAAAGCGTAACTTTACACCTCGCTCAACTTCTTGGACAACATAGACGGATGAGGATACCAGCAACAATCCTGCACCCATTACAATTAATAATACGAGTGTTTTCGGGTTCATTAGCGCGCCTCCCTTCTACGAATATCTTGAATCTGTCGTGCTCGGTCGGTCACAGATGAGCCTTTGCGAATAGCATCTTGAACCGCTTCTGAATCAACGGTGAGTGATGATTGCGACCGACTTGAACTCTGAGACTGGCTCATTATTTTATCCAGTGGTAGATAAATCATGTTATTGCCGCCTTCTACATCCACCATCACTTTGGTGGTATTAGAAAGAACACTTTCCATGGTTTCAAGATACAAACGCTGTCGCGTTACTTTGGGTGCTTTATTAAACTCCGCTAAGACACGCTCAAAACGGTTAGCCTCACCTTCAGCACGTGCAATCACTTCTTCTTTATACGCACTCGCTTCCTCAAATTGACGCTGTGCATAACCGCGTGCTTCTGGAACGATGCTGTTTGCGTAACTTTCCGCTTCATTTTTTAGACGTTCTTTATCTTCTTTGGCTTTAATTACATCATCAAAAGCCGACTTTACTGCTTTCGGTGGATCTGAATCCTGGATACTCACCTTACGAACGTCTAAGCCTGAGTTATAGCGATCAAGCATGTCCTGAAGTTGTTTATGAACCTGCTGACCCATTACTTCCCGCCCTTCGGTAATAACGTCCGACATGGTAGTGCTACCTACAACATGTCGTAAGGCGCTTTCAGTGGCGTGGTGTAATCCCACTTCCGGACGGCTCATTTCGAGAACATAATCTTTTGCACTACCGATACGATATTGCACCACCAACGCAACCTCTACGATATTCTCATCAATGGTAAGCATGTTGGCGCGCAAATTCATTGATTCCAGACGCTGTACATCTACTTTATAAACGCGGTCAATAAGAGGTGGGTTCCACTGCAGACCAGGCCCAACCGTCGTATTATAAGAACCAAATCGAAGAATAACCCCTTCTTCCCCTTGGCTTACCTGATAAAACCCGAAGAAAAACCAGCCCACCAGAGCAAGTACGCCTAGACCACCGAACAGCTTCATAGGGCTACCTGGCATTCCACCGCCAGATCCACCGCCAAAAGCACCGCCAAATTTATCTTGAAGTTTTTTTATTGCTTCATCAAGATCGGGGGGGCCTTGGTTGTCTTTCTTTCCTCCCCAAGGATCGTTATCTTTCTTTCCACCGCCAGGTTCGTTCCAGGCCATATGAGTCTCCATGCGTTTCTTTTTTTTCTCTGATTTTTACGTAAGTGACATTCAAAAACCCCGCTAAAATCAACATACTTTCAGCGGGGTTTCTGACATATAGAAAATCTTAAGTGCAGTGAGCCGTTATACAGCTTAGTGCTGCATTTGTCATCCCTGTTGGGTGTAAACAATATTTAACTGCGCTTCCTCTCGCCCTGCTTTTCTCAGAACTTGCCGCCAGTCTTTTTTTCCAATATTGATACTTAGCCTGCTAACGCCGTCTTCACCCATTTGCTCACTGATTACGGCACTTTGCTCATAAAGCAAAGCTCTTAACTGTCCTTGATCAGGAGGAATACATATTTCACCACTCACCCTGTCCTCTGACAACAGGCTTGCAATAGCGCTAAATAGTTCTTTTCTACCGACACCTTTTCTTGCACTAAGCCAGACTCGCCATGGCTTACCCGCTTCATCGAAGTCAATTCTAGGTGCTCTGTCTAAAAGATCAATTTTATTATAAACAAGCAAACGCGGCGTACTTTCAACGTCCAGTTCAGACAAGACTTGTTCAACCTGCCCCATATCTTCCTCTCGGTGATCACTCGCCAAGTCAACCACGTGCAATAAAAGATCTGCCTTTTCTGTTTCTTCTAAGGTGGCTCGAAAGGCATCTACAAGATGATGAGGAAGGTTTCTGATAAACCCCACTGTATCCACCAAAACTGCTGGCCCGAAACTTGGTATAGAAATTTTTCGGAGCGTGGGATCAAGGGTCGCAAACAGAAGGTCTTCTGCGAAAATATTAGATTCTGTTAACCAATTAAAAAGCGTAGATTTACCTGCATTGGTGTAACCCACCAAGGCGATACTGGGAATTTCGGCTTTTTCTCTGGCTTTTCGGCTTTGATTGCGCTGACTGCGCACCTTATCCAGGCGAGACTGCAGGGACTTTATACGATGACGGAGTAAGCGGCGGTCAGTTTCGAGCTGGGTTTCCCCCGGGCCACGTAAACCAATACCACCCTTCTGTCTTTCCAGGTGGGTCCAGCCTCTTACTAGGCGAGTTGACAGGTGCTGAAGTTGAGCAAGCTCTACCTGCAGCTTGCCCTCGTAGGTACGTGCTCGCTGGGCGAAAATATCCAAAATTAACGACGTTCTATCAATAACTCGGCATTTGAGCACAGACTCCAGGTTTCTTTCCTGGGTGGGGCTTAAAGCGCAGTTAAAAAGGACAACATCAACCTCAAGCTTCGCGACTACGCCTGCTATCTCATCCACTTTACCTGAACCGATAAAGTACTTAGGGCTGGGCTCATTGACACTTGCAGAGAGGATATCAATGGCTTCTACCCCTGCGGATTTAGCCAGTAACTGGAACTCGTCACAGTCCTCTTCGAGCTTACGGTACTTTATATTCAGGTGAACAAGTAAGGCTCGCTCACCTGCATCCGGACGGTCAAAAAACAATTAAAGCCCCCGAAAAAGAATACGTTTACCTGAAAAGACCAACAAACAACTAATCTTCTAGCTCGTTATCTGCTTCAGTATCATCCTGAATATTACGCGGATTTCTCGCCGGTACGACGGTAGAAATAGCATGTTTATATACCATTTGATTTACGGTATTACGCAACAAAATGACATATTGATCGAAAGATTCAACCTGCCCTTGTAGCTTGATGCCATTAACAAGAAAGATGGATACGGGAATACGCTCTCTTCGTAGCGCATTTAAAAAGGGGTCCTGAAGGCAGTGCCCTTTAGACATGAAAAACTCCTGTGATACTCGGTTCGGTCAAAATTTTATTATGCCATCTTGCCCTCTGGCAAAACTGAGCGCCAGGGTTCAAACTTGGAATATGTTATTTATTTCTTATTTCAGGTGGAAAGCCTATTACGACATACGAAATACTTCTGTGCTGTACAGTTAACAAGCTCAATATTTAGCTGCTCTTTTTGCGATGAAGAGGAAGCACCAAAAGTACTTTTTTCAGCAAGTTTTCTTCATTTCCTTCGAACCAGTATAGGCCTTCCCAGGCACGTAACCAGGTAAGTTGCCGCTTGGCTAGCTGGCGAGTGGCGATAATACCCTTTTCCACCATTTCTTCATAGCATAGCTCACCAGAAAGAAACCCCCATACTTGGCGATACCCCACGGCTCGCATGGCTGGAAGGTCGGCATTGTACCCGTATTTTTCGTGCAACGCCTTCACTTCTTCAAGCAGCCCATTATCAAGCATCTTTGAAAAGCGCTGACGGATTCGCTGATGCAGAACACTGCGATCTTTTGGGGCCAAAGCAATAGCTTTAAATTCATAAAGGTCCTCAAAGCATTCACCCTTCCCCTCCAGCTTTCGCCCTTCTTCCTGCAGCTCACTTAAGTTTCGCCCGGTAATCTCGTAAACTTCAAGCGCTCGCTGAATGCGCTGACTGTCATTTTCATGGATACGCTCTGCTGACTTCGCATCGATATTTTTCAATCGATCGTGAAGTGACAGCAAGCCGTTCTCCTCAATTTCTTTCGCCAAAGCGGCCCTCACCCCTTCATTAGCGGGGGGAAGCTCCGCCAAACCCTCAACCAGGGCTTTAAAGTAAAGCATTGTCCCTCCCACCAAAACAGGCAGTCGGCCTTGCGCAATTGCAGAATCGATAACTTTCATCGCATCTGCACGGAAGTCTGCCGCTGAATAGGGTTCATCAGGCTCTCGAATGTCAACAAGCTGATGCGGCACACGCTCCAGCTCTTCAGCGCTGGGTTTGGCACTGCCAATATCCAACCCTTTGTATACCAAGGCAGAATCAACACTGATAATTTCACAAGGGATTTGGCTAGCTAACTGCATTGCCAACGCTGTTTTACCCGATGCAGTCGGCCCCATAATAAAAACAACAGCTGGTTTGTCTGAATGATCAAAAACGTAACATTCACGCAACAAGGACAAAGGTTACTGCCCCCTTAGAAACATTTTGTCCAACTCAGACATGGATTTTTGTACCCAAGTAGGCCGACCATGATTACACTGACCGCTACGCTCCGTTCTTTCCATATCCCGCAGCAACGCATTCATTTCAAGGATTGATAGCTGGCGATTAGCACGTACCGAACCGAAACAAGCCATGGTAGCAAGCAAGTGATTCGTGGAATCTTCTGTGCGCGAAGTGGAGCCGTGCGTCAATAGGTCGGCGATAGTATCCCGCACTAATGCTTCAGTATCGGCATCTCTTAATAGAGCCGGAAGCTGCCGAATAACGATAGACTCCGGCCCCATTGGCTCAAGCCTCAAACCCAGTGAATTAAATACTTCACGGTAATGCTCAACGCACTCCACTTCCCTCTTACTCAGGTGCACCGTAATCGGAACCAGTAAGGGCTGACTCACGACTCCGCCAGAGTGAAAACTTTCCTTTAAGCGCTCGTAACTTATGCGCTCGTGCGCGGCATGCATATCGACAATAATTAAGCCTTCTCTATTTTGCGCAAGTATGTAAATACCGTGCAGCTGAGCGATCGCGTAGCCGAGCGGTGGAACTTCTGACTCGTCGCCACTCGCTACTGATGATAATTGGGGAGCGGCACTTGTTTCGCCCCCGAGCAAGGATTTGTAACCCGATAGCTGCTCTGCCACTGACGCCGGCTGAAATTTATCTGTAAAGCCAGGCGAGCCCGATGAAGAAAAACCTTGGTCGTGTTGACGAATAGAAGAGGTGTTTGACGATAAACCCAAAACCTCCTGAGAAGGCGTTTCGGATGGTCTTATCTGCATTGGCTGCCCTTGATTTGGGTAGCCAGCAGGCTCAAGCCTTACATTTTCCGAAGGGTTACTCATAGCCTCAGCGCCATCACCCGGCCGAATATCAGCAATAACACGGTGTAAACTTCGATATAAAAAATCATGCACCTGACGCGATTCTCTAAATCTCACTTCATGCTTTGTAGGGTGAACATTCACATCCACTGCATGAGGATCAAGGTCCAGATAGAGAATATAAACAGGATGGCGGCTTTGATATAAAACATCTTTGTAAGCCCGCCTTACCGCATGACTCACCACTTTATCTCTAACGATGCGCCCATTCACGTAGAAATACTGATTAACCGCCTGGCTTCGCGAATAACTTGGTTCGCCCATCCAGCCATAGAGGTGCATATCATTATGTTTCACATCAACGGCAACAACATTTTTTATAAAGTCGCTGCCACAAATCATGGCGACGCGACGCTCTTTCTCTAATTGACTAGCCGCCGGCTTTAAGTTCAACACCGTTTTTTGATTGTGGCGTAGTTGAAACCCAACATTAAAGTGCCTGAGGGCCAATCGTTTGACGGCTTCTTCAATGTGATTAAATTCAGTTTTTTCGGTGCGTAAGAACTTACGGCGCGCGGGTGTGTTAAAAAAAAGATCCCGCACTTCCACGCTACTTCCTTTGCCATGAGCGACGGGGCGAACTTCAGCCTCCATTTCTTTGCCCTCAACACTTACGACCCAACCTTGACCCGACTCATCCTGACTGGAGCTCAGGCTTAATCGGGAAACAGAGCTGATGCTGGCCAAGGCCTCACCACGAAAACCAAGACTACTAATTCCCTCTAAGTCTTCTACATCGCGCACTTTACTCGTGGCATGGCGACTCAACGCTAAGGCGAGATCATCCTTAAAAATACCACTGGCATTGTCGCGCACACGCATAAGCTTGATACCCGCTTGCTCGACCTCGATATCTATTTGGCTTGCGCCCGCATCAATACTATTTTCCAGTAGCTCTTTGATCACAGAAGCGGGACGCTCCACAACCTCCCCAGCTGCGATCTGGTTTGATAAACGTGGGCTTAACTGATGGATTCTCAATGAAGTGTTCCGTCTTTTCAAAAAATAGAAATTATAAACTCAGATGAATCACTTGAGCAGTGAGTTTAAGGGAAATAAACGTCAAAACGCGCGCTTTTACCAAGCACTTGAAAAGCAGGCTTGCCACAACCAAGCATCTCACCCTTTCGAGGGCGCTTCACCACAAGCCTTTTAACCCCGCTGCGCAAAGCACTTTGAATAAGGTCTTCTCCATCCTTATCCTCACCAAGAGCACTCCGTAGGATACGCATATCCTTCTTAACTTGGGCCGTCTTATTCGAGCCCGGAAACATAGGGTCAAGATAAATTACATCGGGGTGAAAAGCCGACTCCTCTTGCAGCGAAGAAAAGTCTGAATTCTGCAGATAAGCGAGCGCATCGGTATGGATCAGTTTCATCCGTCCGACTATCTCGGACAGTTCGATGTTATTTTTTGCGCGCTGCAGTCCATCTTCAAGCAAAGCCGCCATCAAAGCTGAGCGCTCAAGCATAACAACTTGGCATCCAAAACCGGCCAATAAAAAACTATCTCGGCCAAAACCAGCCGTTGCATCAAGAATTTGCAAACCACCTGCTTTGTTTGATTTAAGCCCAACAGCTTTGGCTAGCAACTCATTTTTAACGCTTTTATTTTCTTTTCGATAACGGTTAGAGCCGGAGCAAAAATCCACATCAACGTAGATAGGCCGATTATCATCCATAACGGAAAGCGAGAGCTTCCCTTCATTCATCGACATTACCAAAGGATAATGACCACGATCTACATTCGCGAGCGTATCAAATATAAAAAAGGTATCGTTTCCTAGGCTCTCGACTAGATCAGGAAATGCGTCAAGACAGGCTGACTCAATGGCTGAATTAACCATCTAAAAAACCAAAGAGCTGATAACAGCGAGAAAAACTCTGGTTAAACAAAAATATCAATCCCCAGTAGTTCGACTTTCTGTGGAGGTAAAGCTGCGGCAACACTTTGATAGGCAGAAACAGCCCCCTTTGCGTGACTAGGGAGGGTTTTCGGATCTTGGTATTTAAAGATTGGACGAGTTTGCAGGTCTTCAGCGCGGTTTGTTGAGGTTACCTGCCTTGCAGTATCGAGCTTCGCTTTGGGATTGCTGGCTGGGGAGTATGAAGCACCGTTAGATTTCTCTCGATACGGGTTTGCTCCCTCGTTAACTGGCACAGCATCGCGCCCTGGCGAGGGATGCTTCGAGGAGCTCCGAGCCTTAGGCAGAAATGTGCTCGTTGTAGAGTTAGTCAGTTGCACCAGCTATTCCACTTACCAAAAATAAAAAAATTGAGAGAAATCACCCGATTTAGTCAATCACTATCATCATAAAAGCGCATTTAACTATGGGCGTCAATGAATCAACTTAATCACAACCAAATAAAACCAAGCAGTACTGCACCCAGCCCAAGGCGATAAATAACAAAGGGCATCATACCCACTTTATCCAGCAAGGATATAAACACGCGAATTGTCAGGTAGGCAACGGTGGCTGAAGTTACAACTGCGATCGCTATAAGTGACCAATCCACAGCAACAGAAGACTCCAATAAATCCAGAGTTTTTAAGCCTCCTCCTGCAAGAATAAGAGGAATCGACAATAAGAAAGAAAAACGCGCCGCAGATTCTCGATTAAAGCCAAGCAAGAGTGCAGCGGTTATGGTGATTCCAGAACGTGAAGTACCAGGTATCAGCGCAAGCGCCTGCGCCATACCGATGACCAATGCGAGCTGCCAAGTAAAGTGCACCTCCTCTTTTGACAAAAGAGCCGTTTTATCGGCATACCATAGAAGCAGGCCAAAAATAATTGTGGTTGTTGCAATAATCCAGGTAAACCGTAAATACTCATCCACGTAATCATTAAGAATAAAACCTGCCGCTCCAGCAGGAATGGTTCCGATAATCACGGCAAAAGTCAGTCGCGCCTCTTGATTCCAGCTCTTATGACTCAAGGCCGAAACGCTACCCGAACTCATTGCCACAAGCTCTTTTTTGAAGTAAAGCATAACGGCTGCTAATGTACCCACATGCACAGCAACGTCAAAAGCTAAACCCTGGTCAGGCCAACCCAATACCTTTGAGGGCAATATAAGGTGGGCAGAACTGGAAATGGGTAAAAACTCGGTGAGGCCTTGAATTAAAGCCAAAACTAACGCTTGAAATATATCCACAAAAATTCTCTGATAAATGGGTGGGGCTAAATACGAGCAAGCTCTATTTTAGATGATATTATCGTCCGGGCAGTTTTTGCCAATTAACTTTTTCCCTGAGATACACAGGAATAGCTTCATCGGCAGAACATAGCTCTCCATTCTCATAGCAAACTAAAGCCAGCTGAGCTATTTCCTTCGCGCTTGCTACAACATCAGGCGACCAATTCGAAATAAATGGGTTTGCTGCAGAAATTTCATTCTGATAGAGACAACCATTTCCTACCGCAAACACTGAACCAGCCAAGCCAAGGTCTGACTCAAAAATTTGAGGAATGGAAGATGGATTACAAAGCAGCTCAGCTCCAACCAACTCCATAGTTTGCTTAACCCCAAGCCTATAGTGCGCCCAATATATTTCACCCATTCGCGCATCAACAGCCGTCACTACTTCGCGGCAAGCCATCGTCAAATAAGCCGACTGAGCCAAACCCGCGAGGGAGGAAACAGGAATTACCGGCTTATTGTTTGCAAAGGCTAAACCCTGTACAACCGAAGCGGCGATACGAATACCGGTGAAAGAACCGGGCCCGCATCCAAATGCATAAATATCGATGTCCTGTATTGTAAGCTGCGCTTCGGAAAGAAGGTTTTGCACCATCGGCAATATAAGCTCATTGTGCTTTTTGGCAGAGTCCGATATTTTTTCAAACAGTTTTGAGTGATGCAACAAAGCGACTGAACAGGAATCCGATGCGCACTCAATTGCAAGTATATTTGGCATAAAATAATTGCGTTTATAGAAGATAAATGATGGTTTTCGAACTCGGCAATATTAACGCAGCCAACATTAATTTAATATGCCGAGCTTACTAAAATCATCCCACTGCCCTCTGTTATACCCCTGGATGAAAAAAAGAGGCCACATAAGGTTTAATCCGCACTACTAACTACCACATTTTTACAACACTAAAACCCCATAGAACCCCTAAACACGGGATCATTCAATGGAAGGCTAAACATGCATATTACTGACAATACACAGTCTATAACCGGCCTTATTCTCGCTGGAGGGCAAGCATCGAGAATGGGTGGGGAAGACAAGGGGCTGCTTTTTCTCAACGAAAACCGCCTGATTGAGCACGTCATTGAGCGACTTGAACCACAAGTCAAGCAGATCCGAATTAGCTGCAACAGAAATATCGAATCGTATCAGCTTTACGGCTACCCCCTTATCACTGATGACCGGCACGCTCTCGACGGAAAAGCTGAATTTAATGGGCCATTAGCAGGTGTACTTGCAGGAATGGAGGAGATAAATACTAAATATACGCTAATCGTACCATGTGACTGCCCTGTTCTACCCTGCGACCTTGGCCAACGCTTAATGAAAGCTTTAATCCAAAACAATACAGACGCAGCTATTCCCTTTGACGGAACAAGAGCACAGCCTTTGTTTCTGCTAATAAAAACAGAACTGAAAGATGCACTTCGCAGCTATTACCTTGAGGGAGGAAGATCCATGAGACGTTGGCTTAAAAGGAACTTAGTTACTGAGGTTAACTTTAGTAAGGAGAAGGAGGCGTTTATAAACCTTAATACAGATAGGGAGCTACAAAACTTCGCCAAGGGGGCAAAAAGACCACCCGCATAAAACAAATTGATGCAACAGCGGATAAAAATGCCTTAATTCGAGATTCCGCAGACGATAGAAATAAAAAAGCGCCATACGGCGCTTTTTTATTTCAGCAGAATCACCCCGTATTACTTCGGAGGAAAATTAAGCTTTTTTAGGTGGACGACCGCGACCTCTTGATGCGGCTGGTTTCGCCACAGCTACTGCCGAAGCAGCTGCTTTGGGCGGACGTCCACGTCCACGGCTAGCCGCTTGAGGCGCTGCTACGTCTGACACTGCCGCCTTAGGTGGGCGTCCACGACCTCTAGAAGCGGCTGGTTTAACAGCTGCTGCTCCAGGCGTAGCCGCTTTAGGTGGGCGTCCACGTCCGCGACCCGTCGCCGCTTTAGCCGCTACAGGTTTTTTCGCTACGGCTGCTTTAGCAGGCCGGCCAGGGTTTTTTTTTGCTGCTGGCTTAGCAGGAGCATCTAGCTTTTTGAGCTGTGCTGCCGCTTTTCGCTCGGCCGCTTTCACCTTTAAGCCTTCTGACTTTTCACGCTTCTTCAGCTTGGCACTATCCACCTTAGCACGTGCTGCTGACGTCTTTTTCTCAAAGGCAGCAACTTTCTTGGCAAGGTCTGCAGCTGCTTTCGCTTCAAGAGCAGCTTTGTATTTCGCTATTGTTTCGATAGCACCGGTTTTTACCTTCGCCAAACCTTCTTCAGCTTTAATACGCGCTTGCTTGGCTTTCAGCTCAGCCAGTTTACCGCGAAGAGTTTTAGCTTTAGCGGTAAGCTTGCTTACCTCGTTAGCTGCTTTTGTTGCAGAACGCGCATCCATCTTACTGGATGATTTAGCCGCTTTCGCTTTTGCTGCATCTGCTGCCTTTTTTGCTGCACCACTACTCTTCTTTAACGCGGCGAGATCGGCAACAACACCATTAACAGCCAACGTCGCTTTATCAAGGGCAGAAGATGCTGCCGGTTTTGCTGCTGGTTTACGACCACGCTTAGCGGCAGGTTTTGTTGCTGGCTTAGTTGGTTTCTTCATACGAATGCCTCTTTTCCATCATCGAAAATTAATAAATTAGGTACAACAACGCTGTATCACTATTAAAAATTAGCACAACATTAAACGATTACAGCTTATTTCGAGCGCAATAGTAATATTTTTTAAAATAAAGTCCAGTTTTTTGTGCAAAATTCACTTGAATAATGATTTTCACATAGGCTTTTCCTCTTTCCTACCTTATTTATCGTTAGTGTAAGCAAATATTTTTTAGATATTTCATCAATAACGAGGGATTTTATAAAGGGCGTCTCTAAAAATTAGAATTTTTATTCGAGAGCAAGGAAGCACCGCACGGAAACCCACAGTGTAAAAGGGCTACATGAGCAGTTGAGTACGGAGCTGACGCCGCTATCGGGTAAAAAGGCAATTTTTAGAGATGCCCTAAAGCCAAAGAAATTTCTGATATTGGATTTTTCCATTATTAAAGCTGTGCATTTCAGCGCACGACAATAGAAGGGATAAAAAAACAGAACCCGCCAATTACCCCTTGCTAAAAGAGTATCAACTGGGCAAAAAACAATATTATGCTTTGAACCTGGCAACTAGCGAGGAATAAATGGCTTGCGGAAAGATGGCGGTTAATGAGCAACAAACCTGTAGAAAACACGGAATGAAAACCACAGCCTGAATAACATTTTCAGAGCAGAGCTTCTATTGCTGCAAAACTGGCGGGGCGGCCCTTATCATTAAGGGAGGCACAAAAAACACATGCGCCGATGTGAGTTTGATCCCCATCCAGGGAAACAATTTTTTGGCGAAACATGAACTTCAGCCTGGAGACCCTTTCCAAGCAAGAAATAACCTTAAATTGATCACCCGATTTAAGCGATTTTTTATAATCAATTTCGGCGCGAATCACCACAAGGTGTACTCCAGCGCGTGTTATTTCGGCAAAATCAAGGCCGCGCTCCAAGAGATACTCATGACGCGCATGCTCAAGGTAGTTTTGATACACCGCATTGTTAACGATTCCCTGCATATCACACTCGTAATCGCGTACTTTGAGTTGAATACTTGCCTGAAAGGATGAGGTCATAATAATGCCTTTTACTGTGGGGATGGCCAAGGATTTCTGCGCCTCGGCTTTAAAGGATATCTCTATTAAGCGCTGAACTAATAAGCAAGCGCACCGCCCATATTTCTCGGATCGCTAACCGAAATAAAGCCCCTATTTCGCCTTATCACTGAATTTGCATCACCAATTTTCCACGGACTGGGAACAATTCCTACATGCTTTTTATTCTTTAAGGCAGATATCTCCGTCTCATTCAGCGCACCTGGCTCATAAAAAATCTTATTTGGTTTCCATTGATGATGAAAGCGCGGGCTTTTCACAGCGCTTGCCAACGTCATTTGGTGATCAAGAACATTCACTAATACTTGCAAGGTTGTGGTTATGATAGTGGAACCACCCGGCGAGCCGGTAACTAATAAAGGCTTATCGTCCAGTGTCACAATGGTAGGAGACATGGAGCTAAGCATCCGTTTATTTGGCGCAATAGCATTCGCTTCATTTCCAAGCAAACCATAAGTATTTGCAACCCCTGGTTTAATAGAAAAGTCATCCATTTCATTATTTAATAGAAAACCAGCACCAGCTACCACAATCTTATTTCCATAAGCAGTATTCAGCGTTGTTGTAACAGAAACAGCGTTACCCTTCGCATCCATGACTGAGTAGTGGGTTGTTTCACGACTCTCCTCTGGCCACTTTCCTGGGCCGATTGCTTCGCTATCGGAGGCATATTGAGCATTAAAATCTGAAAAACGCTGTTTTGCATAGGCTTTATCTTGTAATTTTTTTACAGGGACTGGGTAGTGATCTGGGTCACCCAGATATTCAGCTCTGTCCGCGTAAGCACGTCGCTCAGCCTCGACCATTAAATGGATTGTTTCCTCCCTGTTTCGGCGAGATTTATCCAAGGTGTAAGGCTCCAACATGTTAAGCATTTGTTGCACCAAAATTCCGCCCGATGAAGGAGGGGGCATCCCCCATATATCAAAAGAGCGATAAGTGCCGCGAATAGGCTCACGCCATACGGGCTCATAACCTGATAAATCCTTATGCGATATCCGGCCATTACCACGCCCCATCTCCGCAACAATTAACTCGGCCACCTTGCCTTTGTAGAATCCATCTCGGCCATGCTGGGCTATTAATTTGAGCGTGTTTGCAAGGTCGGCTTGTTTCCATATTTCACCGGCCTGATAGGTTTTATTTTGGTTCATAAAGCTGCGAGCAGATGCGGGGTGTTTTTGAAATTCTTTTTGATGCTTTGAGAACTGTTCAGCTATATCGCTAGGCAAAGGAAAGCCCTCTTCTGCCAGCTTTATGGCAGGCGCTAGCACCTGCTGCCTGCTGAGGGTGCCGTGTTTCTCAAGCGCGTCGAGTAAACCAGCAACGCTTCCGGGAACACCCGCTGCCAAGTGGGTTTCTATCGAGAGACCTTTTACCACCGAGCCAGCATCATCCAAAAACATGTTTTTGCTTGCAAGCCCTGGAGCGGTTTCACGAAAATCTAAGGCCAGCACCTCACCAGACTCAGTGTGCAGCATCATAAAACCGCCGCCTCCCAGATTCCCAGCAGAGGGATATGTTACCGCTAAGGCAAAACCGACCGCCACCGCTGCATCCACTGCACTCCCTCCGTTTTTCATAATGTCCAAACCGACTTGTGAGGCGAGCATGGAACGAGAGGCCACTGCGCCCTGCTTGCCTTCTGCAACGGTTTGCGCCCATGTAACTGCGGGCAGACAAATAATAAGTACGAGAGTATAGGATTTGAAATTTTGACCAATAGAAAACAAATTCTTAAACATTACGGAGCTCCTGAACAAGTGACTTCTCTCTTAATGAGGGCCGATACTAGGCGGAGCTAAATTAGACCATAAAGAATGACTCAGCCCAACTATTTCAGATAATTGCGGATTTTAATCCGCCAACGGTTGATGAAATGATGGGGAGTTAGAACTTACGAACAGGATGTCGCAAGCAAGCGTGTTTTAGCGAGTAAAGTCTACCCGCATTTTATCAGACAGATTACATCCGTAAGCACGAGGGCCGATGCTGTCCATTTATTTATGTCTGTATCGAATGAGGCAAGCACTTAGCAACTTGTGTGCTCGTATATTGCACTTAAATTATCCAATATTTTGTTGGCCCAAAAGTACCTACTACCTG
>Ga0209121_10001697_pt1 | contig 23062 bp, 29 predicted proteins | sample Cruoilmetagenom3_FD_187292 | JGI IMG/M metagenome (GOLD analysis project Ga0209121, IMG submission 187292) | Oil polluted marine microbial communities from Coal Oil Point, Santa Barbara, California, USA - Sample 3 (SPAdes) (version 2) | ecosystem: Environmental > Aquatic > Marine > Oil seeps ... | reverse complement strand
GCATCACATTGACATTGTGGAGGTCACAGGTTCAAGTCCCGTATCGCCCACCAGTAAAAGTTGGTTATATGGCATTGTATTCGTTTTTCTTCGTGTTATAATTTTGTAATAACTTCATATTAAGAAACATGGAAAATAAAGTTGCATTTGTTTCAGGATCCACATCAGGAATAGGATTAGCTACAGCAAAAAAGTTATTAACCAAAGGTTTTGATGTCATTTTCAGTAGCGAAAATGATATAAGTAATGAAAATTTTGCTTCACTTTCAGATAATAATCCTAATGCTTTTTACATTAAGTGCGATATTAGCCAGAAAACTGATATAGTATCGGCAAAAGATCAAATAAGTAAGAAATATAAAAGACTTGATTACCTTGTTTGTAACGGAGGAATAATGCCAAGACCGTGCGGAATTGAAGATATAACAGAAACAGTCATTGATAAAACAATAAACACCAACCTTAAAGGAACCTTCTGGACACTTAGAATACTTGGAGAATTAGTAAATGAAACTTCAAATGAGGGTTCCATTGTATGTACAACCTCTGTAGATGGACTCATAGGTGAACCATATGGAATTATATACTCTGCAACCAAAGCAGGGATTATATCTTTAACAAAATCTTTTGCAAGACATTTTAAAGAACCTTTGACGCGAGTAAATGCAGTAGCACCCGGTTTGATAGATACACCTCTTACAGCTTCCACTGGAGAAGATCCTACATCAACTACAGACTATTCAGTAATTCAAAGAATGGGATTACCCAAAGAAATAGCAGATTCAATAGTATATCTATTGTCAAATGAAGCAAGCTTTATAACGGGGCAAGTATTAGTAGTAGATGGAGGTTTTACACTAAAGTAGAATTAACAAACATATTCTATCTTTAAGTTCCATGCTGTTTAGTACCGTCCACCATTTTTATTTTCCTGATGTATACTATATCTATGAAAGTTTTGTATCATGGTTCTGCAATTCAGAATCTTACAAAGATAAAACCTAAAGAAGCAGGCCATAATAAATCTTATGTATATGCTGTATCTGAGCTAGCCTTCGCAGCAATTTTTTCTGTAGAGAAAAGAAACTCCTTAGTCGCTAAATGGGGGAGAGATGACAAAGGATTACCGTTTTTCTGTGAGAAAACAAAGGGAAGTTTTGATTTATTTTATAAAAATAAGAAATCTTCCATTTATGTTTTAGACTCAGCAAGATTTTTTCAAGAAGAAAATATGTGGTCTGAAGAATATATCTCTAAACAAGAGGAATTGGTTATTAAAGAAATTAAGATAGAAGATGTGAAAGAGTATCTATTAAATCTAGAAAAGGGGAAGCGTTTTAAATTTATCAGATACGAAGAGAGGAGGAAGTATTTTCCTAATATAGATAAAGAGGGTATGAGGGATGTGAAAAAGATGGTGGAGAAATACGGAAAAGAAAAAACTATGAAAGTTCTTAAGAAATGGAGACCAGATCTACTTAAGGAATTAAATCTGTAAATAATAGCTCAAGGAGACTTTCTTTTTAAGTTCCATACTCTTAAGTACCCCCTCACCATCCCACTAATTTAGTTATGATATAATTTTTTATGCAAAAACTAACTAATAGTTCATCCTCTCAATCTAACTTATACACAGAAAAAAGAGGAGGGGTTGAAAAGAAACTAGAAAATACTTACCAAGGACAATATGGTGAATATAAATACTATGCTGGACAAGTTTTTGTTTTTAAAGATGGGAATATTGCTAATAAGACACTCCTAATAAGATCCAAGAACCCTAAAATACATATTGATCGTCCTTTTCTTAAATTTAAAGCTAAACCTGTCTACGAAGGTGATTCTATAAAAGAATTGAAAGAAACAATCTCTGATTTCCAAGAAGAATTTAATTGGTATATCCAAACATTTGGAGATATTTCTGAATTAAATATTCCTACTGAAAAATATAGTATCTGTAAAGACCCTATGAATACAGAAAATAATACTGTATTAATTTCCACTCAATGGATAAATAATATAGAAGGAGATATCTTCAGAATAGATACAAATAAATTATATGGTTATATCAGTAAGTATCCTCAATTTAGAACAACTCTAGTTCAGTTAATAACAAAATTTGTTGAATTGTCTGAGAATGATATTTATCCAGATTACATTGGAGTTGATAACATCGCTATATATACCAAAAAGAAAATTCCAAGGATAGCAATAATAGATCCCCATATTGTTTGGATAGGAAGAGAGTGTAGTGAAACAGTGAAGGGAAGATTAGAAAGAGCAACTAAAAGATTTAAAGACTTTCTAGAAAATCCTGATGATTTGGGGAATATTAAAAAATTAACAGCAGATGGATTAATGTAAGTAGTGATATACAAAAGTTCTCTTTCTAAGTTCCATATCCTTAAGTATCGCCCACCAGTTTATTCAGAATCCTGTATAATCTCTTAATTAATTTATAACTATTATTCATATGAAAATCGCTATTATCTCCGATATCCATGATAATGCACATAACATTGTATTAACCTTAAAGGAAATATATAAAACAGATGTAAAACAAATATACTTCTTAGGTGATTTTGTTGGTGCTGGAATATCTAGAATATTACTTACTTCTACAATACCTATTTATGCTATTTGGGGGAACAATGATGGAGATAGATCTTTAATCACACGATTTTCATTAGAAGAAGGAAGTAATCTAACAGTAGGATTTGATACATATGATGTAGTAGAGATAGATAAAAGAAAAATATTTTTAACACACTACCCATTAATAGCTAACACTATTGCAAAATCAGGAGAATTTGATGCTGTATTTTACGGCCATGATCATCTTAAAAGTCATAATAGAATAGGGGATTGTTTAGTACTAAATCCTGGGGAAGTAGGTGCGTATAAAACAGGTATAGCCTCATATGCAATATATGATACAAAGACTAATGATGCAAAAATAATTGAACTAAAGAATGCAATAACCACAAATACCCCAGAAGCTAAGAAGAAGTTTAAAGAAATCCAATTTGAGTGGAACTCACTAAAGAGTCATAAAAAGATATAAAGGCAGTTTTATATTTAAGTTCTATATATACTAATATCGCCCACCAACTATCACTCATTAATTTAATGTCTAATTTGGTATACGAGTAAGAATACAGATTTAATAAACCTGTTCTATGAAATAGGATCTCTGCGAAAAATGCAAAGAGCTTATGTTCTTCATATGCTACAAGAGGTAGAATCAGTTGCAGAGCATTCTCAAAGAGTGACTGTAATTGCATATCTGTTGGCAAAAGAAATAGGAGCTGATCCTTTAAAAGTATTAATCATGGCAGCATTCCACGATCTTCCAGAATCTAGAACTGGTGATGCAAATTGGCATCAGAAAGAATATATTACTCAGAACGAAGAAAAAGCCCAAGAAGAACAATTTGCACTAATGGGTAAGGCATCTAATGAAGTTAGAGCATTATTGAAAGAATATCATGAAAGGAAAACACTTGAATCTCAAATAGCTAAAGATGCCGATAATATTGATTATCTTTTAACTCTCAAAGAACTGGAATTACAAGGTAATGAAGAAGCAAAAAGAAGATTGTATTCTGAAGACACCTCAAAAAGTCATTTATATACAGATAAAGCTAAGGAGATATTTGATGATATTATTAATTCAAAACCGAATGAATGGTATCAAAAAAATAGGGAAAAAACACATAAAAAATATATAGCTGATAGTTCAGATAAAAGTAAATAGTGAAATCTTATTTTCCAGTTCCATGTTCTTAAGTATCGCCCACCAAATTCCGAAATTATTGATATAATGAATCTATGAAAATATTCCTCATTAGGCACGGAGAAACAAATAAAAATATAGGTAATAAACTTCATGAGCGATATGATACTGAATCACTGAACGAAACAGGAAAAGGACAAATAACGAAAACAGGAAAAGCATTGCAGAAATACAAAATTTCTAGAATATTTTGTTCAAAAGAAATAAGAGCTATAAAAAGTGCAAATGTCTTATCTGATATCTTAAATATTCCTATAATCCCAATAGATGGATTCGAAGAAAGGAACTGGGGGATATATGCAAACAGGCCATGGAGTGAAGTAAAGAAAGTTCTTGAACCTTTGACATTAAAAGAAAGATTCCTTTATGAACCACCACAGGGCGAATCATGGAAAACAACAGAAGAGAGATTGGTTGATGCACTTAATAACTCTATTAGGCAAGCGAATGGGGAGAATATCGCTATTGTAACTCATGGGAGCACAATTAGAATATTAATGCCATATTTGCTTGGTGTCTCAAGAGAAGAAAGTTTTAAATATGATCCTGACAATGCTTCCATTACAGAATTCAAATATGAAGGAAGTACATTTATAAACATAAGGGTTGATGACACATCACACCTAAAAGATCCACACTAGAAGTATTCTATTCATAAGTTCTACACCTCCTAGCATCATTCATTCCCTTTCAAACCCTTGTCCTATAAACCTTCTCCCTCTTTGAATGTTGCTGTATATGTTTCTCATAATATCCATTAACTCTATCTCTGTACTTACTACCATTAGTTTTGTAATACTGGAATATTTCAAGATAGTACTTAACTGGTATATCTGAAGGTTTAATATACTCATTCTTGTTTAAAAACTTCTTAATATGTCTTAATTGATTAAAAGTAAATAACTTCTTAAATGTGTCAAACACACAATTATTTCTTTGATTAAATATATAAGTAATAAAATCTCTATACAATCCATATTCTTTTTCTAAAACATTTTTCTTGACAATTTTAAGTAAAACAATATCTACATTAGGTATTGGTTTAAAATCCTCTCTTTTAAAACGTTCCCTAACAGAAAAGGAATATCTCAAAGACAAAATGGTAGAAATCTGAGTATTCTTAGGTTTACCCACAAATCTCTCAGCAGATTCTTTTTGCACAAATAAATAGGCTTCAGTTAAATACGAGTCCGTGTCTGTAATTTTATTAATAATGTCTGATGTTAATGCAAAGGGGATATTGGCAAATATTTTGAAATCCTTTTGAGGAAGTTTTGCTATCAAAAAATCTTTGTTTTTTAAAACAACTGAGTACACATTTAAAAAATCTTTCTTCAATTTATTAAAATATTTATAATCTAATTCATAAGCTACAATATTATTAGAATATTTTAATAACTCTTTAGTGATAACTCCGTTTCCAGCTCCAATATCAAGAATAGTGTCCGAAGGAGAGAAATTGATAGATTTAATAATCCTTGCGAGATTCTTACTGTTTTTATAGAAATTTTGAGAATATTTTATATCTACCATATGAAATTATATCATCTAATAAATATTTAACCTTGAATATATGATTTGGGGTTCCATATATTATTCCTCCACATAGCTTATTGACATATTAAATATAACCATATAGATTATTACCATATTCGTTCTTAGATTTAACTTAATTATCTTCACAATAATAATATGGATACACAACTTACAGATTTTTCCGCCTGGACATACCAGGAATTAGAGGAAATGAACCTTAAAGCCAAAAAATTAAGATCTAACAGAGCTACCATGGACTACAAAAAGGTAGAAAAAGAATATAGAGATTACCTAAAAGAAGAAAAAGGTATTAAAGCAGTAATTGTCGCCTTCTCAGACCTAGAAGGTAGATTCCATATGCTAGACTACGATAAAAAGTACCTCCTCAATGCCAGTAACAACCTTACCTTTGACGGATCTTCTGTTAAAGGATTTAGTACTGTAAATGAATCTGATCTAAGATTAAAATTAGATTGGGCTTCTTTCTACTGGTTGCCTGCAGATATCTTTGGTGCTGGAAAAGTATTACTCTTTGCAGATATATACAAAAGTGATAACACAGTACATAGTTCTGACTTTAGAACCAGACTAAAAGAACTAAGCAAAGAACTATACACAAAGAAAATAGAGGCCAACATCGGGAATGAATTAGAAGGCTTCCTACTCAAAGGAGTTGATGCTGAAACAAGATATACAGAGAATAAAGGATTTGAATTGATATCCCTAGGAGGCTATTACCATTCACTACCAAAGGACAAACTAAAGCTATTCATAGATGCTACCGCAGAAGCACAAAGAGCTCTGGGTTTTCAGAACGAAAAAGACCATCCAGAAGTTGCACCCTCTCAGTTTGAACTTAATTACAAATATACAGATGTCATTAACGCTGCAGACCAAATACAGCTATACAAACTCATTGCAAGACAAATAGCAGAAAATATGGAGTGTACTGCATGCTTTCTTCCTAAACCCCTTACTGGTATAAACGGAAGTGGTATGCATACCAATATATCCCTATCCAAAAATGGTAAAAATCTTTTTCATAACGTAAATGGTGAGAATGGTATCTCTAAAATCGCAGATGATTTCATTAATAGAATTTTAAGCAACGCAAATGATATATCCCTAGTATTAAACTCTAGTGTCAATTCATACAGAAGATTAGATCCTAAATATGAAGCCCCTAATCAAATTAAATATTCCGCAAGTGATAGGTCTGCTATGATTAGACTTCCAATTGGGAATGAAGACTCTACACGTCTTGAGGTTAGGTCTGTAGGATCTGATACAAACCCATATCTTCTAATATATACACTACTAAAGGTTGGACTTGAAGGTCCTAAAGAGAAGGTAGATACAAAGAAAAGACCCCGAACAAGAGTATTACCAAGTAATATATTTGATGCATTAAGAATATTTAAGACAAGTGATCTGATGATCAAAGTTATGGGGAAAGATGCAAAGAACAGGTATGCTAATCTAAAAGAAAAAACAGCGGATAGATCCCCACGAGAGTTAGGGAAGTTTGTAAAGAAATCTGAAGTAATATATCATCACGAAGTAACTAATCAGTGTTTATGGAATCAGTTCTGATTTTATATAAATAATAATTTTTTAATTCTCTCTCATGAATAAAAAAAGAACCTTTAAACCAGGAGTATATAAGCACTTTAAGGGAGGAATGTATCTAGCACTAATGTTAGCAAAAGATTCAGAGACATTAAAAGACTTAGTTGTATACATACCACTATATGACAAACCCGAGATTGGTACTAGGGTATGGGTAAGATTACTAGAAGATTTTATGGGAACAAAGAAACTAGATGATGGTACTACATTAAACAGATTTGAATTTGTAAGTGAAAGGTAGAAGTAATTGTATCCTTAAATCCTATTTATCCCTTGCTCTATCGCATACTGGAACAACTCCTTGAATACACCCGGATCTATAGAATATATTATCCCAAATGAAGTAATGAATATTGTTACAGCTAACCACTTAGTATATTTACCATATGTTTTTAAGAAAAGGATAACAGAAAGAACAGCCATAAGAGATGATCCCACTATTGCTATATCCCCCAATGGAACCATATACCCACCTATATACTTTGTATCTACTCCAAAATAATCAGCAAGATTAAAATCTACCTTAAATATGATAAGCAGTATCTCAGCTATCAACACCCCAAGTAAAAGAAATGAAGAAGCCTTCGTAGATTTGCCCTCTGTTCTGTACACTTCGTAAATAGCTGCAGGTAAAAGAAGAAAAACAATAACAAGAGTCTCTTGTGTTAAAAGACCAACTACTATTCCTATTAAAGCTAATATAGATACTACTGTACAAATAAGGGGAGCATACTTAGTTGGCTTTGCCATTTTATTATAAATAAAAAGTTAATAATCTACTTCTTTATATCTTAGATTAGTAGAGAGTTCAATTACATTATAAACGAAACAATCACAAGTACCACTCCAACCAAAAGTAATATCCCAGGTAAAAACCACATACCTACTAAACCACCAATCCTTACCTTCTCAGGGCTATCACTCATAAAAACAATCTTCTAATTTAACTCCCTCTCAATCTTAACCAATCTATTATACTTCCCAACCCTTTCACTTCTATTCATTGATCCAGCCTTTATAAACCCAGTACCAGCACCTACTACAAAATCAGCAATAAATGTATCCTCTGTATCTCCCGACCTATGAGATACAATACTCCTCATACCAACCTCCTCAGCCCTTTTAATTACCCCAATTGTTTCTGTTACAGTACCAATTTGATTAAGTTTAATAAGGATGGAATTAGTAGTCTCCATTTTAATACCTTTCTCTAATCTCTTAATATTAGTAACATACAGATCATCTCCTACATTCATAATCTCCTCACCCAATTTCTCTTCTAACAACTTAAACCCTTCCCAATCATCCTCTGCAAAACCATCCTCAATTAACATTAAAGGATACTTCTCTGTCCATTTAATATACATATCACACAACTCTTCTCTACCCAAAGTCTTACCACCTGCTTTAAGTACATACTTCCCATCTACATAAAACTCATTAGCTGCAGCATCAATAGCAAGAGATATATCCTTACCAGGCTTGAGACCAGCCTTTTTAATAGCTTCTACCATTAACTCTAAAGGCTCCTCATTACTACCAAGAGAAGGAGAATACCCACCCTCATCACCAACAGTAGTCCTATAACCCATCTCTTTTAAAATATAACCTAAATGATCAAAACACTCAGAACCCCATCTAACAGCCTCCTCAATATTTTTAGCCCCTATAGGCATAAACATATACTCTTGAATATCAGAAGCACCACGTGCATGCTTCCCACCATTTAATACATTAATCATGGGCACTGGCATCTCATACTCCTCCGTACTATTCCCAAACATCCCAGCTACATACTCATACATAGGAATTCCTTTAGAAAGTGCTGCTACTCTTACACATGCCATAGAAACAGAAAGAATAGCATTAGCACCTAAATTAGACTTATTCTCTGTACCATCCAATGCAATCATTGCTTGATCTATCTCTTCTTGAGCTTCTACATCCATACCTACAACCACTGACGCTATCTTCTTATTCACATTCTCCACAGCCTTAAGTACACCCCTCCCTAAATACCTACCCTCATCACCATCTCTTAATTCTACAGCCTCATATGTACCAATAGACACACCACTAGGAACCATAGAAGAAGCTTTAATACCATTCTCTAATATCACAGTACATTCAACAGTAGGATCACCCCTAGAATCTAATACCTCTTGAGCAATTACATTACTAATTTTCATAAATATCTAGCTAAAAGTTATTAATACATTATGCTACATATCCTCTAAAATTGAAAATATATTTAAGAGTAGTTATAAACAGTACATTTTCTTAATACATTCCTATCTTTATCAACAAAGAACCCTAAATGTTCCTGAAGATACTCCCACAAAGCTAACAACCTTTCATCATTTGGGTCGCTCAGCCTAGTTGCTATTCCATACCGATCTCTATATATGATACTTTCAGACGAGACACCCCAAAACTCACATCCATTTGTATATCTCACATAACTCTTCTTCGAATCGACATAGACATAGATGACTGGTTCACTACCATACCAAGCCTGCTTAGATATGTCATAACCTTCGACCAAACTATCCAAAACCATCAACTTATTCTCCAGACAATCTTGTTTAAATTCTTCATAATCTTCTAGGATAAGTCGTGTAATATCATATACGGCATCTAACTCCGACCTGCTCTCAAGCTCTTGTTGGGTAGTAAGTTCTGATGTTTTAACAACTACTTGTTCTGACATAATACCGACAGGATTATCCCATAATCTATTTGCAATTTCCACACTACCTGTTACAATAATAAGCATGGCAAGAATAAAGATAGATGTAATAGCCTCCACTAAACCCCAATACCAAGTTCCCTGTGAAGATACTCTAATACTAGGAGGTAAATGTGCAGGTATATGCTACTTAGAAGGTAGTAAAGACATATTCAATGAAGAAAAAGAGAAAACACTCAAGAGAATAAATCTAACCCTTACTAATGGACACCACAGTGTATATGAACACAGTACTGTATCTTTACACATACAAAACTTACCTAAGATACTCTCAGTATTCCTGGTTAGTGAAAAACAATACAGTGCATCTATTAAATCAGGAAGATATACAAGAATGGATAGGGTAAGTCCAAGGGAAAAAACATTATACGATAAATGGATGAACATATTCGAAAAGAGAATAGGGGAGGTATATCCCAAAATACCAGAGAGATTAAAAAACAAACTATCAATGGAAAATTCTAGATATACCATTTCTGTATTTACCCCAACACAAGGAATATATACATTTAATATTAGACAACTTAACTATGTGATTAATTGGTTTAGGAATTACATAGATGAAAACAAAAAGAAAAAAGATTACTTTAATACCCACCTGATTAAATCAATGAAAGAGTTTATAGATGCAACCAGCATGTACCATGTAAAAGATATGGTATCTAACAAGAATAGAGCACTATCGCTATTCAAGAAAGATTACATCTCATACAACGAATATTTCGGTGACACATACAGTACTAATTACGATGTTTCTTTTGTACAACTAGAACAAATACTGAGACATAGGACGATTAATTACACAATACTGGATGATATAACTAAAATCCCTAAAAACTTCTTTATACCACCAATACTAGACAAGGGTAGTGACTTAGAAAAGGAATGGATAAATGATTTAGAAAGTGTAAAAAACATATACCCCAATGCTACTATGTTTAAGATTAATGAGAGAGGTATAGTAGAGAATTTCATACTTAAGTGTTATGAAAGACTCGGTGGTAATGCACAATTAGAAACTATGTTACAAACTAAGAGTACTCTAAAAAAATATATAGACAGTACAAAAGGAACAATAAAAAAAGAACTTACTAAATACTACTCCACCTCTTGTCTATACCCCAACAATAAATGTAAAAGCCCTTGTATATGGGGAAGTAAGGAGGGGATAGATAGGAGAATATAGATGTGAAAGATTTACAACAAAGATTTGATAATCTCTAAAGCACTACCCACATCCCCACACTCCATTAATCTCATTCTTAACTCATTAGCACCCTTAAAATTACTAATATACATCTTAATAAACTTCTTCTGACTATTAAACCCCTTAATACCCTCATCGCTTAAAATAGTCCAACAACCCATTTCCCCTTGTTTTACCAAGCTTTGTTTGATATACTCTGGTGTATCGACTAGCTCATTAATAACAGAAAGGACTATGTCATGAATTCAATCCCTACCATTTTATCTGAAAAGATCGATGACGATCTGTATATTCTCAGTACTAATAATATCATATTAGTATATGCTCCGCTCCGACAGCGAATATTTCCTATCAAGGAGAAAAAAGGTTATGAAAAGTTAATAGCATATTTTCTTCATAATCAGCCAGATCCAGAGCTGGAGATATTCCTAAAAGAAAACGGACTAACTACTCAACCACGTAAAGTGAAAACAAGGAGAGAAAAAGATTATGAAGCTATAAATTTAACATTATCACTAACATCTAACTGCAATTTGAGATGTAAATACTGTTACGCTTATGCTGGCGATACTCACAAAAGTATCCCTTGGGAAACTATCCAACAAGCAATTGAAATCTCCATCGAAGCTAATAGAAGAATAGGAAAGAAAACATTTAAACTCCTATTTCATGGAGGTGGAGAACCTACAATAGAATGGAAAAAGTTACAAAAAGCAACCGAACTTGTAAAACATCTATGGGGTGGCTTAACAAGGTTTTCCGTTGTAACAAATGGTACATTAATAACTGATGAAAAAGCAAAATGGTTAAAAGAAAATAATTTTCGTATAACTGTATCATTGGATGGCCCAAAGGATGTTCACGATCTTCAGAGAGTAAAAGCCAATGGAGAAGGTTCTTTTGATGATTGTCTCCGAGGAATGATGTTCCTTAAAAAACACCATATCAATTTTGGTATAAGGGCAACCATTACTCAAAACAACTTACACCGAATAAAAGAGCTTCTCCTTATAGCGAAAGCTTTTCACTGTGGATTAAAAGTTGAACCCTTAACCTTAACCGGCCGTGCAACAGAAGAAATGGTTGGAATTTCCTACCAAGAATTCTTCCTAGCGTTTAATGATGCAAAAGATTTCGCAGATCAATTAGATATTCGTTTCACTTCAACATATTCGCACACAATAAAAACCAAAACCGAATTTTGCTCTGGTAACGGAGAAATGTTTTGTATCTTGCCAGATGGTCAAGTTTCCTCTTGTACTAGGGTGACAAGATCACAGGATGAACTATCTGACCGCTTTATCATAGGTAAGATTGATTCTGATGGAGATCTACTTCTTGATTATGAGAAGATTGCCTTCCTCAGAGATTTGAGTATTCAGAACTTTGAACAGTGTCAAGATTGCTTTGCAAAATGGTACTGCACAGGTGGATGTCACCACACAAGATTAAGTAACAATGGGAACATGTCAGAAGAGCACTGTTTATTAATAAAAGCTATGCTTTTCAACATTCTCATCACAAAATTGGAATTCTAACAGAAAGGAGGTAAAATATCATGACAGAACTTTTTGGCACAGTCGTAAGCCTTGAAGACACAAGTTCTAATCACTCCACTCATGATTGTGGATTGGATGACTACGGTTGCATTGGAGATTGCTCCGATAACCCAGGTTGCACCTGCGACCAATATTCAACCGGCGATTAACAGTCTTCTGAGGCACTCGAGGGTGTAAAGAAAAATTTTGGTTTAATAGCCAAATTTTTACACCCTCGAGAAAGTTCCATATTCAACAAACACCTATGATAAAAACCAAATATAACAAAAATATTCTCTTCTTTTTCTCCTTACTTGCTCAGATTCAACCAGATAATCCATACCACCCTCTCGGAAAGAAGATTCTCAAACTTACCAATTACTCTAAAAGCAATTCCTATAAGAAATTTAAAGATTTTTACAATTCATATCCAATACACCCCTACAAATACTCCGTATTAGCTATAAACACAAACCAAGACCTATCTCCGAAAAAAAGAAATGACGAATGTGGATTTGGACCCAAAACAATCAAATTCTATACAGAAAAGATATACCCTCTTGTAAAAGAAATAGCAAAGGAGGTAAACTTCAACAAACTTATCACTAAAGATATACTCCCCTTACACAAAACTCTCAACAAAGATATAGAGAAATACTTTAATGGAGATGTAGAAGAATCAATAAAGATGATCTGGAGTATTAATCACAACAAAATGAACTTCACCCTTATACCAAACATATTTAGCCTAGGTCATAGTTTTGGTATATTTAGAAATGACAATATTTATTCAATAACAAGCCCCCATAAAATTGATGATAAAACACAATTCTTACAACAACAAGTCATATCAAATGCAATACACGAATTCTCACACAGTATCTTTCAAAAATATTTAATAGAACAGGACTTATTCCAAAAACATGTCGAATTAACAAAGCACATAGAAGTTCCTAAAGAGCTACAAAAAAATCATAGAACTTCTTACATATATATGGAAGAAACACTAATAAAAATTATAACATTAATAATTCAAGAATATATACACAAGAATCATATAACTCCAAAGGTTATGGAACAAGAAAGAGTAAGGGAATTAGACAGAATAACAAATCTAAAATATGAAAAGGCTTATGATATTTATAAAGCCCTACATAACTCGGAAAATATTATCGACGACTACTTAACCTTCTTGACTAATAACCTCTAAAACCCTACCTACCTCTTCACACTCCATTAGTCTCATTCTTAACTCATTAGCACAATTAAAATTACTAATATACATCTTTATAAACTTCTTCTGACTATTAAACCCCTTAATACCCTCTAAAGTACTCTTAAAAAGCTCTAAATGCTTCTTTAAGACCCTTAATCTTTCTTTTTGAGTAATATTTCCTCTTCTACTAAATAACCACGGATTACTCACTATACCCCTACCAATCATTACACCATCTACACCATATTTCTTAATATACACATCAGCCATATTTAAGTCCCTGATATCTCCATTACCAAGAATAATTGTAGTAGGGGAGATACTATCCCTTAGTTTAACCACCTTACTAATCTCATCCCAATTAGCAGGTACACTATAACTATCCTTAGATATCCTCCCATGTACCGTTATTAAATCTAAACCCTGCTCAAGCAAAAAAGTAAACCATTCGTTAGTAATAATGGAATCATAACCAAGCCTTGTTTTTACACTAACAGGAATATCACCTGACTCACTCCTAACAGCATCAATTATCTCTTTCACTAACTCAGGCTCTTTTATTAATGCAGAACAATGACCACTCTTTAAAACCGTCTTAACACTACAACCAATATTAATATCAATACCATCAGGTTTAAAATTAATAATATCCCTAACTGTACTAGCATAGTTCTCAGGAGTATTACCCCACAACTGAACTACAACAGGCCTCTCTATATCAGTAACCTCCACCCTATGCCTAACCATCTCTCTACCCTTAGACATATACCCATCAGTACTCATGAACTCCGTAAAGAATAGGTCTGGTTTACCAATATCACACAAAACCTGCCTAAATACAGAACCAGTAATATCCTCCATAGGGGCAAGAGCATATATATGACCTTTCTCTTCTATTATCTCCTGAAATACATTCATACCTGATTATATCAAATATATCTAGAATATAACCTCTCCTTATCTTTAATTTCAATTTCATATATAATATATACACTGTCTAACTATGGAATCTAAAAATTTACTACTCGATAATTCGGGTCAACAATTACTAAATGAAACCAAAGTAAACTCATACTTTGAGATTTTTCTTACCTTCTTAAACACCTACCTCAAATGGTGGTACATACAGATGCCAATATGGCACCTAAGAACAGTAAAGAGAATCATTGTAGTAATGGATGACAACCTCTCATTCAGTCTACTACTAAGAAACTTCTTTCTACCATGGCATAGGGATAGGAACCCCATAGGATATATTGTAGGTATTACAACAAAGATACTCTACCTACCACTCGCACTCTCACTCATAGTGACCATTACATTCACATACATAATGTTCATAATCCTCTGGCTTCTACTACCACCTACCACTATCATATTCACCCTTAGATCATTTTTTGTATAATAAAGATGGCAATAGACTACGGATGGCAAAACAGAACAATACTAGGATATCACTCAAGAGATAATGATACCTACGGTGTAATAGAGAAAAACCCTCCAATACTTACTAAAGAGCTAGATGCAATGTTTCTAGTCACTAGAAATCACTACTTCACAATATCTACACCACAAATAAGCAATGTAGTAACAAACTTCCTTAGATTCCAAAAATTTGAAAATAGAAGAAGAACAATATCGAACGCATTCCTCATACCAGGACTAATAGTAGCTGTAGGATATATGCTCCAATTCTCTGGAATCTTCAAAAATATTCCACTCTTGCAAAACTTCTTTAATAGCTCCATCGCTAATTTACTCTTTGGGCTCTCAATCCTTAGTGTAATCATACTCTGGCATGACTACTACAAAGATAAAAGTCATCCAGTTAAACTACCAAGAACAGAAATAATTCCACAAAAAGAGTATGAAGAAATCAAAACATTGGGTTTCAAATTCAACCATTACAGTAACCTAGACGCAATTAAATATATAAATGATGATACATTAAATATCGTATGTGCAAATACGAAGAAAAATCAATTCTCAATATATTCTACATTCCTAACTCTACTCACAGTACCTCGTGTAAAAGAAATACTAAAAAGAGCAGATATACAAATAGATAAGGGGGAATTAGAAAATAATAATGTAAACTTAGAGACACTACCTACATACCCAGCCACATCCCTTAGAAGCATTCTCCTGTATGCGGTCGAAGAAGCACTTCTTACAGAATCACAGGTAGTAAGACCAGAGCATCTCTTTCTAACACTAACTAAAGTATTTCCTGTCTTACAAAAGTTCTTACAAACAAACAATAGTGGTCTCGATATATTAAGAGAAATAGTTAAGTACAATGCTAGACGAAGGAAAAGGAATAGGGCAACAAACATATTTAACCCAAATGTTCCTTACTACAAAAAAGGTGGTATTGCAGAACAATGGATATATGGATACACCTTTATCCTCAACCACTTCAGTAAAGACCTCACAGAGCAAGTAGCTAAAACAAGAGATATTTTCGGTATAGGGCATGATATAGAAATAGAGGCCCTAGTATCTATACTAGGGAAGGTAAGTAACAAACACGCATTACTCATTGGAGAACCAGGAACAGGAAAATCAAGTTTAATCCTAGGAGTAGCACAAAGGATAAATAAGGGAGATGTCCCCATACAAATTAAGGATAAAAGAATAATAAAATTAGATATAAATGCACTAATAGCACACGCAAGTAAACCAGAACAGAATATGGAAGAACTTGTTGCCAAGGCTATGAATGAATTAGCAGAAGCAGGTGATGTAATACTATTCATAGATGAAATGCAAGAACTAATGCCAGCCAAAGCAGAAGAATCAGGACACTCAATTGCCGGGATATTTTCACCATACATTTTAGATGGCAAATTCCCCATCGTTGGAACAGTAAATCATTCCGATTACAAGAAATACTTCTACGCTAATGAGTCCCTTAGACAAATATTTACCAATATTGAAGTACAAGAAATACCTTTAGACGATGCTTTATATATACTAGAAACAAAGATAGATACCTTAGAAAAGAATTTTGATTGCTACATTACATTCCCAGCATTAATTACTACTGTAGAACTAGCCCAAAGATATATTAAAGAAAGAAAACTTCCAAGTAGCGCAGTACAAACAATAGAATCAGCATGTTCATGGGCCCAAGCAAATCAAATTAAGATACTAACTTCTGAACATATAGCAAAAGCACTATCTATACAGAAGAATATAAATATCGCACCAATAACCACAGAAGAGAGTACCAACCTTATGAAATTAGAAGAAAATATTAAAAGTAAAGTAATAGGACAAGATGAAGCAGTCCTTACAATTGTAGATGCTCTAAGAAGAGCTAGAACTGACATTAGAAGCCCTAACAAACCAATCGGTACATTCCTCTTCATGGGACCTACCGGTGTAGGAAAAACATATATATCGAAAATTGTATGTAAAGAATTCTTTGGGGAAAAGAATCAAATGATTAGAATTGATATGTCTGAATATCAAGATATAAACAGTATAGAAAAATTCCTAGGGAGTAGATCCTCTGAATTCGGTAAAACCTCACTCTCTCTAATTGACCAAATTAAAAGTAATCCATACACAGTAGTACTTTTTGATGAGATAGAAAAAGCACATCCTCAAATTTTAGATCTCTTCCTACAAATCTTTGATGAGGGAAGACTAACTAGCAATACAGGAGAAACCGTAGATTTTACAAATGCGATAATCATTTGTACAAGCAATATAGGTAGTAGAACATTACTAGAAACATTACAAAAGAGTAACTCTCTCTGGGAAGAAGCAAAAAATAAAGCATTAATTGAACTCCAACACAGTATTAGACCAGAACTACTCAACAGGTTTGATAAAGTAATTGTATTCCAACCGCACGGTTTGGAAAACCTAAGTAAAATAACAATACTACTACTTACAGAACTTGCAAAAAGATTAGGAAAGAAAAAATATATACTCCAATGGTCAGATCAGATTCCAATGTTAATTTCTAACAAAGCTAATATCTCTGGTATGGGTGCTAGACCATTAAAACGATATATTCAAGATAATATTGAAGGAAAGATCGCTCAAGAAATCCTTGAGGGTAACCTAAAGAGTGGGGATGAAATTCATATAAAAGAGGGATGGATTATATAATATATTGAATAAACCCTCTTATTTATATATAATCACAAAGTTTAACATTACAAATATAAACAATGGCAGCATTACCAAAAAGAAGAATTTCTAAAGGAAGAAAAAATAGAAGAAGAGCACAAGATGCCTTAAAGAGTGTTACCACTAACAAATGCCCTAAGTGTGGACATGCTAAAAGACCACATTTTGAATGTACATACTGTGGCTACTACGAAAAAACCGCTAAGAAAAGTAAATAGTTTTTTAAAAAAGAATAAATGAAAAAAGCAACTGACCCTAGACACCTATCAAGACAAATAGCCCTTCAAAGGCTTTTTGCATATGATTTTAATAAAACAAATATTAATCCCAATATTTCAGAATTTAATTCTAAAGAACTAGCAAATATCGATGAGATAGATAGCTATATAATAGAAATGGTTGACTCAATCGTAAAAGGAGTTAATGAGCATAAAGAATCAATAAATCAACTGATTACTCAATATGCTCCACAATGGCCAATAGATCAAATGAAATTAGTAGATATACAAATACTTAGAATAGCAATATTTGAAGGCTTTATCGGAAAAATCACACCACCCAAGGTAGCTATCGATGAAGCAATAGAATTAGCAAAAGAGTTTGGAGAAGAGGTAAATGGTAAGTTTGTGAATGGAGTACTGGGTGCAATATATGAGGAAAACAAGGAGGATAAAAATGATTAATAAAATTGCAAAAGAACTAGGGATTAAGTTTAATGATATCTCTTTACTTAAAACAGCACTAACTCACAGATCATACTTAAACGAACACCGCCAAGAGAAAGAAAATAATGAAAGATTAGAATTCCTTGGAGATGCAGTATTAGAATTAATTGTTTCCAACCATCTCTACAAAGAATACCCAAAAAGAGCAGAAGGAGAACTTACAAGTTTTAGATCTGCTATTGTACGAACAGAGAGTTTAGCAAATGCTTCTAGAGAACTTGGGTATGGGAAATATTTAAGAATGGCAAAAGGAGAAGAAGAATCTGGAGGTGGAAATAAAGATTACTTACTCGCAAACACCTTTGAAGCAGTACTCGGAGCAATATATGTGGACCAAGGATATAAAAAATGTGAAGATTTGGTTAAAAGGATTCTAATAAAAAAAATCCCAGAAATTGTTGAAAATCGTTCAGATATTGATAGTAAAACAAAAATACAGGAAATAGCACAGGCAGAATATAAGGTAACACCCACATACGACGTCATTGAAGAAAATGGCCCTGATCATAATAGAGAATTTTTAGTAGCTGTTAAACTAGATGATAAAATAATAGGGAAGGGGATGGGTAGCAGTAAACAAAAAGCAGAAGAAGAAGCAGCAACTAAAGGGTTAGAATATATAGAAAAGAGCTTGAATAAATAACTTTCATCTGTTAAAATCTCATCGTTATGCTAAAAATAAGACTAAAAAGAACAGGAAGAAGAAATCAACCACATTACAGAATAGTAGTAATGGAATCAGCTAGCCCAAGAAATGGAAAAACTGTTGAAGAGATTGGCTACTACAATCCTAGAACAAAACCTTCTACATTTGATATAGATGAAACAAAAGCTAAAGAATGGTTATCTAAAGGAGCTCAACCAACAGATACCATTAAACAATACTTTGTAAAACTTGGTTTAATTAAATCTCTCAAAAGAGGATCCACTAAACCGAACACCACTAAAGGCGTTAAGAAAGATAAAAAGGAGTAATCTTTCACATATCATTGATTTTAAATCCTTAGAGTTATAGAATATCCTAGGTGTATCTATTACACTGTGTTAAATTATTTACTTAAAACAATGAAAGAACTACTAGAGCACATCATCAAGTCAATAGTAAACAATCCAGATGAAGTCGCTATAGAAGAAAGAGAAAGTGTAGACTTTCCTGGCCTAACAATACTCTCAATAGAAGTTGCAGAAACAGATAAGGGTGTAGTTATTGGTAGGAAGGGTAGAACGATAAACTCTATTCGAGATATTATTACCATTAGTGCTATTAGAAATGATCAAAGAGTAAAGGTAATGTTAAAAGATGATAATAGAACTAAAAACACTAAGGAAAAGGAAGTTGATATGATATCTACAGACGATTTATAATCCTATTATTATAGGAATGAGTATAAGTAAAGTATAAAGCAACCACCAGGTGGTTGCTTTTTTATTATCCCTCTTCTTATTCATCTAGCTTACTTACTCTTAAAGAAAATATATCTATTACATCTGAAAAATTAGTATACGGTGTAAACGGTAAATAAAAATCTACTCTACCACTCCTCTCTGGAATATAATAACCTGCAAGATCAAAGTCCACAGACCACGTCTTTTCCCCTCCAGTCAAAGAAACATTCTTTAAAGTGACTAGATATGGAGAATACCCCTGTATATCCTCTAAAAAATCTAATATATCCTCATACCTACCAGAATAGGAAAGTGGACCACTAACACCCTGACCACCCCTTGTTTCAGTAGTATCACTACTTACATTAACATCACCTGCACTAATCTCTTTTGTACTCAAATGCTTCCTTTCTGCAAGAGTATCAATGTAGTAAACAAAATCAGACACTTTTAAAATATTAGGAATTATCTTTTTTGCAACTATTAAATCCTCCAATAACTCGCTATCATCAATCCCATTCAATTTACTCTCTAAAATATCCAACTTCCCTAACTTCTCATTCACCTCTTTTAGTTCGGCTCTACTCTCATTCGCAGTACGAACCATTGGTACAAATACAAAAAGTGTAAGAAGAATTAATACGACTGCAGCAGAAAGAGGAATTATCAAATCAGATAATTTCAATTGACTCTTCTTAGCTCTTTTACTAAGACCAATTAATTCTTTCTTAATCTTTCTATTATCTAAATTGTTTTTAGCAATACCAACAGGCATTTAATTACCAATAAACTTAGATGTATTTAACTGTCCCCGAAAGGAAAATGACGCTCCTTTATCATTCTTTCCCACAGACTCTAAATTAATATTCTCAATATTCTCATCAATACCAAGTAAATACCAAAGCTTAGCAACAACAGCTAAGTCAGAAGTACTACCACTCATTTCAAAACTCAAGTCATTCCCAATGTCAAATGTTCGGATGGTAATATTCCCACTTCGATCAGTTACATTCAAGACATACTCTAAGATTTCTTTAGGTGAGAATACCCCCTTTTCAAGAAATTTATAAAGATCAGTCCTTGCCAGAATCTCACTATTAGATAATATCTTATCACTATACACTCCTAATTCAGCCTCTCCTTCATAAAGATCTTCCTTCGCACTATTAAGTTGTCGTTTAGATATTATATTAAAAAACACAACACCCAGTGAAAGTAAAACTAAAACAACTAAACTAATCATAGAGGAAATACTAAAAGAGATCTTTTTTTTCTCTTTCTTCACTTCTGCTTTAGATCGCTTAGGAATTAGATTTACACCCTCACCGGTATTTAAGAGTAATTTTTCCTCTTCAGTAAGTTGGGAATCTTTATCACCCTTAATCTTCTTCTCTACAATCTTTTCCTTTTTAGGAGATTTAACCTTAGATTTAGTTTTTGGTTTAATTTGAGCTTTCTTAGGCTTTTCTTTCTTAAGCTTTTCTTTTTTGGGTTCTTCTTCTACCTCAATGAAATTAGACAGAAAGGTTTTTTTCTGTTTTTTTTCGGGTTTCTTAATATTTTGTCTTTCTTCATTACTATTCATCTTTTAATGCTAATCCTATTGCTATAGAGTAAGAGGGACCACTCTTTGCGATAATGTCTTTAAATTTTGAATCTATAGATATATTTATCCATGGATTGGATATAGATGCGTTTACATGCAATGCTTTAGATATATATTCTGATAATCCTGGAAGTAGGGCTCCATCACCTGTTAAAAGATAATCTGTAGGGGCTGGAGCTAAGGTTTTATTCTTATAGAACTCTATACCTCTACTTACCTCAAGCATTATAGATTCTAGAATAGGGGAGAGAACTTGATGAATTTTCCCTTCTAATACACTTTCAGTAATACCGTAATTTCTCTTATACTCCTCAGCCTGTTTATACTCAAAATTAAATTTATTAATTATCGACTGTGTTAAAGAATCAGAACCTATTGATATACTTTGAGAAAATACTAGATATCCATCAAGCATAATACTCATGTCTGTACTATTCGCACCAAAGTCTAACATTACAACATGTTTCTGTTTAGTAGCTCTATACATAGCTCTTCCTAATGCTACAGATTCTGTTTCAATAGCTATTACATCTAAAGCTGCCATCTCAGCTATTGCGACATATATATCAATAATCTTGAGTGGTGCAGCTACAAGTAATACCCTTGGAGCATTTTTAGCTTCATTAAACCCTATTGGAACATAGCTCATTCTTACTTCCTCTATCGGTACAGGAATATACTGTTTGGCTTCATAGAATACTGCATCTTTTAATTCTTCTTTTTTAACTCCAGGGAATTCTAAGAATCTTGTAAATACAGAAAACTCAGGTAATGCAACAACTATAGACTTATTCTTAATCTTGCTATCCTCATAGAGCTTTTTTAGTACTTCTGCTAATTTCTTCTGATCATTCTTATCCTCACTATTAATAACTCCCTTAGGAGTAATCTGACTCCCAAAATTGACAAGTTGAGGAGAAGTTGTAGTTATACCTTTTAGTTCAACAGCCTTTACGGAGTGTGTACCGAAGTCTATACCTACATGATCAGGCAGTTTAGCCATAACCGAGACAGTTTAAATTATGTTATACATATTAACAGAATTTAGAAAGGTTTAAAACCCACCTCAATTTTAAACACATCAATTTGTGATCCAAACAGAGTTCTACTAAGTAAACCGTACTTAGCATTATTATTTACTACTAACACTGGGTATATGTTTCTACTAACCAATCCTATTTCCCTATTATTCACAATTGCACTACTACTACTAAGGTTGGGTGTAAATGCTACTAATCCTCCTTCTACAAGTAGTCCATCATTATGAAGGTCTTCGTCTATTACAATCTCTCCATTTGCAATGAGGAAGGAATGGAGTAGGTCATATCCGAATGCTCCTGAGTCTTCCTTATCACTCCCTGGTTGTATTGTAATATCCCCAGAAGCAAGTATTATACATGCATCTAAAGTACTACTATTTTTAATATCAGGGGTAATAGTTACATTACCATTTACAATTATCAATCCTTTTCCATCACATACAAAGGAGGATATTGTAGTATCTTCATCTTCATTATTGTTTATGATGTAG